>Ga0172371_10006752_pt1 | contig 16549 bp, 10 predicted proteins | sample Lak12m_FD_114543 | JGI IMG/M metagenome (GOLD analysis project Ga0172371, IMG submission 114543) | Freshwater microbial communities from Kabuno Bay, South-Kivu, Congo - kab_022012_12m | ecosystem: Environmental > Aquatic > Freshwater > Lake | place: Democratic Republic of the Congo: South-Kivu...
CCCTGCACCGAACCGGCATCGCTGCATCGCGTTCATGCGCAAGTGGACAGCATTCATCCGGAAGAATTTCGACGTCTGGCAGCACACGGCAAGCGTGGGAGGCAAGCCCGGCAGTGGAGACGCGGAAGTCTACGCCCACGTCTCCGGCAACCACGGGTTCATCTGTCTTGTGAATGAGAACCTCTATCCGCGGACAGCCAGATTCACACTGGACGGCACGATCGGGCTCGCGCAGGGCGACCGGTTCCAGTTGCGCGAGATCTACCCTGGCGAGCAACTGCTGGCCGGGCAGTCGTTGCCGTTCGCGTCGCGTGGTGAGACCGTCACAAGTGTTCTCCCGCCCCATTCACTCCGGTTCATCGGGATTCTGCCGTTCAGGCCGGCACGGGGCCTGCAGCTTCACGGTCTTTCAGCGCGGGTCACAAGAATTCCAAAGGGCTATCGTCTTACGGCATCAGGACCGCAGGGCGAAACAGCGCGGATGGGCCTGGTCCTGCCCCGCGGGAAGGGTGTGAAGAAACTCACGGTGCGCCAGACACCGTCAGTGCCGATGTACACGTTCGCTGCCGGAATCCGGGTGGTGGCAAAGGGCGGTAATATCGCGGTGGCCGACATCACTTTCCCGCGCGAGCAGGCGCCCGACGCCCTCACGCACTGGCGCGTGACGCCGGGCAACGTGGCGGTGGAGCTGCCCCGGCGGGAGGAGTGCCCTTTCCTTGGAGCCAGGGTTCACAACGCATATCGCGAGCTGCTCGAAGTTCGGATAGACGTCGAAACGTGTCCTGCGCGCGGGGCCGGTAGATGGCATCCGTCTGTGCCGGTGAAGTCATCCCGGCAACGGCCTGTCCCTCGCGCCGCCCGCCAGACGTTCACCACGGAGTTCACGTTGCCGTTCATAGAGATCTCCGGCTGGGGTTGCATGCCCGGGTACGACAACGACACTGTGGTGGAACTGGCCTTCACCGATCCGGACAGGGTGGCAACGATCGCTGCACGCCTGAACGGCAAACCGGCGGAGGTGCTCAAATACCGCTATCCGAAGCGACAGGAGCTGTTCGCCTACTACGTCGAGTTGACCGGGAACACTGCGCCCGGCAAGGTTCGCCTGGAACTCGACGTGCGGTGGAAGAAAGCATAAAGAGACCTCACCACCTTCACGGTTCACCAGGCCGCATGAGAGCAATCGTCTCCGGTCCCGTGATGGGTCCGGTGAACGGACGTCGAGGTAAGGACAAACCGAGCAGCGAATCATAGCCCGCATAAAGCGGGCTCTACCTGCCCTTCGGGCATCGCAACGAAGCCCGCGCGGAGATTCCTCATCCCGGTAGAGCCCGTTTCACACGGGCTACGCGCGGACTCCAACAATGCTTCGCCGATCCTATGTCACAAAAAGTCTATTCAGCTAGACTTTTGCAACATTCTGAAGACAAGGATGTTACAATGCACTTTTTCGCGCCAGTGCCCAAAATAACCGTCTATTTCTATAAGAGTCAGGCCAGCCAGTTGGATTCTGCCTGGGTTGCTGTGGAGATCCAACTAGAGCGTATCGAGAAACAACGTAACCGTCTTTCCGTTGTAGCCGCCCCGCTCTGTCGGGGCGCAAGCCGGCGCGGCGGCAGAGCGCCGCGGCTACAGTATTCTTGAAAGGGCTCTCGTCCTTCAGGAAGATACAGTCCGACCCTCCCCAAACTACACGAACACCACTGTTCCCGACACGTCGTTGCGGTGGACGCTGCCGAACATACAGCACCAGCACGAAATGTCTTCACCTGCAACACGCCGATACCGGATGACGTTCATCTTCCATTGTTCGCCGGCCTTCGGCGATGGTGTCGTGAGCGACTTGAACGGCACCGCCATCTCGATGTACCAGCGACCTGCCACGGACGACGTCTTTGCCTCCCATTCAGCACGGTCGAAAACCTTCGCCCCCCCGGCCTCTTTGCTGAACCAGCAATGCTGCTTCCGTCCGTCGAATGTCACCATCAACTGATGGAAATGTGTGCCGTGCTCCGGCGAACTCAGCCGGAACTCCACCACCTCGTCGTTGGTGTAGTTAACTTCGCCAGAAGAACGGGAGGCCGTCAGTTTGTCCGTCAACGGCTCTTCACAGTCGACAGAGATGTACAGGTTCCCTTCGTCGCGCGTCATCATGACACGCGTCTTGACCGGCGACTTGACGGCCTCGGTGAACTTCACAAAGTCGTCGGCGATGCCGGAATTCCTGAAGTCCATCCAGCATTCCTCGGAAAGCTTTCCGTCGATCACCGGCGGTTGCATGCACCGGCCGCAACGTACCGGAGACGGGCCAATAGGCGCGGCAAACATTTCCCTCGTTCCCGCGACCCGGAACGAATACAGGTCCGCATCCTTCATGACCAACCGAAGCCTGATATACTGCCCCCTCAGGAAGGCGAGGTTGCCTTTGCCCTTCCAGGTCAACACGTGATCGACGGTATCTCCGGAAAGACGGTCTGAAGACCCGGCTTCGAATCCGTCCATGATGCTCCCGTAGTCGTTCAGCAGTTCTGCCTCGACGTATCCCTTCTTCCCGGTCTGTGCATTGATCCGTAGTTCCTCGCCGCGCAACAGGAACCGATGCGTCACCAGTGACCCTTCCCCGTCGGCGTGCAAGGAGACAAACCCGCCGCGCCGTATTTCTGCCAGCCCGATCGCGGAACGGATTGCGCTGCCGTCGTGGAGACCGTGCGATCCGTAGTAGTAAAGCCGCAACCGATCCGGCAGTTCGACCATCGGACAGGTGCTCAGCACCATGCCGGCGTCGAACGAACCGGGCTCACCCATCGGCATCGCGTCCTGGTCCGGAAACACCGCCTGCCACTGCTGCCCGTCGCGGCTCCACGCCAGTTTCAGACGAAGGTTCTGGCGCAGGTTCAGATCAAGCGGCTCGTCACCGTAGAAGATCCATGGCAAGCCCCAGTAAACTCCGCCTTCAGTCCAGACGTTCATTCCATAGATTTGGGCGCCGATACCCCATTCAGGGACAGCTTCCCAGATGATACCCGGGCCGGACCATTTCAGCAGATCCCCGCTATCGCCGAGTCCCAGCTTGCGTATCGTCTGGTGCCGCCGCCACACTCGCATGTAACCGCGGTACCCGCCGGCAATAGTGTCACGCAGGAAGAAGTATGTTTCCTCGAGTCCGTCACCCGATCCGTTGGGCCAGACCGGATCCTTCTGCGCAGGCTTCCAGTGGATGCCGTCCGGTGAATACGCCAGGTAGTAATTCGGCAGGTAGTAGATCATCTTGTAGCGGCGTGTCTTGTCCGGCTCATCAGGATCGTCGAACACGGCGCATGCGCCCTTGACCGTCCTGTCCGCAAAGACAACGAGGTTATTCCTGCTATCCCCGCCAAGCTTCCACGCTCCCAGCGACGGTTTTTCCCAGTGTATCCCGTCCTTTGAGAACGCCAGGTGATTTGTCTCTTCCTGTACCGGCTGTTTGCGCTCGCCGTAATTGCCGTACCACATTTTCCAGCCGGCAGAGGCCTCGTCCCGCATCACTGACACGGGGGCAAGGAAGGTTCCTTCCCACGGTTCCGTTGCGTCGACGACTGGTCCCTTCACCGGTTTCTGCATCTGGTGAAAGCGCCGCACCAGCCCCTGCATTGCTGCAAAAGGCCTCTCGTCAACCGCGAACTGCGTCGTGTCCCGAATATCAAGAACCACTGGTTCCATGTCTTCTTCCCCTCTCCTTCCTTTGCGTCTTTGCGCCTTGGCGTGAAGATTCCGAAAATCTCACGCAAAGACGCGAAGCCGCCAAGTACGATCCGAAGCTTGATGCCATTGTGCTATCGTGGCGGACTGCGGCACGGTTGGCCTGCACGGTAACCTGCCAGACGTTGCTCTATCTGTGTGGCATGGCTGTCCTGGCCCGCGGCGTGGGCCAGCCGCACAGCCTCCTCAGCCGTTCGAACGGCCTCGCTGAAGTTGCCGGTAGCAGCCTGGCATGCTGCAAGAGCGTCAAGGCATGCCGGGTTGCGGAACTCAACGAACTGGCAGGCTCTCTCCGCAGCGGCCCGTCCTCTCGGGTCATTCCGGTAGGCAGGCTCATCGGAGGTGGCATACGTCCACGCTGTCTCAACCAACGCGTCGATGTTTGCCGGATCACGCTCCAGCACGGCATCAAACTGTTTCAACGCCTCCTCATAGTTGCGCTTTGACCGTAAAAGCCGCCCGTAGCCGCATCGCGCCGATACATTGGCAGGATCCTTATCGAGCGCATCGCGCAGCACCGACTCGGCCTCGGCCGTCTGCTTCCGGTCAAACAACGCAAGTCCCAGGTTGCCAAGCGCCATGGCATGGCCCGGGTCAAGACGAACCGCCTCGCGCAACTGCACGATTGCCCCGTCCAGGTCACCAGTTTCATAAAGGACAGTCCCGCAGCTATTGCGAATCCGGGCGTCTGCCGGTTTCAGGCGGACAGCTTCCTTGAGTTTCTCCACGGCAGCAACAAGGTCTCCCTGCGCCCTCAGCACGAAAGCCAGGTTCACCCACAGGGCCGCGTCCTCCGGCGCATACCCGATAGCCTTCTCCGTGGCATCGCGGGCGCCATTCACATTGCCCTTGCGCATCAGGGCGATGCCGAGATGACTCCATCCCGGCGCGTATTTCTCATCCGCCTCGATGGCGCGGCGGCAGAGCGATTCCGCTTCTTCAATCCGGCCCACTTCCATCATCACAGGAGCCAGACCGGCGAGGGCCTGGGCCGAATCCGGCTTGATCTTGAGCGCGTTCTGGTACGCGTCAAGCGCGGCATCGAGCTGCCCTCTCGCAAGCCCTACTTCGCCGAGTATGCACCATGCTTTGACGGACCCAGGGTCCAGCGACAGTGCTTCGCGGCAGAGCTTCTCCGCCTTTGCGTGATCCGGTATCTGCATCTGTTCGCCTGCGGCGCGTACCAGGGACAGAGCGTCCACTAATCCCTTGTCGTTGGCGTAGTCCACATCCATTCCGTCTGGGTCCTTGTCCCTGAGATACAGCAACACTGCCGCCAGCGCGGCAAGCGCAACGGCGACACATCCGACACCGACAAAGACACGTCGTAGAGACATACGGGTTCCCCTGATAGCTCAACAACACACGCTACACAGGGCTTCGCCCTGCCGCAAGCGCAGGCTGTTGACGGAGATCTCACGCAGAGACATCCGCCTTCGTCCCGGGGGCGGATCGCCTCAGGACTGCGGCGGGACAGGCACAGTACACACGCTGGCTCACCAGAGGTTCGCCCTTCCAGCGCTTCGCTCACCCCTTGATCTTTTCCACAGTGCTTCACCGCTTTCCGCCTCAGGCGGGAGCGGTGAGTGAAACGTGGCTGGCATTTCGTGCCTCCCGAGCGCGCAGCGCCTCGGGACGCCGGTACCCCGGCGGATGAGGCCGGCAGAACAGGCGGGGGAGTTCGCAGGCCGGACAAGGCGGAGTGAGTGGCGTTATACTCCCGGTATACGCCACTCACGACAACGCAGCCCGGACGCGAAATCGCCCGCCTGTTCTGCCGAGAAATGCCAGACACAATCTTCACCGACCACAACGGCCCCGAGGCAAGCTCGGGCCCTACATGACCGGGGGAGGAGCAACGAGAGGATACAAATGGACAGAACAGACGGCCCACCCATCCCGCTACGTCGTATGAGTGGCGCGCTTCGGGAACACGTGTCGCTCACACGTCTTGCGGAAGTGGTAGCCGTAGATGGCGAGCGTGACCGCAAGCTGGAACAGCCTTGGTCGGCAGAACCCGGCCCAGAACAGGAGCTTCCAGTAACTGAGTCTCTCTTTGCCGATCACGCCGAGCAGGTAGAGGGAACGGAAGAAAGCCATGAGTTCGCTGAAATGCGGCCTGGCAGCAACATGGGGGCCTTTGTACTCGCGAAGAAAAGTCCTCACCCTCTGATAGTAGAACCTGGGCGCATATATGTGCTGGAGTATTCTCTGATACCCCTTCCGCAATGCCTCCAGGCTCATCTGCGGCACAATGTTCGTGGTGCCGTCAACATTGTCGCCCGTGGACTGGCCCACAAGGCGACCCTCCTGCTTCATCCGTGCAAAGAGACGGGTCCCGGGCGGCGCCTGGAGCAGACCGACCATGGCGGTGACTATGCCGCTTCGCTGAATGAAATCTATCTGGCGCTGGAAGATCGACGGCAGGTCGGCATCGAACCCGACTATGAATCCGCCCTGCACCTGCAGCCCGGCCCGCTGGATCCGCTTGACGTCCTCCACCAGGTCGCGGTTCTTGTTCTGGCGCTTGCTGCACTCGGCCAGGGCGGCTTCATCGGGCGTCTCGATGCCGATAAAGACTTCGTTGAAGCCTGCCTTCACCATTGTGTCCATCAGCTCCTGATCGTCTGCCAGGTTGATCGATGCCTCGGTGAAGAAAGTGATACCCTTCTTCCCCTTCCGCCATTCGATCAGGGCCGGGAGGAGCGCAGTCTTCAGGACATGTTTGTTACCTATGAAGTTATCATCGACGAAGAACACCGGCCGGCGCCACCCGTGTTCATAGAGGCTGTCGAGTTCCGCTATCACCTGCGCCACGGACTTCGTCCGGACCGCATGTCCGAACAGCGCGGTGACGTTGCAGAAGTCGCAATTGAACGGGCAACCGCGTGAGTACTGGATGCTCATGCTCGCGTACCGCCGCATGTTGGCAAGTTCCCATGCAGGGACGGGAGTCTGGCTCATGTCGGGGAATCCGGTCGCGGTGTACACGCGCTCTGCCCGGCCGTTCTTGAAATCTTCCAGAAAACGCGGCAAGGTGAGTTCGGCCTCATTGAGGACAAAGTGCTGAACGTCCGGGAACGACTCGTGTTCGCTGGTAAACAGCGGACCGCCGGCAACAACCGTCAGGCCGGCCTCACGACAGCGTTTGATCACGCGGTGCGCCGAGGACCGTTGCACGACCATGCCGCTGACAAACGCGCAATCGGCCCATTTCAGATCCTTGTTCCTGAGTTTCCGGACGTTCAGGTCCACGACGCGCTTTCCCCATTCCCCGGGAAGCATGGCGGCGACAGTCAGCAGGCCAAGCGGCGGCAAGGTGGCCCGTTTCAGGACAAACCTGAGAGCATACCGGAAGCTCCAGAACGTGTCCGGAAATTCAGGGTATATGAGAAGGACATTCATAGTAACACTTCAACTATTATCCTCCTGAATGGGCGGATGTACCACACTTAATATTGCATGCTATGTGCACCAGGTCGGGAGTTGGCCAGCCACGTTCAATCGCCGCACAGTGGTGCGGCTCCTACACAGCCAGGAGCTTTCTCATCGTCCGTAGGAGCCGAACCACTGTTCGGCGATCCGGCCCCCCGAAAGGCATATTGCTGCATGATGCCGCACGGGGCGGGGCACCCTCCAGGACTCCGCCCGGCCCACTGGAGGGATACGAGTTGTAACATCCGCTCTCCCTGCCGCGGCGAAGAGACTCGCCGCGCCACCCACATGTTTCGCACAACCAACGTTCTTTTCCGCAATGCACCGACCACGACGGCCCCGAGGCAAGCTCGGGCCCTACATGAGCACGGACAACATGGTCCTTCGCAGCTGCTCAGGCCTTCCGGGGAGGATTCTCTTCCCCGCGGCGGGCGAGGAGGAATGCGGCAAGCAGAACCACTGTACCGACCACCAGTCCCGTCACGTCGGCCGTCTCACGGAACAGCAGCACGGATACGGAAATGGCCAGCGGGATCTTCAGGTTGTTGAACACCGCCAGCACACCGGCATTCACCCTCCTCGCGCCCGCGTTCCAGAGGTAGAACGCCACGCCCGACGGAACCACGCCGAGATAGACAATCGTCAGCCACTGCTGCCCCGTCAGGCACACGCCCGCCCGCATGTCAAGCAGGCCCGGCACCAGTGCGGCCGCAACCGCCCCCGCATAGAGCAGCGAGAACACCTGGTGGTCCCTCACGCCGGGCCGCCCGGCAAGCAGCATCTTGTAGCGCACCTGCCCGAACGCGAAACACAGGTTCGACACCTGCACCAGCCCGAACCCCACCAGTGCCCCCGCCAGGTCCCCGCGGACCCCACGTATCACCGCCGCCCCGCACACCGCGAGGAAGGCCGAGAGGAGAAACACCGAGTGGAACCTGCGCCGGTGCGCATCGTAGATGCAGGAAACGTAGAGCGGCGTCATCACCGTGAACAACGCCACCATGTGCGACGGGAGAAAAGAGAAGGAAAGCTGGTAGAACAGGTACATCAGTCCGTACTGGATCGCGCCGACCAGAACGAGTTCGAACCTCAACTTCCGGTAAAGTTCCGAGCTGCGCATGTATGGCGAGAAGACAAGGCACGACAGCATCAGCCGGACAAGCACGACAAAGCAGGGCGGAACGCCGGCAAGCACATGGCCTATCAATCCGAACGAAAACGCCCATAGCAGCGATGCTGTGAAAAGATACGCCATTCTGCATGCCTTCTTTGCGACCTGGCGACTTTGCGTGAGATATTTCCGGAAACTCGGAACGCTCACGCAAAGTCGCAAAGCCGCGAAGTTACCACCTCAGTGCGTGACCCGGAAACCATCAAGTTTGCCCGTGGCTTCTTCCCATGTCACATCGACATCGCGCACCATCGACATCGGCGGCCCCTCGCGGCACCTGGCCAGCAACGCCTCGAGTACCGCACGTTCGCCCTCGGCCACAACCTCAACGTTGCCGTCCATGAGGTTCCTCACCGTCCCGCATAGTTTCAGCTCCCGCGCCTCGTCGGCGACAAAGTAACGGAAGCCGACGCCCTGCACGCGGCCGCGGACGATTGCATGGAGGCGGGAGATCATTGGGATGCTGGAGAGGAGGCGGGAATTGGAATGATGGAATAGTGAGCCTCCCCGCCCCGAGGGGCGGGGCTTCCATAAGGACACTTCCTTACCGCGAAACTGCGCCGGAGCCAACCCGACTTCGCTCTTCGAGCTACGTCGTGGTCGCCTCGCCATTCCTCCCCGCGGCAAGCCGCGGGGCTCCCTGGCGAAGGCGAGTGGAATAATGGAAAAAGGAAGCAGAGATCTTTCCTGCATTCCCACCCCTTCCCCATCATTCCATCATTCCAGTATTCCATTGTTCCATTTCCTCTTCTTCACTTACCTCTCACCATCGGCACGAATCGCACCGCGATATCGTCGGCCTGCGTCACCCTGCCGCCGGACTTCTTCAGCACGACCAGCCGCTGCGACCACTCGCCGACCGGGACGACCATCCGCCCGCCGTCCTTCAGCTGGTCCACGAGCGCCTGCGGGACCGAATCGGGCGCGCATGTGACTATCACGGCGTCAAACGGCGCATGCTCGGGCCAGCCCTTGTACCCGTCGCCGGTCAGGACGTGAACACTGTTCGTGTAGCCCTCGCCCCTGAGCGCCTTACGGGCGTGCTCAGCAAGTTCCGGGACGATCTCTATAGTATAGACCTGCGCGCCGAGCTCGGCGAGAACAGCCGCCTGGTAGCCCGAGCCGGTGCCTATTTCCAGCACCTTGACTTCCTGCGTAACATCAAGCAGCGACGTCATATACGCAACAATGAACGGCTGGGAAATCGTCTGGCCCTTTCCTATCGGGCACGGGTGGTCGCCGTATGGATCTGTCCCTTCGACATGTTCTTGCGGGACAAAGCGGTGCCGGCGCACCTTCTGCATGGCGGAGAGGATTCGCTCGTGGCTGAACCCGTAGCGTTCCCGTATGACGCCGACCATCTTCTGCCGTTCTGCTTCCATGTCTTTTATCCCGGCGTCTGGCGGTTCCGCCAGCGCCTGCACCAGAACGTTAACCCCGAGTCCCGCCACAATCAACCACGTGTATAGCCGCATACTCTTCCACTCCCCTTAGCGACTTCGCGCCTTTGCGTGATCATTCCGGATCCGGAAACGTCTCACGCCCTGCTTCGTCCAACGGCGCTGCGCGCCTGTGACTACGCAGGACAGGCAAAGTCGCCAAGACGCAAAGATCTCGGAACGGGGTTGCCCGCTAAACACGCGAAATTCCGCTAGAGGGCGGGGCCGTCCAGCCTTCGCAGCCGAAGCGGCTGCTTCGGCGGAGTAGGCCCGGACCCGCCGAAAGCAGCGCGGCGCGTGCAGCGCCCGCGCCCTACCCGGCGATCTGCCCGTCCTGCGGACTTAGCAATCACACTCTTCGCCTCAAGGCGAGGGGTTCCCACCCTCCCCGTAATGGAATACTGAACACTGATTACTGCCCTACTGATAACTGATTTCACTGCCTTTACCCTTGCGCCACAGGTGCCTTCGTGTGATTATTTTACCTTGTTGCTTGTCGAAACGTCAAACGGGGTTCACCATGGAAGAGAAAATTCGCAACAGGCTCGAAACACTGCGCACGATGCTGCAGGAAGACGGCGGCGACCTCGAGGTAGTCTCCATCGAGGGCAAGGCGGTCAAGCTCAAGCTCAAGGGCGCGTGCGGCGGGTGTCCCCATGCGACTATGACCATCAAGCAGGGCATCGAGAAGATCCTCAGGGACGAGATAGACAAGGATATAGTGGTTGAGCGCGTGGCGTGAGCCGTCCGCGCATCGCCAGGACTATGCAGGACGAGATGAACCAGATGAGCACAGGCTCTCAAAGGCAGGTTGTTGCCCTGGCGGCCATCTGTGTGTCTCCGCGTCCGTCTGCGGTTACATTCCCCTCTGTGGCTTTCGTTCCGTTTCGGCGTTGGACATGTCTGCACAAAGGTAGAGCCGGCTTCATGCCGGCTGTAACTGGGGAGAGACACTAATGACAATTACCCGCGAACTGCGTACGGCGCTGGCGCTGTCTATCTGCCTGGCATCGGTTGCCCTGGCCGGCGAGAAGTATTATATCGTCAAGGTTACCGACCTCGCCAAGGAGACGAAGATGGAGGTCATGAGCGCCGAGGCGCTGAAGACCCTTGAGAACGAGATCAAGGAGGAGGGCCGTCTCTGGACGCGCGCCGAGAATGCGGCGATAAAGGAATGGCAGAAGAACGAGCAGTACAAGGGCAAGGCATGGCCGAAGGGCGCGATATCCCAGCGCACGGCAAAGGCAGTCGGTCAGCCTTTCCCCGACGAGTCCAAGGCGGAGGACAAGCTTTCCAAGATCGAGGAGAACGAGGCGGAGAAAGCCGAGGAGGAGGCCGAGAAGGAGAAAGAGAGGGCGGCCAAGGCGGGGGCAAAGGCGAAGGACAAGGACAAGAGCAATCCCGAGCGTGACAACATGTACGCGATGGCCCGGGCCATTTTCGAGCAGAAGCTCACCGAGGTGAAAGAGGCCGAAGTGAAGGCAAAGGAAGCGAAGGCTGCCGGCGCTGAAGGTGGCGCAGCCGCCCCTGCGGCTCCCAAGGACGGCGGCGAAGAGAAGAAGGCCGAGTAGCACAACAGCCTGACGAGCATCGGGCATGTGACAGGCACCCAACAGGTTAGCCTGTCACATGCCCGAAGTGTTTCGGGGTACTTCCGTGCCCTGGTTGATAAGCAAAAGCAACCAGACGATCCTGTGCTGAAACATTTCTTGCCCTGTAGGAAATATTCTTCTTTTTGTGCCTTGATCGCATTGGTTCTTAACTACTATAGTACGGCCATAATTTTCCTGTGATCTCATTGCTAATATTGTGGGCAGGTTCTGTGTCAGAATTCCTCCTACAGCGTTGTATCGTCGGGCGAATCCGCCATCGTCTTCTTACTGGAGCCAGGTCTCTTGTCTGCTCCTCCGTCGTCCTGCTGACTGCCGTCGCCTCGACACTTGCCGACATACATTATGTCCGCCCCTCCGGCGGCACCCCCACCCCGCCCTACACGAACTGGGCCACGGCGGCCACCAACATCCAGACGGCGATCAACGCAGCCACGAACGGCGACACCGTGCTGGTGACGAATGGAACGTACCTAACAACCAATGCCGTCTCCGTTACTACGGCAATCACACTCCAGAGCGTCAATGGAGCCTCCAATACGATCATTGAAGCACAATCGACAAATAACCGTTGCATTTCCCTCAGTAGTCCAGGGGCTACCGTGGACGGTTTCACACTGACGCGCGGCATGGCTGTGAACGGTGGTGGCGCTTATGTCGCAGCCGGAACAATAGCGAACAGTATGGTCGTGAGTAATACGTGTTTGGTTGGAGGGTCTGGGGGCGGTGTGTTTCTGACGGGTGGCGGTGTTCTCCGTGATTCCAGTGTTTTGCACAACTTGAACCTTTGGTCTGGCAGTGAGGGGGGAGGAGGAGTCGCGGTCTCAAACGGTACCGTTGTCAACTGTACCATCGCCGGGAATACAAGCTACGCAGCCTTACAATCCGGCGGGGGCATCCTCCTCATTGTGGGAGAGGTCTCACGCTGCAACATCCTCAGCAATTCCGGCACCCTTGTCATGTCGAGCGGAGGAGTATTCGTGCGCGGCGGTACGCTGCGGAACTGCGTTGTTTCGCGGAATTCCGCCCCGTATGGAGGCGGAATACGCCAAACGGGTGGGCTGATACAGAACTGCACTATTGTGGAGAATACCGGCGACGGTCTTTCCGGTTGTGGGGGAATCTCGAGCGCGGGTGGCACGGTACAGAACTCAATAGTGTGGGGTAATTACGGTTATCCTTTTGCCAACTGCAGTGGCGGAACATACGTTCATTGCCTCACATTACCGCTGCAGGCTGGCACCGGCAATATCACTGGAGACCCTGCTTTTCTTGATCTTCCCTCGATGAACTATCATCTCGGCATGGGATCACCATGCATAGACAGCGGGACGAACTTGGTAACGGTCACGAACGATATGATTCTCGCGTCGCGCCCAGTGGACAGCGATGCCAACGGAAGCGCGATACATGACATGGGCGCCTATGAGACTTCACCTGCAAACGCCGGACCTTTCCGCTGTAACTTTGCGGCGGCCCCAACTGCCGGGACGAATAGTCTTACAACAGTACTCACGGCATATGTAGGAGGAGCCAGCACAAACGGAATCTACTACCGATGGGATTTCGACAACAACGGTTCGATCGACTTGCAGGGAACAGGACTGAGCGTTGTCACGAACCACTACCCCACAAACGGTTTCTTCACACCCTCACTCACCGTCAGCAATCTTGTACCAGAAACCGCAACCCGTACTCGCCTCGCCCTGCTCCACATCAGCCCCACCACGCTCTATGTTTCGCCTGCTGGCTCCGATGTTAGCCCGTATTGCAGTTGGGCAAACGCAGCTCGCAGCATTCCCAAAGCCGCAAGCGCAGCTCTTGATGGCGATGTTGTACTTGTGACGAACGGAACCTACTCGGGTGGCATCACTATTGTAGACAACATAACACTAGCTTCGTCAACCGACGCGCAATCGACAGTAGTTAGTGGTGGCTCGCCATGTATCAGCGTGAACTCCACAGGTGCCGTAGTGAGCGGCTTTACTTTCTGCGACGGGAACAATAGCAGCGGAACAGGAGGTGGGGCCGTCTTGTCCGGCGGTCTCATCACACGGTGCACTTTGCGCAACAACTATGGTGATGATGGAGGGGGCGGCGCATTTGTCGATGGAGGCGAACTCAGGGACTGCGTGGTCAGCAACAACGGTGCCTACAATAACGGCGGAGGAGTGCGACTGGATTCTGGAACCGTCCGCGGCTGCCTCATAATCAATAACACCGACGGAACCAGTGGTGGCGCCGGTTTGTATGGAGGATTTGCACTTGGCGGTACAGTCGAGAACTGCACCTTGGCGGGTAACTTGTCGGCGGGACCAGGGTTTGCGATCAACTGTGCATCCGGAGTTGTGGTGCGCGACTGCATCATCTATGGGAACGACAACGCCGGTCAGGCAGAACTTGAGGTGATCGGTGGCTCATTCAGCAACTGCTGCTTGCCTCTTGCCGTCTCCGGCACCGGCAACATCACCAACGACCCGAAGTTCATCAGCGCCGAGTTTGGGGATTACCGCCTGGCGTTCGGTTCGCCCTGTGTCGATGCAGGGACGAACCAGGCGTGGATGGGCGCAGCGCAGGACCTGGAGGGCAATCCGCGCATCCGGCAGGGTGTGGTTGACATGGGCTGCTACGAGGCTCCTCTCATGCAGAACCGCTATGTCTCCCTAACAGGCAGTAACATATTCCCGTACACCAGCTGGGCAACTGCCGCCACGAACATCCAGACCGCTATCAACGCCGCTACCAACGGCGAGACGGTGTGGGTGACGAATGGCATTTACTCAACAGCGACGGAAGTCTTGATCGAAAAGCCCATCACGCTGCGGTCTTTGGAGGGCGCTGATGACACGGTGATAGTCCCGACTAGCGCGATTGCGGGGCTAGTGATCAACCATGCCGGCGCACGCGTATACGGCTTCTGCATTCGTGATGCTTTGTTTGGCCCGGGGCCTTTTCCGGCTGCGGGTGTAAATCTCTTTTCCGGTCTTGTTGAAGGATGTATCATTTCAAACAATGTCGCCGGTTCGTCAATGGTCGCGGGGGTTGTTGTTTCAAATGGTACGCTGAGAAACTGCCTCGTCGCGAACAACACTTCAGGAAACGTTGACCCAGGCGGTGTACGTCTGGCTGGTCCTGGCACTGTCGAAAGTTGCACAATAGTTAACAATACTGGCGACTTCAACGTTGGCGGCCTGTTCGCCTACGCAGGCATGGTGCGAAACTGTACTATCCGTGGCAACTCAGTGTATGACGTTTACATCACCAATGCTGTTGTTTCGCATTGTTCCATCTCACAGGCAGTTCCCGGCACCGGCAACATCACCAATGACCCGCAGTTTGTTGACCTCGCCGGCGGCAACTGCCGTCTCCTCCCCTCCTCCCCCTGCATCAATGCCGGCACGAACCAGGCGTGGATGGCGACGGCATATGACCTCGACGGCACGAACCGCATCCTTGGCGGCACTGTGGACATGGGTGCCTATGAATTCGTCGCCGTTGGCGGAACCGTCCACTACGTCCGCCCCTCCGGTGGCACCCCCACCCTGCCATACACCAACTGGGCAACCGCGGCGAACAATATCCAGGATGCCATCAACGCCGCCAGCGACGGTGACACAGTAGTGGTCAGTAACGGTTCCTACCTGCTCGGCGGGCAGGTACTTGTCACCAACGCCATCACTTTGCTTGGGCCGGGGGGTGCGTCCCAGACCGTCCTGGACGGTTCCATTGCGGGCAATCGCTGCATGATGGTCAGCAACGCCGCCGCAGTGGTTGAGGGATTCACGATGCGAAACGGCAGCCTGGCCGCGGGCCAGTACGGTGGCGGCTTGTGGCTGTACTCCGGTCTCGTTCTCAACTGTGCGATCGTCAGCAACAGTACATTTGGCGCTGCCAACGCCGGTGGCATCCTGATGGACGGCGGCATCATGCGGAACTGCCTGGTGGCCTACAACAACGCACCGATGTTCTCGGGCGGAATCGAGCAGAACGGCGGCCTTATCCAGAATTGTACGATTGTCAGCAACACGGCGACCGGCACGGGCGGCCTGGCCTCGTACGGCGGAACGATCTCCAACAGCGTGATCTACCACAATTCGCCGAACAACTATTCGGTCGGCGATTTCGGCTACTGCTGCCTCTACCCCGACCCCGGAGCCGGCATTGGCAACATCACCAACGATCCGGCTTTGCCCTCCGATTTCCGCCCCGGCCCCGGTTCGCCCCTGGTCAACGCCGGCACGAACCAGGCCTGGATGCTGACGGCGGACGACCTGGGCTACGACCCACGTATCCAGGGCGGCATTGTGGACATGGGTTGCTACGAAGCGCCGGCCGGCGCCGCCGAGCCGTTCATGGTGGAGGTCGAAGGCGGCGGTCAGCCCGGCGGACCTGTCTACACCTTCCACATCTCCCATTTTGAAATCTCAAATCAGAAGTTCGTGGACTTCCTGAACAACGCAAAGGTCAACCAGGGCAATGAGCGTGGCACGAACATGTTCTTCATCGGTAGCGGCGACGTTTACATGGATTCCGGCATGCTGGCTAACGAGAAGCTTTTCAGCATCTCGAACATGAGCATGGGAGTGCAGTCGGGTATCATATATGACACGAACACGCTCTTGTACTCTGCCGTGGTGGGCAAGGAAAACCATCCCGTGGTCGGCGTGAGCTGGTTCGGCGCGCTCAAGTTCTGCAACTGGCTCACAATAGACAGCGGACGCGGCATCGGCGAACGGTGCTACATGGAAGGTGTGACTCCCACCGACTGGAAACCGGTTACGGCCACCAACTGGCCGGTGTTCGGACCGCAGGCACGTCAGATGTGGGTGGAACAGTTCGACGGATTCCGCCTGCCGATGGATGAGTACGTCGGCATCCAGGCAGGTTTCAACGAGTTCTACAAGGCGGCGGCCTGGGACGGAGCGGTCAACCGCCTGTACGGTTTCGGCAGGGATGTCATCACGACGCTGGACGCGAACTTCCAGCCCGACAACTGGCCCACGAAAACCACCCCGCAGGGGTATTACAACGGCGTTAACCTTGCCTATGCGTCCCCCACCGCTACGGTTGACACGGCCAACTGGTACGGGCTCTACGACCTGAGCGGGAACGCGGCGGAATGGCAGTCCGATACCTGGGCTTCGAACAGCCTGACC
>Ga0172371_10006753_pt1 | contig 16549 bp, 11 predicted proteins | sample Lak12m_FD_114543 | JGI IMG/M metagenome (GOLD analysis project Ga0172371, IMG submission 114543) | Freshwater microbial communities from Kabuno Bay, South-Kivu, Congo - kab_022012_12m | ecosystem: Environmental > Aquatic > Freshwater > Lake | place: Democratic Republic of the Congo: South-Kivu...
GTTCACCGGGAGACCAAATAGTGTAGCTCTCACGAGGTGATGCCGTAGGCCAGTAGCTCAACGGCTAGAGCACCGGTCTCCAAAACCGGGGGTTGGGGGTTCGAATCCCTCCTGGCCTGCCACCGCTTCACCCGGTGACTTCTAGGCTCCGGATGGAAGAATAAGACCGGAAGGAAATTCGCTGGATATATAAAATGGAAAAGGTCAAAGCTTTTGTAATGGATGCAATCCAGTTCTTCCGGGAAGTGAAGGTGGAACTGCAGAAGGTGACCTTCCCGACTCGGCAGGAGACTGTGGGTTCCACCGTCGTGGTGCTGGTCCTCACAATAATAATGGGAATGTATCTGGGTTTCAGCGACTGGGCTCTGGCCCGGGTCGTAAAAATGCTGTTGCAAGTCGGTTAGTTATTTCGTATTTGGGGATCGCGAGGAGGCTGTCCGGTGGCTCCAAGATGGTATGTAGTTCACACGTACTCAGGGTACGAAAACAAGGTTAGAACAGCCTTGCAGGAGAAAGTCCGGGCCATGGGATTGCAGGACAGGATCCTGGACGTTCTGATACCGTCGGAGTCGGTTGTGGAACTGGTGAAGGGTGAAAGAAGGACATCCAACCGCAAGTTCTTCCCCGGCTATATTCTGGTCCACATGGAACTGGACGACCAGACCTGGCACGTCGTGAAAAACACTCCCAAGGTCACCGGTTTCATAGGCTCGAGGACGGAGCCCGCGGTTATACCGGACGAAGATGTGGAAAAGATTAAGGGCCAGATGGCGGAAGGCCTCGAGAAGCCCCGGCCCAAGTACTCGTTCGAAAAGGGTGATTCGGTCCGTGTGGTTGATGGACCATTCATCAATTTCAACGGTACCGTGGAGGAAGTCAGACCGGACAAGGGCAAGTTGCGGGTTCTGGTCAGCATATTCGGCAGGCCGACGCCTGTTGAATTGGATTTCATACAGGTTACGAAGAATTAAGTCCGAACCTGCCGGGCCGGCGCACTGGAGGCGGACCGATCCGCTTTCCTGAATAGAGTTCCCGGCTCGTTTGCTTGCAATCGGGAGAGTCTTTATGGCGAAAAAAATAACAGCCTACGTGAAGCTCCAGATACCTGGAGGTGAAGCCAAACCGTCGCCGCCGGTGGGCCCGGCCCTGGGCCAGCACGGCGTCAACATAATGGAATTCTGCAAGTCGTTCAACGCGCAGACCCAGAATCAGGCGGGAGTGATCATCCCTGTTCAGATCACCATTTATTCTGACCGCTCCTTCAGTTTCGTGCTGAAGACGCCGCCCGCCTCGTATTTGATCAAGAAAGCGGCCGGTATTGACAAGGGATCGCCCATACCCAACCGCAACAAGGTGGGCCAACTCACCATGAGTCAGGTCGAGGAGATAGCAAAACTCAAGATGCCCGACCTCAACGCCAAGGATCTTGAAGGCGCGATCCGGATTATTCTAGGCTCCGCAAGGAGTCTGGGCATCGAAGTGGTGTAGAGGAAGACATGGCAGCCGTTTCCAAGAAGCACAAAGAGGCCAAGGAAAAAATAGACCGAGCTATGAAATACAGTCTCGTGGAGGGGCTGCAGTCGGTGCTGTCCTCGGCCTACGGGAAGTTTGACGAATCGGTGGACGTGGCGGTGAGACTCGGTGTTGACCCCCGACATGCCGATCAGATGGTTCGAGGGACATGCCTCCTGCCCCACGGCACCGGTAAGAGCGTAAGGGTCCTCGCCTTTGCCAAAGGTGAAAAGGAAAAAGAAGCCCTCGACGCGGGAGCCGATCACGTAGGCGGCGAAGAGCTTGCCAAGAAGATCCAGGAAGGCTGGCTCGATTTCGACAAGGCCGTCGCGACCCCCGACATGATGGGTGTGGTCGGTAAACTCGGCAAGATCCTGGGTCCCAGAGGCATGATGCCCAACCCCAAGGTCGGCACCGTCACCTTTGACATTGGCAGGGCAGTGACCGAATTGAAGGGCGGCAAGGTGGAATTCCGCGTCGAAAAGGCCGGGATAGTCCACTGCCCCGTGGGCCGGGTGTCGTTTGGGGTCGAGAAGCTCGCCGAGAATTTCCAGACCCTCATGGAGAGCATAGTGCGGCTTAAGCCGTCAGCTTCGAAAGGTGTCTACGTGCGCGGGATCTCGATCTCCACCACGATGGGGCCCGGTGTAAAACTGGATCCCCAAGAGATCAGAAATCTCGTGAAGTAAGGGAAACCTTATCACCCGGACAGGAGTCTTAACTCAGAATAATAACAACATCCTTTGTTCATGGCTTGTCGGAGACAGCGGGCGTGCCGGGAGGCACTTAATCGGGGCCGGCTTAGATGGGCTGGAAAGGAGTGGACGACAGTTCGCCCTTAAAGGTAATCCTCGATTCGCTGTGTTTCCTCCGGCCGAAAGGAGGAGGTTTTAGCTTGACCAGAGAAGAAAAAGAGAAGCAGGTAGCTTGGCTCCGTGAACAGTTCCAGGGAGTACGAGCGCTTTACCTCGCGGAGAATCAGGGCTTGACAGTGTCTCAGATGAATGCGGTCAGGTCCGAGCTGAGGAGCCGCGGGGTGAGCTTCAAGGTGCTGAAGAACACTCTCGTGAGGCTGGCATACAAGGGCACGGACGTGGCCGTTCTCGAACAGGACGTGGCAGGCCCTCGAGCCGCCGCCTGGACTCATACGGACGAGAACGTCCGGGTCATGGCCAAGGTCCTGGTTGACTTTGCCAAGGCCAATCCGAAGTTCCGTCTCGTGCGCGGGATCCTCAACGGGAAGATAGTTCAGCCGCAAGAACTGGACGTGCTTTCCAAGCTGCCTTCCAGGGAAGAGCTTCTCGCTCGTTTGCTGGGGACCATGAAAGCCCCTGTGAACGCATTTGTAAACGTGCTTGCCGCAGTGCCCAGATCTTTCCTCTATGCCCTCAAGGCAATCGAGGAACAGAAAGGCGCGGCCGCGGAACCGGCCTCGGACTAGTCCGCGGGTGTTTCGGCAATAATCCAGCGAGTATCAGCGCTATTAGCGAATCGAGGAGAATACAATGGCAGAAATCACCAAAGAGGATGTTAAACAGTTCATACGCAACATGTCGGTCCTAGAGCTGAGCCAGCTCATCCATGAGCTGGAAGAGGAGTTCGGGGTCTCTGCGGCGGCGCCAGTGGCCGTAGCTGCAGCACCTGCAGCGGCGGCCGGTGGAGATGCAGCCCCGGCTGAGGAAAAAACCGAATTCGACGTGATCTTGAAGGATTTCGGTGACAAGAAGATTCAGGTCATAAAGGTAGTTCGTTCCTTGACCGATCTGGGTCTCAAGGAAGCCAAGGATTTGGTGGAAGGCGTTCCCAAGCCGGTGAAAGAAGCAATCTCCAAGGAAGATGCCCAGAAGGCGAAGGCAGCTCTGGAAGAAGTCGGCGCCACAGTGGAGATCGTCTGATCAATCGCCCGCAATTTTATATAGCCTCGGGCTCGCGGTGGGTCCTTGGCGTGATTTTTCGCGCGCCTGAGGCTACAGGAACACCTTTCAAGAATCCCCCCTTCACAGATCACCAGAGACCAGAGGGAGAAAATGAGTCCTTTTGCCGTGCACTCTCAGAGGCTGAGGAAGAATTTCGCACGCATACCGCAAATTGCCGGAATACCAAACCTTATTGAAATCCAGAAACAATCGTACGATCGCTTCCTGCAGGCGGATATTCCGTCCGAAGAGCGGGAAGATATCGGATTGCAGGGAGTTTTCAAATCTGTTTTCCCCATTCGAGATTTCTCTGACACTGCGTCCCTGGAGTTCATAAAGTACTCCCTGGGAGAAGAGAAATACAACGTCGAAGAATGCCTTCAGAAGGGCGTGACTTACGCGGTGCCGCTGAAGATCACGGTCCAGCTCATCGTTTGGGACGTGGATCCTGACACCAGTTCCCGTACCATCAGGGACGTCAAAGAGCAGGAAGTCTACTTTGGCGAAATCCCCTTGATGACCGAGAACGGTACCTTCATCATAAACGGAACCGAACGGGTCATCGTCTCGCAACTTCACCGCTCGCCCGGAATCTTCTTCGATCATGACAAGGGGAAAACCCATGCGAGCGGCAAGCTTCTCTACTCGTCCCGGATTATTCCTCTGAGAGGCTCCTGGATAGACTTCGAGTTCGATCCCAAGGATCGTCTCTACGTCAGAATTGATCGCCGCAGAAAATTGCCGGTAACGGTTTTTCTCAAGGCTCTGAATTTTTCCAGCGAAGAGATACTCAATTACTTCTACAACCGCCAGAGCATTCTGATCGAGTCCAATGGCCTCCGCCGAAAGGTTGACATAAGGCTCTTGATCGGGACTTCTTCACACACGGATATCTATGTGGAAGGCTCCGAAGAGGTCCTGGTCCGCAAGAACAAGAAGATCACCCGTGCTGCTCTTAAGCGCCTGGGGGAGCGCAACATAGCTCCTCTCGCAATGGCCAAGGAAGAACTGGTCGGTAAGGTGATAGCCCACGATATCGTGGACGAAGAGACCGGTGAGGTTCTGGCCGCGTGCAACAAAGAGATTTCCGCGGACGAGGTTGACGATTTCATCGAACTGCTCACCGCCCGCGGCATCCATAGCTTTGATGCACTGTTTATCGAGGAGCGGATCGTTTCTTCTTCGCTCAGGGACACTCTGCTCGAGGACAAGATTGACGACCGTCCGAGCCGCGTCATCGAAGACTTTCGCAAGCAGTCTCCCGATTCGCCGCTTTCCAACGAGACCCTCAACGCTCAGATCGAGATCTATCGCAGGCTCCGGCCTTCAAACCCCGCCACAGCGGAGATCGCGAACACTTTCTTCAACAACCTGTTCTTTAAGACCGAGTACTATGATCTTTCCCGGGTAGGGCGCCTCAAACTGAACCGCAAGCTCGGCATTTCCAAGGAGGAGGCGCCGCTGGGCCTTCGTACGCTCCGCTCCGAAGACATAATGCTCGCGGTTAAGTATCTGTTGGAACTCAAGGAAGGGCGCCAGGGCAGGGATATTGACGACATTGACCACATGGGAAACCGCCGTGTCCGGTCCGTGGGAGAATTGCTGGAAAACCAGTACAGGATCGGTCTGGTGCGTATGGAGAGGGCGATCAAGGAGAGGATGAGCCTCCAGGACGTGGAGACGCTCATGCCCCACGACCTGATCAATGCTAAGCCGGTGACCGCTGTAGTTAAGGAGTTTTTCGGGTCTTCCCAGCTATCCCAGTTCATGGACCAGACCAATCCGCTTAGCGAGATCACTCACAAGCGGCGGCTGTCGGCTCTGGGGCCGGGCGGATTGACCAGAGAAAGGGCCGGATTCGAGGTCAGGGATGTGCATCCTACTCATTACGGCCGGATCTGCCCTATCGAGACCCCTGAAGGACCCAACATCGGCCTGATCGTATCGCTTTCCACCTATGCCAGGGTGAACGAGTTCGGATTTATCGAGACGCCTTACCGTCCCGTGTTCAACAAGAAGGTGGGCGACGACATCCGCTTCATGACCGCTTTGGACGAGGAAGGCCACGTCATCGTCCAGGCCAACGCGCCGGTCACGGAGGAAGGGTATCTGGCCATGGAGCTGGTCTCCGTCCGGTACAAGGAAGGCGAGTTTGCCCTGGTACCGGTGTCCGAGGCCGACCTTATGGACGTGTCGCCCAACCAGCTGGTCTCGGTGGCCGCGTCACTGATTCCGTTCCTGGAGAACGACGACGCCAACCGGGCGCTCATGGGATCCAACATGCAGCGCCAGGCAGTTCCGCTTCTTACCACAGAGGCTCCTCTGGTGGGGACCGGCATGGAGACTGTGGTGGCGACGGACTCAGGCGTGACGGTGGTAGCCAAACGCGAGGGGGTAGTGGACTCGGTGGACGCAACGAGGCTGGTAATCAAGGCGTCGGATTTCACCGAAGGGGACCTGGATCCCGGCGTGGACATCTACAACCTGATCAAGTATCAGCGGTCCAACCAGAATACCTGCATAAATCAGCGCCCGATAGTCAAGAAGGGTGACCGGGTGGCCAAAGGCCAGGTCATAGCCGACGGTCCTGCCACAAGCAAAGGGGAACTGGCGCTGGGCAGGAACGTGCTGGTCGCGTTCATGGCCTGGGGCGGGTACAACTACGAAGACTCAATCCTGGTGAGCGAGAAGATAGTGAAGGAAGACATCTTCACCTCCATTCACATCGAGGAATTCGAGGTGATGGCCCGGGATACCAAGCTGGGCAAGGAAGAGATAACCCGTGACATCCCCAACGTGGGCGAGGAGGCTCTTCGGAATCTCGACGAGTCCGGCGTGATCCGTATCGGAGCCGAAGTCAAACCGGGCGACATCCTTGTTGGAAAGATCACCCCTAAGGGTGAGAACCAGCTCAGCCCGGAGGAAAAGCTGCTCCGGGCGATTTTCGGCGAAAAGGCCGGCGATGTTCGTGATTCGTCCCTGCGAGTCCCGCCGGGAGTTGAAGGAACGGTTATCGCAGCTCGGATTTTCTCCCGGAAGGGAACCGACAAAGACAGCAGGACCATCTCCATAGAGAACGAGGAGATAGCCAAGCTCTCCAAAGACCGCGACGACGAGATGCGAATCGTGGAAGAAGGAGCCCGAGAGCGTATCCGGGGAATGCTGGTGGGTAAGCCGGTCACCACGGCCCTCGTGGATCCCGCCGCCGGCAGGACTTACGTCAAGAGAGGCGAGACCATAACGAACGACGTCATGGACGTGGTGCCTCTGGAGCTGCTTCGGGAAATCTCGCTGAAAAACGACACCACGACGGAAGATGAAGTGGTCAAGATCCTGGAGAGGCTCAGCGACCAGAAGCACTTCTGGAAGATGCACTACGACGAGAGAATAAGCCGCCTCAAGAAGGGCGACGAGCTTCCTCCCGGCGTCATCAAGCTCGTAAAGGTATATATAGCCATTAAGCGTAAGCTCTCCGTGGGTGACAAGATGGCCGGCCGCCACGGAAACAAGGGCGTGCTGTCGAGGATCCTGCCCGAAGAGGACATGCCCTACTTCGAGGACGGCACACCAGTCGAGATAGTCCTTAATCCCCTCGGCGTTCCGTCACGTATGAACGTGGGCCAGATCCTGGAAACCCATCTTGGCTGGGCCGCACGCGGGCTTGGAGAGTCTCTCAACCGCATGTTGGAGGAAAACTTCTCCACGGAAAAACTGCGAAAGAGAGTTATGGACATCTTCGACGGCTACGAGCCGGACCGAAGGCGGAAGGTTCAATCTCTGATCGAGGAGATGGACGACGATCAGTTGAAAAAGTTCATTGGCTCCCTGTCGGATGGAATACCGATTTCCACTCCGGTGTTCGATGGTGCGCGGGAAAGCGAAATCAAATCGCTCCTGCAGAGCGCGGAACTTCCCGGCTCAGGCCAGACCACTTTGTACGACGGCCGTACCGGCGAGCCCTTCGATACCAAAGTCACGGTGGGCGTGATCTATATGATGAAGCTCCACCACCTGGTGGACGACAAGATCCATGCCCGAGCAATCGGGCCTTACTCGCTGGTTACCCAGCAGCCCCTTGGCGGCAAGGCACAGTTCGGCGGCCAGAGGCTCGGAGAGATGGAAGTCTGGGCAATGGAGTCGTATGGAGCGGCTTACTCTCTTCAGGAGTTCCTCACCGTCAAGTCAGACGATGTGACAGGCCGCACCCGTATGTACGAGAGCATAGTCAAAGGAACCAATGTCTTGGAACCCGGCCTGCCGGAGTCGTTCAACGTGCTCGTAAAGGAGATCAAGTCCCTTGGTCTCGATGTCGAGCTTCTCGAGAGCGAACAGGTAGCCGCGAGCTGATATGAATCCTTGCGAAGGGGTCTGTGAGAGCTCGGCAGGAGCACTTCCCCGCAAAGGAAGGTTCCGCCGGGCTCTGAGAGATCAGCAAGACTCTACTCCTGAAGCCGAAGTGCTTCGACAAGGAGGGAACCCTTGGAAGACGTATATTTCAGTTTTTTTGAGAAGCCCAAAGATCCCCTGAATTTCAGCGCAGTGAAGATCTCACTGGCTTCGCCTGAGAAGATTCGGTCATGGTCCCACGGCGAAGTGAAAAAACCCGAAACCATTAATTACCGAACCTTCAAGCCGGAGCGGGACGGCCTGTTCTGCGCCAAGATATTCGGCCCCGTGAAGGACTACGAGTGCAATTGCGGCAAATACAAGCGGATGAAACACCGGGGCACCATCTGCGAGAAATGCGGCGTGGAGGTCATCCAATCCAAGGTCCGGCGCGAGCGGATGGGACACATCGAACTAGCCACCCCTGTTGCCCATATATGGTTTCTCAAGAGCCTTCCCAGCAGAATCGGGACGCTCCTGGACCTGACCCTCAAAGAGGTCGAGCGCGTGCTGTACTTTGAGTCCTTCCTGGTCATCAACCCGGGCAGCACGGATCTGGAGAGAGGTACCCTCGTAAACGAAGAAAAATACCGCCAGACCGTGGACCAATACGGGCCGGCCGCCTTCGAAGCGCGCATGGGCGGCGAAGCCGTCCGGGACATGATGGAAAGCCTTGACCTCATGACGGAGAGCATCAAGCTGCGGGACGACATGAAGGATTCCGCGTCCGAGGCCAAGCGTAAGAAACTCGCCAAGCGACTGCGAGTGATCGAAGCTCTCAAAGGTATCGAACCCGAAGTCCTGGTCGGGGAACTCACCAGCATCTACGAGAAGTTCGATCCGGAAGGCGAAACTGCCCGCTTCGTTGAAGAGATGGTCCAGGCCGCTCGTGAAATCCAGGTCAAGTGGGAACAGTCCAAGGACTGGGAAATTCGCAAGCAGCTCGCTTACGTGGAAATCAATAACATCATAGACAGGCTATCCCGATCCAGAGTAACACCGCCCGAAGATCTCGGGAAGTTCCGCCAATGGCAGAATCCTGCCTGGATGATCCTCACCACCGTTCCGGTGATACCGCCGGACCTGAGGCCTCTGGTTCCCCTTGATGGCGGCCGGTTCGCCACATCCGACCTCAATGACCTGTACCGCCGAGTGATAAACCGCAACAACAGGCTCAAGAGGCTCAAGGAACTCAACGCGCCGGAGATCATCCTCCGCAATGAAAAAAGAATGCTGCAGGAAGCCGTGGACGTCCTGTTCGACAACGGCCGCCGCGGTCGGGTAATTACGGGCCCGAACAAGAGACCGCTGAAGTCGCTTTCCGACATGCTCAAAGGCAAGCAGGGTCGCTTCCGCCAGAACCTCCTGGGCAAACGGGTGGATTACTCCGGACGTTCGGTCATCGTTGTGGGCCCGGACCTGCGGCTGCACCAGTGCGGTTTGCCCAAGAGGATGGCCCTGGAGCTGTTCAAGCCGTTCATTTACAACAAGCTGGAAGAACGGGGCTACGTCACCACCATCAAGAGTGCCAAGAAACTGGTGGAAAAAGAGACTCCCGAAGTGTGGGACATCCTCGAAGACGTGGTCAAAGAATATCCAGTGCTCCTGAACCGCGCTCCCACACTTCACAGGCTCGGCATCCAGGCTTTTGAGCCCGTGCTTATCGAGGGTAAGGCCATTCAGCTGCACCCGCTGGTCTGCACCGCGTTCAACGCGGACTTTGACGGGGACCAGATGGCCGTGCACATACCTCTGTCCATCGAGGCCCAGGTGGAAGCCCGCGTGCTCATGATGAGCACCAACAACATTCTTTCGCCTGCCCACGGCAAACCGATCATCGTGCCCACTCAGGACATCGTGTTGGGGCTTTACTACCTGACCAGGGAATCATCCGATCCGGAACTGGACAAGCCCCCCCGGATCCTGGCGGACGCCTCTGAGGTTAGAGTCGCGTACGACTCCGGTGTGGTGGACCTGCACGAAAAAATCCTCATGCGGGAAAACGGTGAAAAAGTGGCCACTACGGTGGGCCGCGTCCTCCTCCACGAGATAGTGCCCGAAGAAATCCCCTTCACGGTCATCAACAAGGTGATGAAGAAGAAGGAACTGGCCAATCTCATTGACGAAGCCTACCGTCGCTGCGGCGACAAGAAAACCGTCATCCTCGCGGATAGGCTCAAGGACCTTGGTTACTTCTACGCGACCAAGGCGGGCATCTCCATCTGCGTAGACGATATGGTAGTCCCGGAGTCCAAGAAAGATATCATAGACAAGGCCAGGGCAGAGGTCCTGGAGATCCAGAACCAGTACAAGGAAGGCCTGATAACCGACGGCGAGCGCTACAACAAGGTCATTGACATATGGGCCCGCGCCAACGAAGACATCTCCGAAAGGATGATGACAGGCCTCCGAAGCATGACGGTGACTGTCGCGGACGGAAGCGAAAGAAAGGTGGAGAGCTTTAATCCCATCTATATGATGGCCGACTCGGGAGCGCGGGGCAGCACCCAGCAGATCCGCCAGTTGGCCGGTATGCGCGGGCTCATGGCCAAGCCCACCGGTGAAATCATTGAAACGCCGATCGAGGCCAATTTTCGGGAAGGCCTCTCAGTCTTGCAGTACTTCATCTCCACACACGGCGCTCGAAAAGGCCTCGCTGACACGGCCCTCAAGACCGCCAACTCAGGTTACCTGACCAGGCGACTCGTTGACGTCGCCCAGGATGCCATCATCTCGGAACCCGACTGTGGCACCCTCGATGGAATAGAAATGGCCTCCCTGGAAGAAGGAGGTGAAATCATCGAGCACGTCGCGGATCGTATCCTGGGAAGGGTTGCCCTGGAAGACATCGAGCATCCGTTCACGGGTGAAATAATAGTGAAGGCTAACGAGGAGATCCGGGAAGAACACAAGGACCAGATCTCCGACGCCGGCATTGACCGCCTGAAGATCCGATCGGTGCTCACCTGCCAGTCTAGGAGAGGGGTGTGCAGCCTCTGTTACGGCCGCGACTTGGCCCACGGCAGAATGGTGAACATCGGCGAGGCCGTGGGAATCATCGCGGCCCAGTCCATCGGCGAACCCGGAACTCAGCTCACCATGAGGACCTTCCATATCGGTGGAACCGCATCTCTGAAGAGGAACATCATCTCCGCCCGCAAGCGCGGCAAGGTCGCGTTCGAAAAAGAAAAGGACAAGACCAAAGCCATCATCGTTTACGAGGATTTCACTCTGGAAGAATCGGAAGCGGACAAATTGCTGGTGGAGGACGGCCAGACCCTGCGAGAGAACTCGTTTCTCTACGTCGGGGCCAACCATGACATAAGCGAACCCGAAAAGATGGGAGGCAAAATCGAGATCTCCCTCGACAGAAAGTCCTTTCATATAGTGGATCAGGAGAACGTGAAGCACAAGTTCCAGCTTCCTGAGGGTCACCGCTTTACGGTGAAACACGGGGACTCGGTCTCGCCCAATTCGTTCGTGTTCGAGAAAGTTGATGGAGTCTCACGTATCTCCGAAGCGGAAAAAAGGGGAGGCATCCTGCAGCTCAGAGGTGCCAAAGGCGGTAAGATTCGTTTCCGCCTCTATGAACGCTACCCCGTGCTCGATTACATGAACGTGAAGGTCCAGGAAGGGGACAGGATAGACGCTGAGGGTCAGGTCCTCCTGGAATGGTTGGGGTCCAGCTCCTCGCAGCTCTTCTCCAGAAACGAGGGTCACATCAGGTTCATAGATCTCAAGACAGTCACCAGCCGGGATCAGGAACTGGTGGTCATGAACCGCAATGGCTCCATTTCCATCACAGACGAAAAGGGACGTGAAAGAGAACGCAACCGCGTCATTTACGGAGCCAAGCTGCGCGTTAGAGACGGCGAACTGGTCAACCGTGAGACGCTCCTGGCTGAGTGGGACCCGTATACAATACCCATCATCACCGAAGTCTCGGGACGGGTTAAGTTCGGCGACATCATCGAGGGCCTCACCATGAACGAGCAGGTGGACGAGGTCACTGGTCTTTCCCGAAAGGTGATAGTCGAGTACAGAGAACGCGATGCCGAAATAAGGCCGCGCGTTTCCATCAAGGACGAGCACGGAAGAACCATCAAGATAGGCGATTCCGAGGCGAGATACCTCTTGCCCGTAGGCGCCAACATAATGATCAAAGAAGGCGAAGATGTCCACGCGGGCGACGTCATCGCCAAAATACCCCGCGAGACGACAAAGACCAAGGACATCACCGGAGGCCTCCCGAGAGTCGCGGAACTTTTCGAAGCGCGCAAGCCCAAGGAGTTCGCCATCATCTCGGAGATTGACGGCCAGGTGACCTTCGGCCGAGACACCAAGGGCAAGCGAAAGGTAATCGTCACCCCGGAAGTGGGCGAAGCCAAAGAGTACCTTATCCCCAAAGGTAAGCACATCTCCGTTCACTCGGGCGACTGGGTCCAGGCCGGCGAGGCGCTCATGGAAGGCTCGACGAATCCCCATGACCTTCTCGGCATCAAGGGGGAGAAGGACCTGGCCAAGTACCTCGTGGACGAAGTGCAAGAGGTATATCGTCTCCAAGGCGTGAAAATCAACGACAAGCACATCGAAGTGATAGTGCGGCAAATGCTGCGCCGCGTCCGTGTGAAAGAAGCCGGCGACACGGACTTCCTGGTGGGGGAACAGATCGAAAGATCAGTGTTCGAAGAAGAGAACAACCGGGTCATGGCCGGGGGGGGCAGCCCCGCGGTGGCGGAACCGCTCCTGCTGGGCATCACCAAGGCGTCTCTTTCCACGGATTCCTTTATCAGTGCGGCCAGTTTCCAGGAGACGACCAAAGTTCTCACCGAGGCCTCTATGTGCGGCAAGATTGACTTCCTGCGCGGCCTGAAAGAGAATGTCATCATGGGCCGCCTTATTCCCGCGGGCACGGGCCTGCCGAGGTACAAGAATCTCCGACTTGGACACGACGCGATCGAAGGTGAGCCCGCTCGCAGGCCGAGGCACGAAAAACGCCAGCCTGTGGAAAGCTTCCAGGAGACCGCGTAGCCTGGGGGGACTGACAGGGAGAGATGCTCTCTGGTGAAAGACCAGCATAACGAGACAATGAGCTGCGGGGCACGGATTCCCGTGCTCCGAAGCCATGCGGGTTTGTTTTCAGACTGATTGCATTCCTTGCCCCGTCCCATCCGTTTCCCAGGGGAGAGTGTGAAAGGCCAGTTTTTTCTCCCCGCGGGGGAGAGGGTCGGGGTGAGGGGTTTTATTTTTAATCGTGCCCTTGTATCACTTGCTATGCGAGAGCGAGTCGGGATATTTTCGCAGGCGCGCGACACAAAAGGGCTTGACAAGAACCCTGTTTTTTGAGCATAATTTCTCGATACATATTTGGAGGTACTCTTCGATGCCCACCATCAACCAGCTGGTCAGAAAAGGCCGCACCAGGCCAAGGAAAAAAACCTCGGCCCCGGCTCTGACCAACTGTCCCCAACGACGAGGCGTCTGCGTGCGTGTCTATACAACCACGCCAAAAAAGCCGAACTCCGCGTTGAGGAAGGTCGCCAGGGTCCGCCTTACAAACGGGTACGAAGTAACCTCCTACATCCCCGGTATAGGCCACAACCTGCAGGAACACTCGGTTGTCCTCATCAGAGGCGGCCGAGTCAAGGACTTGCCCGGCGTCCGCTACCACATTATCAGAGGAACCCAGGACGCTTACGGGGTCACTGACCGAAAGCAGGGGAGATCCAAATACGGTACTAAAAGGCCGAAATAATCCTCGCCGGTCTGCCGGCCGCGTTGCCTTACGCACCCGAAACTGACCACGGCTAACGCGCAAGCCGGAGAACCTCCGTGTAGAACGATTAGAGGATTGACCAATAAGGGGCCAGATAAACCGCCGGAGACGGCGGGGCGGTTCAGAAGTTAACTCAAGTCTCGTGTACGTGACGGGCGGATTAAGCCTCCGCCGGTTATTCTGGACCTGGCCGATCTGGAAGCTACCCGGCGGAGCCTGTTCTGGGACCGCCGGAACAGACGCGGGACACGATACGCACTGGAGTATGAGCTGATGCCAAGAAAAGGGAAGGTGCCCAAAAGGGACGTATTGCCGGATCCCAAGTATCACAGCAAGCTTGTGACGAAGTTCGTCAACGGCGTAATGTGGGAAGGCAAGAAGTCAACGGCGGAGGGCATTATCTACGACGCCTTCAACATCATGGCCGACAAGACCCACGAAGATCCGCTCAAGCTCTTCGAGAGAGCCATAGACAACGTGAAACCCGTGCTGGAAGTCCGTTCCCGTCGCGTGGGCGGCAGCACATATCAGGTCCCTGTGGAAATCAGGCCGGAAAGACGCCAAGCCTTGGCCATCCGCTGGATCATCCAGTACGCCAGAAACCGTGGCGAAAAGAGCATGAAAGAAAAACTGGCCGGTGAATTTCTCGATGCTGCTTCTAACAAGGGGAGCTCGGTAAAAAAGAAAGAAGACACCCACAAAATGGCCGAAGCCAACAAGGCTTTTGCCCATTACAGGTGGTAGTGGACTCGAAAGATTGTTCCCTATGGAAGGAGACGCATTTACAAAAACCCGAAACATCGGGATCATGGCCCACATTGATGCGGGCAAGACCACAACCACCGAGCGCATTCTGTACTATAGCGGCGTTTCGCATCGAATGGGCGAGGTTCACGACGGCAACGCGATAATGGATTGGATGGAACAAGAACAGGAAAGAGGCATCACCATCACGTCCGCCGCCACCGTCTGCAACTGGAAGAACCATAAAATAAACGTAATTGATACCCCGGGCCACGTGGATTTCACAATAGAAGTGGAGAGATGCCTGAGGGTTCTGGACGGCGCCGTTGCAGTCTTCTGCGCCGTGGGCGGGGTTGAACCCCAGTCCGAAACGGTCTGGAAGCAGGCTGATCGTTACAAAATTCCCAGGATCGCGTTCATAAACAAGATGGACCGATCCGGTGCCGATTATCTTAGAGTCGTGGAGATGATGAAAACAAGGTTGCGCACAAATCCGGTGCTCATTCAGCTTCCCCTGGGGTCGGAAGACAAGTTCCGAGGGGTGGTGGATCTCATCTCCATGAAGGCGATCGTCTATGACGATGAGACTGCCGGGATGACCTTCAAGATCCAGGATCTGCCCGAGGACATCCGCGAAGAGGCTCTCAAGGCGAGACAACAACTCGTGGAGACCGTTTGCGAGCTTGATGACGCGCTCCTGGAAAGATATCTCGATGGAGATACGGACATCCCCGCCACCGATCTGTACCAGACCATCCGAAAGGGCACGCTGGACTTGAGGATTACGCCGGTTATCCTGGGCGCCGCCTTCAAGAACAAAGGGATACAGCAGCTCCTGGACGCGGTGGTCGAGTTTCTTCCCTCGCCCGCGGATATTCCGCCCGTGCAGGCAAAGGATCTGAAGGGAAGGACTGTGGAATGCCCCTTTGACGGGCCCTTCTCAGCCCTGGCCTTCAAGGTGATGAATGATCCCTACACCGGTAACCTTACCTTTCTGAGGGTCTATTCGGGCAAACTGGCCGGCGGCTCCTCAGTCTACAACGCGAACCTGGAAAAGAAGGAGCGCGTAGGCCGCCTGGTGAAGATGCATTCCAACCAGCGGGAAGAGATAAAGGAAGCCCACGCGGGCGACATCATCGCAGCGGTGGGGCTTAAGCACACCAAGACCGGAGACACTCTCACCGACGATGAGCACCCGGTTCTGCTGGAATCAATGGAGTTTCCTCAGCCGGTAATAGCGGTGGCACTCACGTGCAAGGCCCGAGACGATCAAGAGAAGCTTTCCAAGGCGTTGAGTAGGCTTCTGAGAGAGGACCCCTCACTTACCGTCCGGGTGGACCGTGAAACCGGGGAGACCATACTCGCTGGAATGGGCGAACTTCACCTCGAGATTGTTGTGGATCGCCTGCTTCGAGAGTTTCAGGTGGCCGCGGAAGTTGGCGAGCCCCAGGTTGCCTATCGAGAGACCCTTACAAAAGGGTGGAAGTCCCATTATCGCCACGTGAAACAGACGGGCGGCAAGGGGCAGTTTGCCGAGGTGGTCCTCCAGGTGGAGCCCGTGGCCCGTGGGACTGGGTTCGAATTTGTGGACAAAATAGTAGGTGGCGTGATCCCCAAGGAATTTATAAAGCCGGTCGAAGAAGGTGTCCGGGGTGCAATGGAAGCCGGCCAACTTGCCGGGTACCCGGTGGTTGACGTCAAGGTGACCTTAACGGACGGCAAGTACCACGAGGTTGACTCGTCGGAAATGGCCTTCAAGACAGCCGGGTCCCTGGCATTCAAGGAGGCGTGCAGGAAAGGCGTGTCAATACTTCTGGAACCCATTATGGACGTTGAGGTTGTCGCTCCGGGCGAGTTTCTGGGAGATGTTCTCGGAGATCTCACCTCGCGGCGGGGAAAAATTTTGGGCATGGAAAGCCGTTCCGGAGTTCAGACCGTCGGCGTTCGAGTGCCTCTTGCACGGATGTTCGGCTACGCCACCGACCTCCGCAGCCTCACGCAGGGGCGGGCCACTTTTACAATGCAATTTTCACACTATGAACAGGCGCCGCAGTCCGTAACGGAGAAAGTGGTCGCTGAATTCAAACAATCTGGAGGAGCCCATGGGCAAGGCGAAATTTGAGCGTACCAAGCCACACGTGAACGTTGGGACCATAGGCCACATAGATCACGGCAAGACGACGCTGACAGCGGCAATAACGAGGGTGTTGGCGAA
>Ga0172371_10006756_pt1 | contig 16542 bp, 14 predicted proteins | sample Lak12m_FD_114543 | JGI IMG/M metagenome (GOLD analysis project Ga0172371, IMG submission 114543) | Freshwater microbial communities from Kabuno Bay, South-Kivu, Congo - kab_022012_12m | ecosystem: Environmental > Aquatic > Freshwater > Lake | place: Democratic Republic of the Congo: South-Kivu...
CCTTTTCCTGCCCATAGAAGGTCATAGCGGTATTGGCGTTCGTTCCGCTTTCGTTTACAAAGTCCCCGGTTTGTACAAACATACCGCCGCTTCCACAAGCCGGGTCGAGCAGAATGCCGCGCTGCGGCTCAATGATGTTTACAATCATCTGAACAAGTGATTTTGGCGTGAAAAATACGCCGTCGTCCGAAGCCACGGCGGGTGCAAACTTGCTGAGAAAATATTCATAAATACGACCGATTATATCTCCGCCGACCTCATCAAGTGTTTTGTTGTTAAAAATACGGAGCAGTTCCCGAAGTAAATCGTTTTTAAAGAATGTATATGTCTTAGGCAGTACGCCAACAAGCTGCGCACTTTGTTGCTCAATCAGATCCATCGCGTCATTTACAGCTTTTCCCGCGTCCTCATTATCAGGAAGATTAAGAAGATAATCGTATCTCGCCTTTTCAGGAAGAAACAAAGCGCTCTTGGTTTTAAAGTCATTTGCTTCCACTGGGAGCACCCTACCGCTGCGTATCGGTCTGTCTTTCAGAATATCTACTTCGACCATCTTAAAGCGGCTGTAAGCATAACGTAAAAAAATTAGTCCCAGCACAGGCATACAGTATTCCTGCGAAGTTAGTTTGGAGCCCTGTCTTAATAAATCTGCTGATGTCCATAGTTCGCTTTCCAATTTCCGTATATTAATCATCTTGACTGTTCCTCACTCTTTTTTACCAATTCCATTATATCTCCGAAATCAACATTCAGAGCCGTACAGACCTTGATAAGGACATCCATGCTAACATTCTCGTTTTTTGAAAGCTTTGCGATAGAAGAAGGACTAAGACCTGCAGCCTCCTGTAAGTCTTTCTTTTTCATATCTCGGTCTATCAGCAATTTCCACAGTCTTTTATAGCTTACTGTCACAACTATCACTCCCAGTATATAGGATAATTAATTATATCAGTTAAACTTCGCAATCACAATATAATGCCAATAACATCGAAATAAATATTCACAAATGCAAAGTCCATTGTAAACAAATTAAGATTTCTCAAAGATAGCTTTATAAAAAGCATAACGCCATTTTCAGAAAAATCCAAATAGAGAACGTCAAAAATTTTTATAAAAATCCTCACATCCAACTTTTTTCGTGGCTAATCAATAGAGAGTAAAAATGAGGGTTCGAATTGAATCGAATTTTCGCATATGGCTACTGATAAAAATGTTCTGCTTTGGTACTCAACCCACAGACTTGTGTCCTGTGGATACCAGAGAGATGTTTTGCTCTCGCTGAACCTTGAAAACTGAATACCCCGAAACGCAAGAGATACTTCAAGTTGAATGTGCCATGACGATTTTTTCCGAGCGCATCGCTTGAAAGAAAACGAGGTTTTGTCAAACAAGGCAAGTCCTCTGGAACGGCAGCGTTTCGGGCAAATTTCTAATATTCAGAGGGAAAGGGTTTTATAGTGAACCAATATGACAACCTGCCGCAGGAATTGCGGGAAAACGGCAGATTCAATTGCTGGCGGTATGAAGTAAAAAAAGGAGGCGGCAAGCCGGATAAGGTTCCTTACAACGTCCTTACGGGTGGAAAAGGTCAGAGCAACAATCCCGCAACCTTCACCGACTACCGGACGGCGCTGTCTGCTGTAAAGAATTATGACGGCCTGGGTGTTGGCGTGTTTGGTGATTTGGAGTTTATTGATATAGATCACTGCGTTAAGGACAGAGTAATCGTCACAGCCGAGGCAAGGGATATCGTTGAGACGATGGATAGTTACACGGAAATCAGCCCATCGGGAACAGGTCTACGGATTATTGGCAAAGCGCCGGGGTTTCGTTTCGACGCTTCCCGATATTATATTCAAAACAAAAGGCGCGGGCTGGAGATATACATTTCTGGGGTTACGAAGAAGTTTCTGACCGTAACAGGCAACACCATCCGGGCAAAAGGGCTTGAGGAGCGCGGAGCGCAATTACGGATTGTACTTAATAAATACATGATTCGCCCATCGCCCCGGAAGCCTGCCAACGTAGAGGCACGATCTTACTTGACAGATGATGCGGTTCTTGCCAAGGCAATGGCGGCGAAGAATGGCGAAGCGTTCAGGCGACTCTGGGAAGGTGACACATCGGGATACGCTTCCCACTCGGAAGCGGATATGGCGCTTTGCTCCATGCTGGCTTTCTGGTGCGGATGGGATACAGAGCAGATGGACAGGCTGTTCCGGCGGTCGGGCCTTTACCGCGACAAGTGGGACAGGCCGCAGTCCGGCTCCACCTACGGCGCACTGACACTAGCGAAAGCCGCTACCGATGCTCATGAGATATACACGCCCGGTGGGAAGCGTGAAGCTGCCGCAGTAGACTTTTCAGGCGGTATTACGCTGGAAGACATAAGGCCAGAAAGCAATCCGCGATACGAATGGAATGACATCGGGACAGGAAACCTGTTCGCCGACATGTATAAGGATGAGCTGCGTTACGTACCGGAGCGCAAATCATGGTTCTTCTATGATGGGTCGATCTGGAAGCAGGATACGGGAAGCCTTCACGCTATGGAGCGGTGCAAACGGCTTTTCGAACAATGGATGATGTATGCCCTTGGTATAACGGACGAGCGGCGGCGGACAGACTACATTAAGTTTATTACCAAATGGTCTTCGCGTGGATGCAGAGAAACCATTCTTAAAGACGCACAGGGTGTGTACCCAGTTTCAATGACTGAATTCGACAAAGACCCTATGGTATTCAACTGCGCAAACGTAACGCTGTTTTTGACAAAAGACGGCGTGGATGCAATGCCGCACAACAGCGCAGACTTTCTAACGAAAATATCCGATGTGGTTTACAACCCCTCCGCACGTAGCGATCGTTGGCTGCGGTTTACTTTTGAAATCATGAGCAACAACGGGGAAACTTGCCGCTTTGTTCAGAAGTCTTTCGGATATGGCTTCACGGGGGCAACCCACCTTGAGTGCCTGTTCGTATTGTACGGAGCGACCACGCGCAACGGCAAAGGAACAATCTGCGAATCTGTACTGCGCGTAGCAGGCGGGTATGGATGTACCGTAAGGCCGGAGACCATCAGCCTGAAAACCGGCAGCAACAGCCAAGCCCCCACCGAGGACGTCGCGAGGCTGTCCGGAATACACTTTGCCAATATTTCAGAACCGGGCAAGGGGCTGGTGCTGAACGCCGCTCTCATGAAGTCGATGACGGGCAACGACACTCTTAACGCCCGGTTTCTGCACGAGAACAGTTTCGACTTCAGGCCGCAATTCAAAATCTTTATTAATACTAATTACTTGCCAGTGGTTGCAGACACTACGCTGTTTAGTAGTGGGCGATTGATCATTATCCCGTTCGAGAGACATTTCGATGAGAACGAGCAGGATAAAACACTTAAGCAGGAATTCGCGAAGCCAGAAGTCCAGAGCGCAATTCTGAACTGGCTGATTGAAGGATGGCTTATGCTCCAAAGCGAGGGGCTTGAACCGCCCGAATCCGTCAAAGCCGCTACGGAATCCTATCGTCACGAGAGTGACAAAATCGGGATGTTTGTTGAGGACTGCTTGATTTCCGAACCAAACTCAGAAATCCGAACAGCCGACGCTTATGCCCGGTATCAGGAGTGGTGCCGCGACAACGGTTGTTTTGCCGAGAATGCCCGCAATTTCAGACAGTCCCTGCAGAGCGCGGTTCGAGTCGAGAGAAAGCGTCCGCGCAATGGCGGCGAGAAGACCACACTCATCATTGGATACAAACTGACCAGCGGGTTTTTGGCGCTATGACCTTTTGGGGCAAGTTGTGGCAGGAAAAAGTGGTCGTTTTCAAAAACGGTTTCTTTAAGAGAGTAATGTTTTCATCTGCCACATCCTGCCCCAGCCTGTGTTTATAGTTTTACCCCCTAGGGGCGGGTCTAATCTGTACGGATTTTACCTTGGGGAACGGTGCGAGGGTCACGCGCACAAAAATGCGAATTCAAACGGGGTATTAACCCCACATATGGAAGCGAGGTGATAAATCATTGCAAAAGACGTAACGAACGGGGGTGGCGTCCGGCAGAAATATCCTCTAACTGCTGGTAGACTCAGAAAAAAACATTAAGGGAGGCTAGGTTATGGCTAAAGCAGCATCAAGAAAGAAAAAGCATAAAAGGGGGTACGCATTCTTTACCCCCTTTGCAAAAAAACCATTCAACGACAACATTGCAAGAACCAGAGAAAAAAGCTGGCAGCAGTATGTTCTGGCGCACAGTAGAACCATTAAATATTAGGAGGGATAACATTATGGCAACATCGATTAATTATAACCGGGCATTTTGGAATGCAATGAGAGGAAAAAACAATGAAATTAAAGATTTATCAGAGGGAGCCGATTCAACCGGCTCCCTTTTATCTCCGGATGAGTTCAGGGAGAAATTTAACACATCACTCGCAACAGACAACCTTTTCCGCAGGTTGGCAACCATTATTCAAACTTCATCTGCCGACGGCACAATTCAGGCCGTGGCTTCAACTGGTTCAGCAGCATGGGTGCCCGAAGGTACATCAATCCCCGAAAGTTCGGACACGTTTACGCAGTTTCCAATCAAATCCCATAAGCTTGCTAGTCTGACCAGGTTAAAAGAGAACTTTATCAGTGATAACAGTTTTGATCTTGAAAACTATTTGCTCCGCGAGTTTACCCGGCGTTTCGCCAGGTCGGAGGAAGATGCATTTATCAACGGGGATGGAATGAGCCAACCTCATGGCATCCTAAACGCAAATGGTACAGAGGTCGGTGTAACGACTGCGGAAGCTGTAAAGATAGCATATGACGAAGTAATACATCTATACTTCTCGCTCAAGTCTGAATACCGTTCGAACGCTGTGTTTCTAATGCATGATGAAACGGCCATGATACTGCGGACTCTCAAAAATGAAGATGGAACTTATCTATGGAACGCTGTGAACGATACAATTTTCAGCAAGGCAGTTGTTACATCACCCCATATGCCCGTAATATCTTCAGGAGCCAAGCCGATCGTGTTTGGTGACCTCTCCTATTATTGGGTCATAGAACGCCAAGCCTTGACGGTAAAGCGGTTGAACGAATTGTTTGCAAAACAGGGCCATGTTGGCTTCGCCGCATTTGAGCGGTTGGACGGCAGGCTTATTAGACCTGATGCCTTGAAGATATTGCAAATGGCGGAGTAATAAAAACATTGGCACCGGGCCACACCAGGGCTCGGTGCCTTCCTTTAAGGAGACGGATATGAATAAAGGAAAAAGCCGAACTACGGAAATATCAATAGGCGGTACGGTCTATGTGATAGAAGCCATAGAATGCGACACTGCAAAAGAAAGCGCCTATTTCAAGATAAAAAGGCTTATTACGGCTAACGCGAAGAGCCTGATTAAATCGGATATTCCAAATAATCTTATGAAAATTTACTCGACTTCTTCAAAATAGTACGGCAATATACATAGTGCTAACCGCTTGAAGGCTGTCGGAAATGGAGGATTTTATGTATAGACAGTTACAAATTAGCACTATGAATAAAGTATCACATTCGGATGACGGATCAAAGATTACAGCACTCTATTGCAGATTGTCCCGTGACGATGAACTGAGTGGCGATAGTAACAGCATCGTAAATCAGAAAACCATTCTTAAGAAGTATGCTGATGATAACGGATTCCGCAACACTCAGTTTTATGTGGATGACGGCGTGAGCGGTACGACCTTTGACCGTCCTGATTTCAACCGGATGATTACGGATGTGGAAGCTGGCAGGATCGGCACAATTATTATCAAGGATATGTCGCGTTTTGGCAGAGATTATCTAAAGGTAGGGTATTACACTGAAATAATTTTCCCGGAGGCAGAGGTTCGGTTCATCGCCGTCAACAATGGGATCGATAGCGCAAATCAGACCGACAATGATTTCACCCCATTTCTCAACATCATTAACGAATGGTACGCCAAGGATACGAGTAAGAAAATCCGCGCTGTGTTCAAATCCAAAGGCCAATCAGGCAAACCTCTCTGCACAAACCCGCCTTACGGCTACCTGAAAGACTCAAGTGAGAAAATGAAATGGGTAATTGATGAGGAAGCGGCAGATGTAATCAGGGATATTTTTCGGCTGTGCATGGCAGGATACGGCCCAACGCAAATAGCCAGACAATTGGAAGAACGCCGCATTGTGGTTCCTACAGTGCATCTTCAAAGTAAAGGCATCAACACACCTGCCAGACCGCCGAAAAGTCCTTATGCATGGCAAGCGCGGTCGGTTGCTGATATTTTGGCTAAAATGGAATATCTTGGCCACACTGTGAACTTCAAAACCTTTAAAAAATCCTACAAAAGCAAGGTCAAGCTATTTAACAACCCGAAAGATTGGCTGGTTTTTAAAAACACCCATGAAGCCATTATTGACGAAGGAACTTGGGAAACGGTACAGAAAATCCGAGACGGTAAACGCAGGCCCTCCCGTATGGGTGAAATGGGAATGCTGTCAGGAATGATGTTCTGCGCGGACTGCGGTGCAAAGCTTTATCAGGTTAGAGCCAATAGCTGGACGCATGATAAAGAATACTTCGTCTGTGCTACCTACCGAAAGAAAAAAGGCGGCTGCAGTTCACATCAAATACGCAATGTTGTTGTGGAACAGCTTATACTGGAGGATTTGCAGAGAGTGACAGCTTTTGCTAAAGAACACCAGCAGGAATTTAGTGAAGCTATTATGAAAAACTCTGAAAAGGCAATAGCCAAAGAACTCCGGTTAAGCCAGAAGGAGTACGAACTGGCGCAAGAACGGATTGCTGTCCTTGATAAAATCATTCAGAGATTATATGAGGATAATGTCCTTGGTAAAATATCCGAAGAACGTTTTTTCAAAATGTCTGCGGATTATGAAGCTGAGCAAAAGGAACTTGTGGCAAAAGTGAGCGCCTTGAAGCAGATGATCGATTCGGCTAAACAACAGTCTCTTAACACTGACAGATTTCTGATGCTCATTAGAAAGTATACGGAAATCACTGAACTGGACGCAGAAATCATCCGGGAGTTTATTGACAAGATTATCGTATTCAAAGCTGAGAAGGCCAACGGTCTTAGAACCCAACGAATTCAAATTTACTATAACTGTATCGGAGCCGTTGAGCTTCCAAGCAGGCAAGAAAAAACGGCATAGCCCTTATAACGACTACACCGCTTTTTTTAGAGATTAAAATCCCTGTCTGACCGCCCCAAAAGCGGGGCTTTTTTACCGTTTATTTTTCAGGCCCGTATTTCCTGCCGCATAAAGCTGATATAGGAGAGCGAAAAGCACCCGGTCAGCAGCGCGGCCAGCCCGACCAGATGCGGCCAGACCAGCAGAATACTCTGCCCCAGGGAAAGCGGCCCTGTCACTGCTCCCTCCAGCTGGGTGGTCAGCACCACCGCGCTCAGGGTGCGCGCGCCCGGATTCAGAATGGTTCCAACCGCTTCGCTGTACAGAACAGAGGGCGATATCCTGCCCAGTCCCTGCTGCAATGCGGAATTGGAAAGCACCGCGTTCACCGTCGCGTCATCCCCCACCGGGTACATCCCGTTCGCGATCACGCCGGAAATGATCTGCATGAAGATCACAAAAAACAGCCAGACGGCAATCACGGCCAGCGCGGATGTCGCCGCATGCTTGAACAGAATGGAAAACAGCATGGATATCGCGAGCCAAAGGGACATGTACACGACGGTAAACACAATAAACAGCAGTATCCTCGCCAGTTCCTCCAGGGTGGGCGGAATACCGGTCATAATGATTCCGAGCCCCCCGACGATAAACGCAATGGTAAAAACCATCACAGAAATCACGGTCACTCCTGCCAGGAACTTTCCGTTGACCACCGTATCGCGGTAAATAGGCTGGGACAGGAGGCGGCTCATTGTCCCTCTGGATTTTTCGCCGTTGATTGCGTCAAACCCGAGGGCCAGGCCGACCAGCGGCCCTAAAAAAGATATAAAGGTCAGAAAAGACGGCAGGGAATCCCCGCTTGCGGTATACAGCTTCAAAAAGACGAACTGCGTGCCGCTTGTCTCCTGCGCCACCGCATCCTTGATGCCGAGTCCCGCGCTGTAAACGCTGGCCAAAGCGGTCAGCCCGATCAGCACAAGAACAATGATGAACCGCTTGCTGCGGAACTGGTCCGCCACTTCCTTGCGGTACAGCGCGCCCAGCGCCGTATTCGCCCGGGGAGCCCGGATATCCGCCGTCTTGTTTCCTTTTTCCTTCTTGATTGCTATCTCCATCATACCGCTCCTTCCTTTGCAAAATAACGCCGGTAGATATCGTCCAAGTCTCCGCCGCGCGTGCGCAGCAGCTCAACGCTGTATCCCTTTTCCACCGCATGCCTGGCAAGCTCGCCCCGCACGTCCCGGTCGGATAAAACCACCAGCCTGCCCCGTTCGCGGCCGACTGTGTCTACGCCCTCAATGGAATAAATCAGTTCTATCAGACCGTCGTTCTCGGGCGTTGCGGCAAACTCCAGCGCAAACCTTCCCTTTTTGCCCATCTGCTGCCCCAGATCGTCGATCTTTCCGCAGGCGACCAGCTTTCCCTTCACAAAGATCCCGACCCTGTCGCAGATCTGCTGCACCTGGTACAGCTGGTGGGAAGATACCAGCACCGTACGCCCGTCCTTCGTGGACAGTTCGCGGATCATCTGTATCAGTTCCCGGATGCCTTCAGGGTCAATGCCCAGGGTGGGTTCGTCAAAAATGACTACCTTCGGGTCTTTCATCAAAACATCGGCGATTCCAAGCCTCTGTTTCATGCCCCGCGAATAGGTTCCCGCCTTTTGATCGCCCGCATCCGCAAGCCCCACGCGCCCGAGCAGGTCTTCAATCCTCTTTTCGATCACGTCCCTTGGAATTCCGTTGAGTTCGCCTGTAAACCGCAGGTTTTCACGTCCGGTCAGCTCCTCATAAAAGCCGATGTTGTCCGGCATGTACCCCACGATGCGCTTGACCTCAATGGGTTCCCGCGTACAGTCACAATCGCCTATCAAAGCGCGGCCCCCGCTCGGTTCGGTCAGGCCCAGCAGCATCAGGATGGTGGTGGTCTTCCCCGCGCCGTTCGGGCCTAAAAGCCCGAACACCTCGCCTTTTTTTATTTCCAGATTCAGTTTGTTCACGGCTTTCATCTCACCGTATTGTTTGGTCAGATCCTCCGTTTTTATAATAATATCGCTAACCATAATCACCGTCTCCCAAATTTCTTGAAGATATATAGCAGGATCACAATAAGAAGCACAATGATTACAACGCCTACGATCCCCCATGTAGTGGGCGTTTTCACGGTTACGCGGAGGACGGTCTTTTCAAGCGCCTGTCCGTTCACGGCATTGATGGTAACGGAATAATCCCCGGTAATCGCATCGCTGCTGGGTTTGATGTAAGCGGTAACCTGCTTGGTCTCCCCTGCGGCGATACTGTCGATCGTGGACTCGTCAAAACGTACGGACCAGCTTGTCGGTGCGGAGGTGGTCAGGTTCAGGCCAGTCAGGTCCGCGCTGCCCGTGTTGGTGATCAGCAGGTCGACAGCGGATTCGCTCCCTGCGTAGGCGTCCGCGTTCAGCAGGCCGGTGGTCGTGCTCACATCCATGGAATAGGTTCCGGTGATAATAACGCTCAGGTCGGAGGAAAGCGTCTCGTTCGCGGATTCGGCGGTAACGGTTACGGCATACTTGCCGGCCGTCACATTCTTGGGCGGGCTGATCCCCACATAAAGGCCCTGCGTTTTGCCGGGTTCAACGGTCAGGCTCGCAATCTGGTTGTCCCCGGAAGAAGGCGTAAAGGTAACGGTCCAGCCGTCCGGCGCCTGGGCGGCAAGGCTGTATGCCTGTTCTTCCCCGCTGTTGTTTTTCAGCTGCATGTTGAATGAAAAGCTGGTGGTATCCGTTCCCTGCAGTTCAGGGTATTGGGAAACAAAGGATCCCTGCAGAATTTTTACGTTGCCCACCTTCAGGTTCAGTTCCAGCGTGTCGGCTGCGCCGTTCCCGGCATCCGCCGCCAGGATAATCGTATAATCGCCTTCGCCCGCCGATTCGGGCACATTCACGTTAAAATCAACTTCCGTGCTGTCGCCGCTCTTCACGTAGGCACGGCTGATGATCTGCCCGTCCCCCTGGAACGTGCTCTCCCAGCCGTCGGGCATGGACAGCACAGACAGGGCGACGTTCTGCGGGTCACTGCCCACATTGTCAATCTCCAGCGGGAAATCCACGGTTTCCCCCGCTTTCACGCTCACGCCGGGGTACTGTGTGTTCAGGTCGATCCCGCCTGCGGCGCGCGCCACGCCCGCAGTCCCCGCCATCGGCAGCAGGGCGATTGCCGCGGCAACGGCCAGGCATAACAACAACTTCTGAGTTCTTTTAAGGCTTTGTGTTTGCATAGATCAGTTCCTCCTTATGATATTAAAAATAAAGAAATGCGTTCAGATAAAATGTTAGATTTTTTCGTTTAATAATCCGTTAATAATCTTTGAATTTTTTTTGAACAAATCACCGGCAGTACTCAAAAAACCGGGGCGCGCGGCAGGGCGGGCCGGCGATAATATTTTAAAATAAACTTTATTAAAAACGGCATTTTTCAGGTCAGGGCATTGCAATATTCTGCCGTGCATTTATAATGAGTATGTCATGCATAAATAAACTCTTTGGGGGGCAATAATCCATGCGCACCTACGGAAACATTCTGGATACCATCGGAAACACGCCGCTGGTAAAAATAAACCGCCTGTGCACAAAAAAGGGCGTCTCCATTTACGCCAAGGTAGAGGGCACCAACCCGACGGGCAGCATAAAGGATCGGATCGCTCTTGCCATGATTAAGCAGGCCGAGGCGGAAAAGGCTCTTATGCCTGGTAAAACCATCATAGAGCCCACGTCGGGCAATACGGGCATCGCGCTTGCCATGATCGGCGCGGTCAGGGGCTATCCCGTGGAAATCGTGATGAGCGGTGCGGTTTCCGAAGAACGCCGTAAAATGATCGCAGCCTTCGGGGCAAAGGTCATCCTGACCGACGCAAGCCAGGGTACGGACGGCGCCATCCGGCGCGCGCGCGCCCTGGTGGCCGAAAACCCGGAAAAATATTTCATGCCCGACCAGTTCACCAACCGTTACAATAAAATCGCGCATTACTCCACCACCGCGGAAGAAATCATCCGCGACACGGGGGGCGCGGTCACACATTTCGTATCCGCCCTCGGAACATCGGGCACGCTGATGGGCACGGCCAAGCGCTTAAAGGAGCTGAACGGCAACATCCGCATCATTGAAGCGCACCCGGTGCGCGGGCACTACATCCAGGGCCTCAAGAATATGGAGGAGGCCATCGTCCCCGAAATCTATGATCCTTCCCGCATCGATATTTCCATCAGCATCGATTCGGAAGAGGCGTTTGAGATGGCGCGGCGCATCGTACGGGAAGAAGGCATTTTCTGCGGAATGTCCTCGGGTGCGGCCATGCTGGCTTCCCTCCGCGTGGCAGACCGGATCGATTCGGGCGTCATCGTCTGCATCTTCCCGGACAGGGGTGAAAAATACCTGAGCACCCAGCTTTTCAGGTGACATCCGCCCCGTTTTTGCCTTGGTTTGTCTATCCTCCCCGGAAATGTTATAATATTAATATCAATTGAAAGGCGCGTTCCGAATTGGGAAAAGCAGGTTATCACCATAAAAATTTAAAAGAAGAGATGATCGCAAACAGCATCAAGATCATCGGCGAGGAAGGTTACGGCAAGTTTTCCATGCGCAAGGTTGCCAAGGCCTGCGGGGTAAGCCATGCGGCGCCCTACCGGCATTTTGCCGACAAGGACAGCCTTCTTGCCGCGATATTCGACCAGATGAACGATAAGTTTGACCGTATCTTAAAGTCGGCCCTCGTAAAGTATCCGGATGACGCCAAAAGCCAGCTTCGAGAAATGGCGTACCTGTATGTCAAGTTTTTCGTGGAAAACCCGGAATACATGAACTTCCTTTTCTTCAGCGACCTCAACAAGACCATACAGCCTGAGGACGGTTCGCAAAACCTCCTCCTTAAAAGCCAGCCGTACCAGACGTTCATCGGCGCAGTCGAGCGCTACCGGCAAAGCGGCACAAACGGCTCCCGGCTTAAAGACCAGGAATCCCTTATCCTGTCCCTTTGGGGCCTTGCCCAGGGCATTTCCGTTCTGATCACGCAGAATTATTTTCCGTGCGGCAAGGACTGCCTTTCCATGGTATATAAGGTCCTGTGGGAGGGCGAATGCATCCCCTGACCGAACGCGGCCGGAAATAATTGGGTAAAACGGCTTGCATTTTTCAAAAAGCCGCTATATAATATATAAAAATAAATAACCGCCTAAACCGTTGATGTGGAGATAACGGTGCATGTGCAGTGAAGAGAGAGCGGGAGCAGCTGGGATCCCCGTACAACGCAGTGTATCAAATGGACCACTGAGGGCGCGGAACAAAGTACTTCCCCGGGAAAGCCTGGGGCCCCAAAATCCGTGATTTTGGGCCGGAGACGAGTATTCCGCGACGCAGCGCACGCGTCAGTTGCGGGGAATATGATGGTATTCTGCTAAGCGCACGATAGGTTTTTTGCTTATCGTGAATCAAGGTGGCACCGCGGGTGTACGCACTCGTCCTTGGCAATCATGTTTGTCATGGGCGGGTTTTTTATTTTTAAATACTTTGTTAGGAGGCGGTCAAAAATGATCCATCCGTCGCTGCAGGAAGCGCAGAAGCTTGCCCAAAACCACTCGGTGCTGCCGGTAAGCTTTGAAATGCTGTCCGACGCCATAACCCCCATCGCCCTGCTGCTCAAGCTGAAGGAAAAAAGCAGCAGGTGTTACCTGCTGGAAAGCGTGGAAGGCGGCGAGAAGTGGGGACGCTACTCCTTCTTGGGGTTCGATCCCACCCTTTCCGTTACCCTCCGCAACGGGGAGGTCCGGGTTTTAAACGGTACGGAAACCGTCCGCCATACGGAAGACCCGAACAGCGTCCTCCGTGAAATCCTGTCTGCATACGACCCGCCCCGCATGGAAAACCTGCCTCCCTTCACCGGCGGCTTCGTTGGGTATTTTTCCTATGATTACATAAAGTATAACGAAAAGTCCCTGACCCTGACGCAGAACGATCCGGTAGGCATAGATGATTTTCACCTCATGCTTTTCGGCAAGGTCATCGTATTCGACCACTTAAAGCAGAAACTCGTGGTCATCGTCAATATAAAAACATACGATCTGGAAAAAAACTACAGGGAAGCCGAAAGCGCCATCGGGGAGATCGCAAAAATCATCCGCGGCAAGGAAGAGATGCCGGCCCGGCCGGCCGGGCTTCAATCGGACTTCCGCCCGCTCTTTTCAAAGGAAGAATACTGCGAAATGGTGCGGCGCGCAAAGCATTACATCGTGGAGGGAGACATCTTCCAGGCCGTCCTCTCCAACCGCATGGAAGCGGATTTTACGGGCAGCCTTCTTGCCGCCTACCGCGTCCTGCGCACGGTCAACCCTTCCCCCTATATGTTTTACCTGGGCATGGAGGATACGGAGATCGCTGGCGCCTCGCCCGAAACGCTGATCTCCCTTCGGGACGGCAGGCTGCAGACCTTCCCCATCGCCGGGACCTGCCCCCGGGGCAAAACGGAAGAAGAAGACGAACGGCTGACCGCGGAACTTTTAGCGGACGAGAAAGAGCTTGCCGAACATAACATGCTGGTGGACCTCGGCCGGAACGATATCGGCCGCATCAGCGCATTCGGCAGCGTCCGGGTGTCGGATTACCTCAAGGTCATGCGTTTCTCCCATGTTTCCCACATCACTTCCAACGTCACCGGACGGCTCAGGGAAGGGCTCGGCCCGCTGGATGCGGTAGCCTCCCTTCTGCCTGCGGGAACCCTTTCGGGCGCGCCCAAGATCCGTGCCTGCGAAATCATAGACGAACTGGAGGGCGTGAAGCGCGGGGTTTACGGCGGCGCGATCGGCTATATAGACTTCGCGGGCAACATGGACCTTTGCATCGCCATCCGCATGGCCCTGAAGAAAGACGGCAGGGTATACGTGCAGGCAGGCGCGGGCATCGTGGCGGACAGCGTTCCCGAAAGGGAGTACGAGGAATGCATCAGCAAGGCGCGGGCCATGGCCGCGGCCCTGCGCGCATCCGGGGAGGTGGAATCATGATCCTTCTGATCGACAACTACGACAGTTTTTCCTACAACCTGTACCAGTTTATCGGTATGGTCAATCCGGATATCCGGGTTATAAAAAACAACGAAATGGACGCCGCAGAAATCGAATCACTCGGCGCGTCCCATATCGTGATCTCCCCCGGTCCGGGCCGTCCGGCGGAAGCGGGCGTCTGCGAAGACGTGGTCCGCCGCATGGCGGGCCGCGTGCCCCTATTGGGCGTGTGCCTGGGCCACCAGGCCATCTGCGAAGCGTTCGGCGCAACGGTCACATACGCAAAAGAGCTGATGCACGGCAAGACCAGCGCGGTGCACATCGCGAACGGCAGCCCCCTGTTCCGCGGGCTTCCCCCCATCATAAGGGCGGCGCGCTACCATTCACTGGCAGCAAAGAGGGATACGCTGCCCGACAGCCTGCTGGTCATCGCGGAGGACGAGTCCGGGGAAGTGATGGGCGTCAAGCACGCGGATGCGGACCTGTACGGCCTCCAATTCCATCCAGAATCGGTGCTCACGCCGGACGGGCAGAAAATCATAAAAAACTTTTTGAATCTGGGAGGGCAACAGCATGATTAAACAAGCGATATACGACCTTGTAAACGGCAAAGACCTTTCCCTGGAGGTCACCAAATCGGTAATGCTGCAGATCATGGAAGGCGGGGCGACCCCCGCACAGATCGCCGCATTCCTTACGGCCATGCGCATGAAGGGGGAGTCGATCGACGAGATCACGGCCTGCGCCATGGTCATGCGGGATAAATGCCAAAAGCTCCACCCGGGCACGGACGTTCTGGACATCGTAGGAACGGGCGGGGACGAGCTTAATTCCTTCAATATCTCAACGGTGTCCGCCCTGGTGGTTTCGGCCGGGGGCGTCCCCGTCGCCAAGCACGGCGGGCGGAGCGTTTCCAGCAAATGCGGCAGCGCGGACCTTCTGGAAGCCCTGGGCGTGCGTATAGACCTCACCGCGGAAGCGAGCGAAAAAATACTCGGGCAGGCGGGCATCTGCTTTATGTTCGCCCCGGTCTACCACGCTTCCATGAAATACGCCGCCCCGGTCCGGCGGGAACTTTCCGTGCGGACGGTGTTCAACATCCTGGGTCCCCTCTCCAATCCGGCGGGCGCCAACACCCAGCTCCTGGGCGTGTATGACGAAAGCCTGGTGGAACCGCTGGCCAATGTACTTTCCAACCTCGGCGTGCGGCGGGCCATGGTGGTCCACGGGCACGACGGGCTGGACGAAGCCTCCCTTACCGGGACCACCACTGTGTGCGAGGTGAACGCCGGTTCCATGAACAGTTTCTTCATCACGCCCGAACAACTCGGCTTCACGCGCTGCGCCGTATCCGATTTGGTAGGCGGGGACGCGCAGGAAAACGCGCGGATCGCCCTTGAAATCCTGGGCGGCAAAAAAAGTCCCAGGCGGGACGTCGTCGTCCTGAATTCGGCCCTGTGCCTTTATATGTTCTATGAAAACGCCACCCTGCGCGACTGCGTACGCAAGGCGGAGGAACTGATCGACAGCGGCCGGGCGATGGCTAAGCTTGATACCTTCCGGCGGCTCACAAACGAGGTGTCGTCATGATCCTTCAAAAGATAGCGGATGCCGCCCGCATGCGGGTGGCATCCCAAAAAGAAAAACTGCCCATGGAAAAGCTCAGGGAGGCGGCCCCGCCCTCAAACAACCCCTTTGCCTTTGAGCAGGCGCTCGCGGGGGACGGCCTCTCCTTCATATGCGAAGTAAAAAAAGCCTCCCCGTCGCGGGGCGTGATCGCGGAAGATTTTCCCTATGTTCAGATCGCAAAAGAGTATGAAGCCGCCGGCGCGGCCGCGCTGTCCGTGCTGACCGAGCCGGAATTTTTCCTGGGAAACGGCGCATACCTTGCCGAGATCAAAGAAGCGGTTTTAATCCCCGTCCTCCGCAAGGATTTCATCGTGGACGAATACCAGATATACGAATCGGCCCAGATGGGCGCGGACGCGGTGCTCCTGATCTGCGCGCTGCTGGATACGGACATACTGAAAAAATATATCGCCACGGCGGACAGCCTGGGCCTTTCCTGCCTGACGGAGGCGCATGACGAATCCGAAACGGCTTCCGCCCTCGCCGCGGGCGCGCGCATCATCGGCGTAAACAACCGGGACCTCAAAACCTTCGATGTGGACCTTCAAAACAGCCTCCGCCTCCGGCCCCTCGTGCCGCCCGGTATCCTTTTCGTGTCCGAAAGCGGCATTAAAACGCCCGCGGATATCCGGGCGCTGCAAAAGGCGGGCGTAAACGCGGTCCTTATAGGGGAAACGCTTATGCGCGCTCCAAACAAGAAGGAGGCGCTCGACCGCCTGAAGGGGGA
>Ga0172371_10006757_pt1 | contig 16542 bp, 14 predicted proteins | sample Lak12m_FD_114543 | JGI IMG/M metagenome (GOLD analysis project Ga0172371, IMG submission 114543) | Freshwater microbial communities from Kabuno Bay, South-Kivu, Congo - kab_022012_12m | ecosystem: Environmental > Aquatic > Freshwater > Lake | place: Democratic Republic of the Congo: South-Kivu...
AAACCGTCCCTTTGCGGGATAAGGGTGAAAAGGCGGGGTAAGAGCCCACCAGTCCGGGTGGTGACATCCGGAGCTGTACACCTGATGGGTTGAAAGGCCATGTATACCGGCAGTTAAGGACTGCTCGTCCGATGCCGGGGGGTAGGCCGTTGGAGTTGACAGGCAACTGACAACCTAGATAAATGATAGAAGTTCCTTGAGAATACAGAACCCGGCTTACAGGTCTGCTGCTTTTTTATCCGGTATTTGGCTCTGTTCGTCAAATTGTTGCGCATTTTGATGGAGGTATTTATAAAATGTCACAACTTCGTATTGCAAAAGAACTAGTTTTGAATTGACCGTAAGATTAGGTTGTTAATTAGAACTAAGTTGACGTTCATAAAAAAGTTTCAAAATTGGGGTTACCTTTTTATAAAGAACAGGATCAACAGTTGGTACATTACACGGTTGAGGCCATCCTTGAGGGGCTGAAAACGAGTGATAATAATGTACTGGAGTTCATTTACATGAAGTATTTTCCAATTGTCAGGTTCTTTGTTGTCAAAAACAGCGGTACGGATGAGGATGCAAAGGATGTATTTCAGGAAGCACTGATTCTCATCTTTAAACGGCTGAAAGAAGATTCACTGGATTTGACCTGTGCATTCAAGACCTATCTCTATTCCGTTTGCCGGATACTGTGGATGAGGCACCTTGAAAAGCGGGACATAAAGACTGATGGTCTGACCGACAATCAGGTTTTTATTCAAATCGAGGATCAAATCGAAGAACAATTAGCCGAGCAGGAGCGTTTCAGACTTTACCAAAAGCATTTTGTGACTCTCCACAAGGATTGTCAGGAAATTTTGAGGCTTTTTCTGAAAAAAGTTCCGATGAAGGAGATCGCTCAGCAGCTAAATGTTAAAAGCGAGAAGTACCTGAAGAAAAGGAAGTATGAATGTAAGGAGATGTTGACTAAACGTATTCAAAACGACCCTGATTATAAACGTTTGCAAAATGATTGGTGACATTAGTTTATCAGAACTGTTCGACAGGTACCTTGAAGATGACCTGAATATCCTGGACAAGCAGGAGTTTGAGCAGCGACTTGCTCAGGATCCGGCTTTTGCCAGGAGATTTAAATTGCACAAAGAGGTGGATGCAGCTGTCATGGAAAATGAAATTATGCAGTTTCGACGCCAGCTTGAAACCATCGGTGCAGAAAACCAGGATCTTCTCAGCACCAGTCCCATGGAAGTCGTCACTTTCCCCGAACCTGAGGTCAATCGGGCCATCATGGACCAGGATGTGATTGCACTCCGAAATCAGCTAAACCGGATTCATTCAGGTATCATGGAGGAACTGGAAGCTGCCGGAACCCCAGGCTATGCCGGTATTGATGGTGCAATCATCAACCAGGATGCCCTGACCCTGCAGAATGAATTGAAATCCTTCATTGAACGCCGCGAGAGTGGAGCTGATCAACCAGCTGATGACAAACTTATCCTCGAAATTGACAAGGCAATCATGCAGGAAGAAGTTATGGAACTGCGTGATAAGCTGGTCAGCATCGGGGAGAAAGTAACCGGCGTCAAAACCATGGTTCCGCAAAAAACGAGTGTGTTAACCATTGTAACCCGCGCAGCTGCCATCCTTATCTTCCTGGTGGCCGGCGGAATATTCCTCTTGCAAATGAATGGTTCCTCCACCTCGGGAATGTTTGACAATTATTCAAGCCGCAGCGTGACCCGTGGAACTGTTGACAACTCAGATAAAATATTCAATGTTGCCTTAGGACTTTATGATAAGGGCGATTATAAAGGGGCCGGCAATTTGTTTGACGGACTCCTGGAAAATGAAGATGCCCCTGTGATCATGAAAGTTTATGCCGGTCATTGCGCACTCGAAAACGGAGATCCGGATAAAGGGATCAATATCCTGTCAACCATTCCACAGGATGAACCGGTTTATATCGATGCTCAGTGGTTTCTGGCCGGATGTTATCTAAGAAAAGAGCAGACGGCTGAAGCAAAACAGATCCTTGAAAACTTAAGCACAACCGAAAAGATCGAAAATTATCCATACCCGATTGAAAAATTACTGAAGAAGTTGCAGAGGTAAAAACCGGCTAACAGTTTCCAAACCATTTCCACCGGTTCATCCTCAGACTTCCACGTAAACAGTTTCCGCTAATCCATTTCCGACATATCCCCGCCACCGGGCGGGGATTTTCTTTTTTGCGCAAGAATGAAAACCCCTGCAAATCCAATCATTCCAAAAAGAAGGAAATACCATGGCCGCATGTTCCCATGATCCAGGTCAATCGACAGGTCAGGGCCAATGGCAGAAAAGGCAGCCCAGAAGTGAGGGTGGGCGTGAATTTCATCGGCTGAGTCAATATAGTCGAGCTTGCTATTCCTTAATGAAGTTGCTACCGTTTGCCCCGACTTAATATTCCTGTAGAACGATTTCATGATACTCTTTCCGGATTCGTCATCCACCGTCCATAATGTGAATATCATATTGGGACATCCGGCAAATAAAAATCCCCGGCCCAGACTCATGATTCCCTCCCCAGCAGCCATTTCGCCGGAACCAGTCTCACAGGCAGATAGCACAACCAGTGATGCTCCAAGGTCAAGGTTGTATATTTCATGGCTGTACAATAGTCCATCTTCATTATGGTCAGCATCAGGAGTAAAGACAAGGGATGTGTTCCCCGGATCAGCCGGATCAGCAAGGGTATGCATGGCCAGATGAATTACCGAGAACTCATTACAAATACTTTTGAATGTTGATTCCCGGGCCTTAGCCCCGGTAAGAAGCTTGCCTCTAAGCAGTTTATGTGCTGATCTGGCCTCCTCAACCGTTCCCTTTAACAGAGGAAGTGCATCTGACCTCCCTCTGAGGATTTCAGACTTTCCAATGACAGACGGATCATATAGGGGAGCAACGGCGAGTATACCTTTTTCGGGTTTTTGGGTTCCCAGGGGTTTGTAATAGAGTAGGGTAGCGGACAGGGCATAACTGATGGTGTGGCCGCGGATCAAATAATTAAAGGAATGATAGTTGTCGGACGTTTTATCTTTGGCCGGTGCGATCAGCGCCTCGAAAGGAATCAGATTGAGAGGACCGTCAGGGGTGATAATCAGGTCTTTATTAGTAATTAGATCTTCATAAGGTCCCAGCAAACAGTGATACAAACGGCTCGCAGCCGTTTGAAATTCCTGTTTTTCCCTTTTGTCAAATGAAGAATAGCCTCCTTTCATGAATTCAATCAGAAACCTAAGATCCTTCCTAACCGTTGAATCCAATGGAAATGAAGCTGTTTTGCATGTACCTGAAGTAACGGCAATGCTGTAAATGGCCTCCGTCGTATAAGAGAATTGGAGCAGTAATTGGTTTTCTTCCAGTTTTCTCCTGGCTTCATCGAGAGAAACCAGGACAGGTTCTGAACCTGCTTTCATCAATTCAGGATATTTTTTACTGAATGTACGCATCAGACTATCCTTTTTCTGGTTAAGTGCGAAATTCAGATCCTGCAATTCCCCAACCCGGCCCTGGATAGGATTTGTCGTTGTAAGTTGTTCGTTAATAAGACTTTGTATGTCGGCAATCTGGTGGTTGATCTTCTGCTCTTTCGTTCTGTCTTCCTCTGACAGAATCCGTCTTTTTTTTCCTGACTCCCTGATGGAACTCCAAAGTCCTGCTGACTTTGACAGTTCAATGAATTCAAAGAATGCCTGAAGGTCTTCCTCCTGATTTGTCATTTGATATAAACGGTAGGCCAGACCGACCATCTGGTCGAATGATCCTTCCTGACGCCTGCTCAGTTCCATCTGACTTGACTGGAACTGGAGACCTGATCTGACAGAATCGATCAGGATGGTAACTGCCTGGTAATATTTTACCGAGGTCCGGAGATGCGATACATCATTTTTTTCAAGGCCAAGATCCTTGTATGTTCCTGCAAGACTGAGCATAAGATTGATCAGGTCGGATGACCAGTAACTTCGTATCTTTTGGGGATTTTCCTTCAATACCGGCTGATCAGGAGCAATCATGATCTCCAAAATTGCTTTCTCAGCAAGCTTAATGGCTGCATCAAACTTTCCGGACCCCCTCAACAGATCTGCCTCCAGCAACACGGATTCCGTTTTCAGGTCAAGCGCCAGGGGCATTAAGTTATTGATTTCATTACGAATACCATCGAATTTTTTAACTGCTCCCAAGGTGTCCCCATAAAGTTGGGCCTGAAGCTGAGCCAGGTTGATGGAAGCCAGGAAATAAATCCGGTCTCTCTTTTCATCCTTTTTCCTCATGTCATATATTACCCTGCAAATAGAATCGGCTTCATGCAACCTGTCTGTTTCTATCAGGGAATTGGTCAGGTTGGTATAAGCCATGTCCTCACTTTCAATATTCTGTGCTTCGATGATACCGATACACTCATAAAAGGATTGAATGGCCTGGTCCTGACGGTTCAGGTTCTGATAAACAAGTCCCACATTGTTAAGAGATTGAGCCTTGTTTTTATAGGGTTTATCGGTTCGTTCAGGATCAGATATGCAGGCTGAAAAGGCTGAGATTGCCTGTTCAAGAAAGGAGAGAGATCGCTCATATTCACCCTTTTGTCTGTAAATGTTTCCGACATTGGCATACAACGACCCCAGCATCATCTGGTCGGGTTTGGACATTTTATTCAAAATGGCTATAGCCTTGTAATAAGCCTCCTGGCTTTCGGAGATTCTGGACACTCTTTTCAAAGCAACGCCGAGGTTGTTTATTGTCCTGACTACTAAAATGATATCATTCTCTGTTTCGATTATTAAAGGTAAGCTGTCGACCCAGGATTTCAATAAATCAAGATTTGCTTCTTCAGGATATTTGAGCTGGTACCTGACAAGCAGGTATGCTGATCTGGCCTGCAGGGTGATCGGGTCCTTCAAGGGGGGAGTCAGGTGAGTCTGCAGCGTCTCCACCAGGGGTATCAGCTCTTCCCTGGTTTTGGCATCAAATACTTCAATAAGGCTTTGAAACCCTGCCGGATCAGAAATATCAGGAGTCCTGGTTGATTGGCTGATTCCCTGATGACTCAGAAATGACATGATAATGCATCCTGCAATCAAAGTTTTCAGGCAAGGTTGAGATATTATCATGTGATCAGGTTTTGCCGCTGGTAAGTTAACAAGTTTGGTAATAAGCCTCAATTTATAAAATGCGACAATTAACAATTTTTAATTGTCACTATATCAGTAAGATATAGGGGTATTCCAAAAAATAATTCATTTTAGTAGGGTTACCTTTCGATTGTGTTTGTGATTAATAGATGGAAACTGTTAATAAGAAACTCAAAAAACTACGGAAATGGAACTCTCAAATTTTTCTTCGCTGTTGGTGAATTCAATCGGAATCGATGAAATGATCAATGTTCGTGGTGGTGAAGGCACAACAACCCCGCCCCCGCCAGTAAAAAAAGGTGAAGAGAGCGATATTATCCTCTAGAACCACATTCCCATTCAGGTTTCTGTAATGCCAGGAAACAGTCGGTTGTTTCCGGTAACAATAATTCCATACCTTTCGCCTATTAAAACATAGGCTAATGCCGTACTTGCGGTTTACCCGGCAATTAGATGCCAAAGATTGCGGACCTGCCTGTTTGTGCATGGTGGCAGGTTATTACGGCAAAAACTACTCCATCCAGTATTTAAGGGAAAAGGCCTATATCACCCGGCAGGGGGTTAGTCTTTTGGGCATCAGTGAAGCAGCTGAGGCTATCGGTTTTACAACTCTTGGGGTAAGGCTCACATTCGATAAGTTAAAAGCCGAAGCTCCAAAGCCTTGCATAATCCACTGGAAACAGAACCATTTCATTGTTCTTGAGAAGATTGTCGGGAACAAGGTTTACCTGGCCGATCCGGCTGTCGGGAAAGTCAGATATACCGCAGAGGAATTCAGGAAAGGATGGATCTCTTCAGTCCAGGATGGTGAAGGGGTGGGGGTTTGTATGCTGCTGCAGCCAACCCCCGAGTTTTACAGGAAAGAAGGCGATGCCGCATCAAAAAAGTCTATCAGATTTCTGTTCAAATATTTCAGACCGCACAAAAGGTATCTCCTGCAATTAATTGCGGGTATGGTAGCAGGATCTGCCATTCTGCTGATCCTGCCATTTCTGACACAGGCAGTGGTTGATGTGGGGATCGGGATGCAGAATATCGGATTTGTTTATCTGATCCTGATTGCTCAACTGGCATTAATTGCAGGCCGTACCAGTATTGAGTTCATCAGGTCGTGGATTTTGCTGCATGTAAGTACAAGAATCAACGTTTCCCTGATCTCAGATTATCTGGTCAAACTGATGAGACTGCCTTACAGCTATTTCGACACTAAAATGACGGGTGATATTCTTCAGCGGATTGGTGACCACTCCCGAATAGAATCATTCCTCACCCAATCCACGCTCAATATACTGTTTTCACTGTTCAACCTTCTGATATTCGGAGTTGTACTGGGCTTTTACAAGCCTGTGATCCTGGCGGTTTTCCTGTCGGGGAGCCTGATGTATGCAGGATGGATCCTCCTGTTCCTGAAAAGGAGGAGAGAGCTTGATAACAGAAGATTTCTCCACCTTACAGAGAACCAAAACAGTATTATTCAGATTGTTTCCGGAATGCAGGAAATCAAGATGAATAATTCGGAACACCAGAAAAGATGGGACTGGGAGAATATTCAGGCGAAACTGTTCAGGACCAGGATCAAAAGTCTCTCGCTGGTTCAGTATCAGCAGGTTGGATCGGTTGTTATCAATGAAACCAAGAATCTGCTTATCACTTTTCTGGCTGCAAAGGCAGTTATTGATGGGCAGATGACTCTTGGGGTCATGTTTGCTGTACAATATATTGTGGGACAGATGAATAGTCCGGTTGAGCAGTTAATCGGCTTCTTTCATTCAACACAGGATGCCAAAATCAGCATTGAGAGACTGTCGGAGGTACATGAATCAAAGTCTGAAGGGGATGGAATTGAAGTTCTGTACCACGATATCCCTGCCGGTGCCGGCCTGCAAGTGCAGAATCTGACTTTTCAGTACGAGGGACCGAGATCCCCGAAAGTGGTTGATGACCTGTCCTTTGAGATTCCTCACAACAAGGTTACTGCAATCGTCGGTCCCAGCGGAAGCGGCAAAACCACCCTGATGAAGCTTCTTTTGGGGCTGTATCAGCCGGGATCGGGCTCGGTATTACTTAATGGGAAACCGTTAAAACAATACAGTCAGTCAGCCTACCGGCATGAATGCGGAGTCGTCCTCCAGGATGGATATCTTTTTTCGGATACATTGGCGAGAAACATTGCCCTTGGAGCTGAGGCCATTGATGTTGAACGCCTTGAGTTCGCTGCCCGGATGGCCAATATCAACGATTTCATTGATTCGTTTCCATCAAGGTACAATTCCATGGTGGGGATTGATGGTCAGGGACTAAGTCAGGGACAAAAGCAGAGAATATTGATAGCCAGGGCAATTTATAAAGATCCCAGGCTGATCTTTTTTGATGAAGCGACCAATTCTCTGGATGCAGGTAATGAAAAGGTAATCATGGAGAATCTGGGTGAATTTTTCAAGGGAAGAACTGTCGTTGTCATTGCGCACAGGCTCAGTACCGTGAGAAATGCCGACCAGATCCTGGTCATGGAGAAGGGGCGTCTTGTTGAAACCGGCAATCATGAATCTCTTATCAAGGTCAGAGGTGCTTATTACCGGCTGGTTAGTAATCAGTTGGAACTTGGACTTTAACCTATGGACGAGCAAAAAAACAGGATTGAGATCAGGCAGGAGGAGCTGAGGGAAATTCTCGGGATCGTTCCTCCCTGGATTATGCGGTGGGGTTCAGTGATTTTTTCAACGGTTATCATGTTATTAATTGCAGGGTCTCTATGGGTAAGATTTCCGGTTGTACTGAAAACAAATTTTGTGGTTGAATCCCTGGCATCATATCCGGATTCCGGCTGCGGGTCGCCTTATAAGGCATTAATAAAGATCCCGGCGGGAAATGTTGCTCAGGTGAAGACCGGTATGACGGCGGTGCTGAGAATCGACAGGTACCCCTACCTCAAAAACGGTGTTTTATCTGCGCCCATTGGTGAAATAACTGAACAGAAAGGTTCAGACATCAGCATAATCAAGATTTGTCTTGATGAAGTGATGGAATCCTCCCTGCATAAAGAATTCAAACTGAAGGTGGGCATGACCGGGACGGCACAAATGATCACCGGAAGGCAAAGTTTGCTTGGCAGGGTTATCTGGCCGGCTTCCGGCAGATAAAGAAAAAATCCTGCATCTCTTCGTTCAGCCTGACGGTGCTGATCCGGGTTTCGGTAACCAATGCCCCGTTTTTCGACTGGATATAGAAGGGGAGGGTCATGCCGCCTATCTTTCTGAAATCACCGAAGGTGGATTCCGCCGTGTACTGCATTCCATTGACCATGATAACGGCTTCTGATTTAATAACCAGATAGGTTACGGGATCGATGTAAAAAATCAGGATCTCACCTGATGGTTTTTTAATCTGGATCTTGTAGGCTGTAAGTAATCCGGCCGGTGCCTTGCCCAGCAGTGAAATGGTATAGCCCTTGGATTTATAAGTGTGCAGGATTCCGTCAAAATCAGCTGATTCCCTGATTTGCGACAGCTCAGCACCCTGAAGGGCCATGGTATCGGCAGAGGTAAAAGGATTGAAAGCCCAGCCGGTGGTACCGTCAAACGCCTGCGTGATCCTGCCTTCATCCAGATGAACATCAAACCTGTATTTATTGGGTCTTTTTTGTATTATGCTCACTGGTAGTGTGTTGCCCATCTGAGTGATCGTGCCTATTGAAGTCATGGTCTTAACCCGAAGCCGGTTGGAATACCCTGAAGCCTGGTCATGCCTGGCCATTATCTCTGCCAGGGTCTGGGCATGGGTACTGACCGGGAGCCCGGTTAAAAGGAACATGAGAATAAGGATACTCAAGGACTGGTTACTTCTCATTTTCAAAAGATTGCATGGTTTTGTGAATGGCAACCAGTTGTTCGAGCAAAGATTCAACCTTTTCAAGGGGAATCATGTTGGCTCCATCGGAAAGGGCCTTCGATGGTTCGGGGTGAGTTTCCAGAAATATCCCGTCAACACCAGCCGCAATACCTGCCCTTGCAATGGTTCCGATTAGTTGAGGCCGGCCACCGGTTACCCCGGATGTTTGATTGGGAACCTGGAGGCTGTGGGTGATGTCGAGAATGACCGGTACTCCAAACGATCTCATGACTGGTATTCCTCTGTAATCCACCACCAGATCGTTATATCCGAAAGTGGTTCCACGTTCGGTCAGCATGATTTTGTTGTTTCCGGCAGCCCGGGCTTTCTCAACTGCATAGCTCATGGATTCGGGCGACAGAAACTGTCCTTTTTTTATGTTGACCGGTTTATTCGTGGCAGCGGCGGCGGTGATCAGATCGGTCTGCCGGCAGAGAAAGGCTGGAATCTGCAGTATGTCAACATGTTCGGCAGCCATTTCAACCTCAGTAGTTTCATGAACATCCGTAATCAGCGGCAATTGATACCGGTGACCGATTTCGTTCAGCAATTGCAAGCCCTCCCGGTCTCCGATACCCGTAAAGGAGGAGAGACTGGTACGATTGGCCTTACGGTAGCTTGATTTGAAAATCAGCGGAATATCAAGTCTGGTGCATATTTCCCTGAGCCTGTCTGCAGTTTCAGAAAGAACTTCCCGGCTCTCAACGACACAGGGGCCGGCGATCAGGAAAAATCCGGACTTCGGAGCGGGTTTGAGGAAAGGTATTTCTTTAAAGAAGTCGGGTATCATGCAGTGCAATTTAGTATTTGTATTTTTTGCCCCACTGTTTTTTCATTTTTTCAAGCAGTTCCTGTTCCCTTGAATTCATGGCCGGTTGCCAAAGCCTTGTGCCTGATATCTTTTCAGGCAGATAATCCTCTTCGACAAAATGTCCCGAATGGTCGTGGGGATACTGGTATTGTTCGCCATAACCCAGCTCCTTCATCAGCCCCGTGGGGGCATTTCTCAGGTGCAGGGGCACCGGGAGGTCGCCGGTGTTTCTCACCAAGCCGAGGGCTTTGTCAATAGCCAGATAGGTTGAATTGCTCTTAGGACAGGTTGCCAGAAAAACGGCCACTTCCGAAAGAATGATCCTGCTTTCGGGCCAACCGATTTTTCTGACGGCATCAAAACAAGTGTTGGCCAGAAGTAGGGCATTTGGGTTTGACAATCCCACATCCTCAGAAGCGAAGATCAGCATTCTGCGGGCGATAAATTCGGGATCCTCACCTCCTTCAATCATTCTGGCAAGCCAGTAAACAGTTGCATTGGGATCAGATCCGCGCATGGATTTTATAAATGCGGAAATGATGTCGAAATGCTGTTCCCCGTTCTTGTCATAGAGGGCGATATTCTCCTGTATCCTTTTAATTACAAGGTCGTTGGTAATCTCAAGCTCCTGATCATCCGAGGAGTTGACAACGATTTCCAGACCATTATACAGTTTACGTGCGTCACCTCCGGAAAATCTCAGCAAGGCTTCACTTTCTGAAATTGTTATTTTTCTGGTCCGGAGCTCAATATCTTCTTTTAGTGCATGTTGCAACAGAGATTCCAGATGCTCGCGGCTGAGGCTTTTAAGCACATATACCTGGCATCTGCTGAGCAAGGGTGAGATCACCTCAAAGGATGGGTTTTCGGTGGTTGCCCCGATCAGGGTAATGGTGCCCTGTTCCACGGCACCCAGGAGGGAATCCTGTTGTGACTTACTGAACCGGTGGATCTCATCGATAAAAAGGATTGGCGATGGAGAGTCAAAGAATCGAATCTTGCCGGCCTTATCGATTACCTCACGGATATCCTTCACTCCGGAATTGATGGCAGAGAGTGTGAAGAAAGGTCTGTTGAGTCTGTTGCTGATGATTCTGGCAAGGGTGGTTTTACCAACACCCGGAGGTCCCCACAGAATGAAGGAGGGAATATTTCCTGATTCAATGGATTTCCGGAGGATCGATTGTTCACCAACCAGATGCTCCTGTCCCATGTAATCTTCAAGGCGCTGAGGCCGCATCCGTTCGGCCAGGGGAATGTTGCCAGGCATTATTGCTAATTATAAGGTCAAAAATAATCAAATTGAAGGGAAGGAGGTATCTTAGCGCCCATTTGGCGGATACTCCATTATATGACTAAGATCTTAGCCGGGATATTATTGGCACTCCTGATCTCAACGGGCTCCCGGGCTCAGAACAAGTTCATACCCACTGACCCTTACACCTCATGGGACGGAATAACCCACAAATCGAAATACCTGATCACTTCACCGGGATTTATGGGTCCTAACTCCCTGCCTGTTCCTGAGTTGCATAAGGGAAAGGTTCCGGAAAATATTTACTGGACAGGCCGGTATGAATATTTTCTGGGTAAGGGAAATCAAACGCAGGATTTTTACACACGGTTTATCATACCCCTCAAAAACCGCGTTGGGATTGAATTTACTTACGTTCCGGTGGAATTCTTTACGATGGATTCCATAACCAGCAGGTCATGGAGATCTTTTTCGGGCACGCCCGCAGAGGGGCACTCCCTGGGTGACATATACTTCGGGACTATTATTCAGGTGGTCCGCAACCATGCGTATCTTCCGAATCTCTCGCTGGCCATGACTTGCCGGACCGCCAGCGGCACCGGACGGGAATATGCCCGCCATACCGATACCCCCGGGTATCACCTGGATGCCTCTGTGGGTGACTCTTACGGTTCCGGGGAAGGATTCTTCAAATCATTCAGCTGGTACCTTGAAGGCGGATTTCTGGTCTGGCAAACTTATCTGGATGATTATCCACAGAACGATGCCTGGCTTTACGGCGCCGGCATTGACTTAAGTTTCAGGGATTTCTACATCAATCAGACTTTAAGAGGCTATTCAGGATATATGAATAACGGAGATCAACCGCTTGTGTACAGCGCAGAACTGGGTATCCGCATTGGTACCGCGGCTTTTACCTTCGGTTATGAAAACGGTTTGAGGGATTATCCCTTCCAGTGTTTCAGGACAGGGATTTGTCTCGATGGCCTGAAATGAACAATAATCTGTTTAAAATGCGGTTGATTATAGGAAGCTATTCTTTCTCTGAATGGATTTTATGTTGGTAATTTTGCAGTGAATACCAAACAACAAACTCAGACAACCGAAATGAAGAAATTGATTCTTTTAGCCGGACTTCTTTGGATAGGTGTATCCCTGCCGGCACAGAACCTGATCAGCTTTGGACCCAAGGTAGGATGGAATTCTACAAGGTTAAGCAAAGATTACAAGGATTACCTCCAGGATATGAAATCAGGATTTCAGGGTGGCATTTTCTTTTCACTGAATCTTGACAAATTCTATGTTCAGCCCGAGGGATATTTCAGTCTGAAAAGGGGAACTTTTGAATCATCGATTGAGGATCCTTTCAATCCCGCCGGATCCTTGAATGTGAAGCAGACCGTAAGGCTTCAGACGGTTGATGTACCCCTGCTCCTGGGCTACAGGCTGCTTGACCTTAAGCTGGCCAAACTCAGGATATGGGGCGGACCGGTTGCCTCCTATGTCCTTGACAAACAATACACTCTGAGCATTGATGGAGTTGACCAGTCAGAAAGGATCAGCAGGGATGATTTTAAAGATGCGACCTGGTCAGTGCAATTTGGTGCCGGACTGGACCTGCTGATGCTCACTTTTGATGTCGGGTATGATTTTGGTCTTGATAATTTCCTGACAATCAGAAATCTGAATGATCTCAGCCTGAAGAATAACGTGTTCTTCTGCAGTCTGGGATGGAGGATCTACTAAAGTTCAGCCCATCTGACGCTGAGCAGCCTCAATAAAAGCCAGAATATTTTCCAGAGGAGTATCGCCTTCCACGGAATGGGAAGGTGACAGGATCAATCCCCCCTTTCTCCCATCATTAATCAGCCGGGTTGCCTCGGCGGTTACCTCATCTGCCGTACCGAACGGGAGGGTTTTCTGGATGGAGAGGCCTCCATGAAAGGAAAGTCTCCCTCGGTACTGATTAAGGAGTGAGTAAATATCCATCACCTCCGGCTGGAAAGGATTAAAGCATGCTACCCCGGCTTCGATCAGATCGGGAAACAGCTCATCCACATCGCCGCAGGAATGGATCATGACAAATTTGCCCTCCGCCCTGACTGTCTGATACATCCTTTTTAACTGAGGGTAAATGAAATCTTTCCAGGTCTGGTATCCCATGATGAGCCCATGCTGCTGGCCCCAGTCATCGCCGAAATAAACTGCGTCAATGTCGTACTCAAGGGCTTTCTTGATCTGCCGGATGTTATAATCGGCGATGGATGAAAAGAGCTCATGGACAAAACCGGGATTCAGGCAAAAATCCATCAGGAGGTTTTCCATGCCCCGGAGGGTCCAGGCCCTTTCAAAAAGGCTGAAGCCGATCTGAAACACCCTGAAAAGGTCAGGCTTAAAGCGGATTTCAGATTGAATATTACTGAAAAAACGCGGATCCAGAGGATCCGGCATGACCAACTGTCTGAGATCAGGCTCAGGAAGGACAGTTCCCACCGGAATGCCAATATCCCTGTCGATCCTGCGGTCCCAAACCACGCCGAACACATCTCTGAAATGGTCGTCATTCAGTGGTTCAAAGAATCCGATGTCACTGCCGAGGTTCAGGATATGATTACCCACAACCCCTTCGAGATCATCAACCTGGTAATAATTTTTCAGGAGTTCGGACGGTTCTGTTGTGAATTTGAAAGACCATGGCGTGTAGGGCGGGATCTGCCCCTCAAGAACCTGCCGGATCACCTCACGTTTTGTCATGGATCTTTTTGCACTAAAATAGGCAAAATGAACCATCAAAACCGGTTGCCGAACCTGCCTGGATTTAAAAAACCTGTGGTCAGCGGATCGGGACTATCCCCTGTGATCATTCCGGCCATGATCTTCCCGGATACAGGTGCCAGACTGATTCCCATCATCGCATGTCCGGTATTTACCGACAGGTTGGGATACATGGCGGAGGTACCGATGGCCGGCATTCCGTCAGGCGTTACCGGGCGTGCACCCCACCAGGCCTGGCTGGCATCCGGGATTGGAATTTCCCATCCGGGAAATACGGATCTGACGTTTTGGTAGATCCTTTGCAGCCTGTTGCCGGAGATCGTGGAAGTGTTGTCACCCAGAATGAAATTGCCGGCGATTCTCGTTGCCGTTTCATAGGGGGTAATAGCAATATGATGATCCTGCAGAAGGGTAGGGTGTGAAATCGTGCTCCCGGGATTGCTGAACTGATACGATATCCCTTTGGCCGGCTGCAGAGGGATCCTTAGTCCCAGGCCGGAAAGGACCTTTCCGGACACAGCTCCGGTGCATACCACAAAATGATCAGCTGCAATGTCTCCCCGGGTAGTGGATACTGCGGATATTCTTCCTTCACGGCTAATGAAACCGGTCACTGCGGTGCCCCCAAGAAATCTGACGCCCCGGGATTGAAGATATTGCCGGAGCTCGGTAAGCATGGGCAAAGGATCCACCTTGCCGTCAAGAGGATAGAAAACCGCACCATAAACGCCGGGTGAGAGATCCGGATTTTGAGATGTAAACTCCCCATTTTGCCAGATCTCAACAGGCATGCCGAGATCAGCAGCAATCCGTGCAGTTTTTTTATCACTGCTGAATACTTTCTCAGTGACTGAAGCCATAACCAGGCCGCTCATTTCCATTGTCAGTCCGGGAATATCCTCAACCTGGATCTGATTGTATAAATTCCTGCTTTCAAGGTGGAGTGCAGAGAGAAACTTCATATGGGAATTTCCGGAGGACTGGATGGATTTTCGGTAGAAATCCCACAACCAACCAAACAGTTCAGGATTTACTGACCATTTTATTCCCATAGGGGATGTTGGTTTGAAAAGACTATGAATACCTTCCTTCAGGGTCGACCGGTTGGCCAGTCTGATGAAATGGCTGGGGACCAGCATGCCGGCGTTTCCTGCGGAGCAAGCGCCGGGGTCGGGAATCGGGCTTTTATCAACCACCGTGGTTTCAATGCCTCTTTTAATCAAATAGTAGGCCGTGAATAACCCTAGCGCACCGCCGCCAATAATTAGCGCAGTTTTTGTTTTCATATTTTAAATCACTTGGAAACCAAATGCATAGGGGTCTTCCTCGTCAATCAGGATGGTGTTGTGACCTGTAATCCTGGCCCAGCCTTCAATACTCGGGATAATGGCATTAAAGGGGCCGCATGTGGTCAATGACTCCACCCGGCCAACAAACTGGCTACCGATTATACTCTCATGGACAAAGGTTTCGCCTGGCTTTAATTTGCCGTAGGCGGTCCATTGGGCCATACGCGCTGAAGTTCCGGTACCGCAGGGGGACCTGTCGATAGCCTTGTCACCATAAAAAACTGCGTTGCGTGCGGTTGAGCCGGGTTTTTCAGGTTCACCGGTCCACATCACATGGGAAACGCCCGATATGGCGGGATTTTCAGGGTGTTGAAAAGTGTATTTTTTGTTGATCAGGTCTCTGATCACCGGACTGAACCTGACCAGGTCGGAGGCAGTGCATGCTGAAAGTCCGATAAAATTTTCCTGTGGATCAATGATGGCGTAGAAGTTGCCACCATAGGCCACATCGAAGATGAGCTTTCCGAATTTTGGTGCCTCGATTTCCAGTTTGCTGCTATGAAGGTAGGACGGCACATTGGTGATTTTTACGCTGCTAACCCTTTTGTTGTCAACCTGATAATCTGCTATGACGAGACCGGCGGGAGTTTCGATCCTCACCTGTCCGGGTTTTTTTGGCTGAATCAACCCTTCCTCAATACCCGCGGTTATGGTTCCAATGGTACCATGACCGCACATGGGCAGGCAGCCGCTGGTTTCAATGAAAAGTATCCCGGTATCATTGGCAGGATCAACGGGGGGATAGAGTATGGAGCCCGACATCATATCGTGGCCCCGGGGTTCAAACATCAGTCCTTTCCGGATCCAGTCATATTCCCTGATGAAATGATCACGCCGCTCGAACATGCTTTGCCCGTTCAAAACAGGTCCTCCGCCGGCCACCAGCCTAACAGGGTTGCCACACGTATGGGCATCGATGCAGAAGAATTTTTTTCGGATCATTGATTTGAGAATTGTCCATTTACCATTCTGAAAATTTTAAGGGGATTGGATGGCTTAAGTTCTTCAGGCAGAAGGTGTTCTGGACAATCCTGAAAAGCCACCGGTCTCGCAAATCTCTTGATTGCCGAAGTTCCAACCGAGGAAAATCTTCCGTCGGTTGAGGCCGGAAAGGGGCCACCATGGTGCATGGAAGGGCATACCTCAACCCCTGTGGGAACGCCATTGTAGATTATTCTCCCGGCTTTATCACTCAGGATGCGGGTCATGATCCCGCTCAGCTCCTGATCAGTTTCCGGGCTATGAAAGACGGTTGCAGTCAGCTGACCGCCAATGGTTTCGGCTAGGTCAGCCATTTGCCGGGAA
>Ga0172371_10006759_pt1 | contig 16535 bp, 8 predicted proteins | sample Lak12m_FD_114543 | JGI IMG/M metagenome (GOLD analysis project Ga0172371, IMG submission 114543) | Freshwater microbial communities from Kabuno Bay, South-Kivu, Congo - kab_022012_12m | ecosystem: Environmental > Aquatic > Freshwater > Lake | place: Democratic Republic of the Congo: South-Kivu...
CAAGCTCTTCAACGGCATCGTCTTCTTCGGCTACACCAACGGCGGCACGGCCGCCGGGGCAGCGTACTCGGCGTACTGCTCGCGGCCGGACGTGTATCACCACCAGCGCTGGGTGCTGCGCAAGCTCATTCCGATCTCCCGCGCCGTCCAGCGCGCCGGCCGCCAAATGGACCCCGCCGCGAAACTTGCGTCGGCCGAGATACCCGTCGGCGAAGCCGCCGGAAAAGGGGACAGGCACCTTTTGCCGGAACGGCCCGGAGGGTGCTTCGCACAAAAGGCACAAAAGGTGCCTGTCCCCTTTTCCGGGCGGGCGCCTGCCGGAGTGGCCGTTAACGCCGAGGGCATGGTGGTGGAATGGGGACGGCGCGACGCCGGACTCGACCGCATCACCGGGCGATTTCCGAACACGGCGCCGCTCATCGTGCGTTACGGGCGCGACGTCGCCAACGGCATGTACCTCTTCGTGGACTCCGGGCATCCGGAGGAAGTGGTCTGCGACACGCAGAAGCTGGGCGTGCGTGCGGACACCCTGGTCTTCGACGAGTTCGCCGGGCGCGTGCTGGAGGCGAGGCGCACCGCAGGCGCCCTGACCTTCACGACCCCCGAGGGCCCCAGCGTGGTGCAGTTGGCAAGCCCGTCCACCTTGGCGAGAAGCATACTTGCACGCATTGCGGAGGGCCTGCGCCTGCAACTCACCCAGCGGGCACTCGATCGCGAATTGGGCATCCGCTTTCCGCACAAGGCGTGGTCGCGGTTCTGCCAGAACGGGAAGTGGGACGCCACCGTGGCGTGCACCGGCAAGAGCAGCCTGGCGGTGGTAGGCGGCAGCTACACCGCCACCATGCCTCAGTGGAAGTACTTCAACCGCCAGGGCGCGGCGCAGTTCGTCTCGCTCAGCCAGACCGCTCCCGAGCCCATCGTGGTGCGAGCCTTCAGCAAGGCCCGACAAGTGGCCACATCCGAGGAGGTCGTCCTCGACACCCCGGCCGCACGCCGGCGCCACTTCGATGCCCGCGAGGGCCACACCTACTGCATGCGCCTCTACCTGGACTACCAGGACGGCCAATGGCCCGAGGTACACACCGTGCTCTTCTCGCCCGGGACCCACGAATGGGAGGAGAAGAGCATCCGCGTGGAGCCCACCCGCCCGGTGAAGACGGCCATGGTGCTGCTGGAATTCCACCAGCCCCAGGGCGCCGCATGGTTCGACGATCTGTCGCTCTCCAGCGGGGACGGGACCGAGCGCAACCTGCTGGCTGCCCCCGGCTTCGAGAAGGAGGACTCGGCCGCCGCCCAGTCGCAGGCGATCAGCGCGGGATATGAGAACCAGGCGCAGACGCTGCTCAACTCGGTGGAAGCCGCCGCGAAGTCGGCCACCCCGGCGAAGGCGCTCCCGGCGCTCGGGAAGCAGGTCGACGCCCTGGCCGCCTCGGTGACGGGCAAGGGTCTGGCGGCCTACTTCCCCCGCGAGCTCCGCGACCTGGACGACGCGCGGGAGAAACTGGGGCTGTGCGCGCGGCTCTTGGCTGCGCGACGGTGAGCTTGCCAGGTGGTTGCGTGTCAGGGCGGTTGACCGACAACGACGACTTCCGGCGGGCAGGCGCCACAGTGCCCGTCGTCGTCTCTTGCGGCGACCTTTGCGATGCCCTCATGGGCACCAACACGTCAGCCAAGAAACGCAGATTGGTGGAACCCGAGTTGTGGGAGTGTTCGGACATGCTTTCCTCGAAGAATAGAAGTCAGGCTATCCGGGTGCCCGTCGGCACGGGATCTCGCCAAGGGCTGCGTGTGGCGTCCGCGCAAATGCGATTTGCCCCGACGATCGAAGCCAACTTGGCAGGGATCGAACGCCTCTTGGCCGAAGCCTCGCAGCAACAGACCGACGTCGTGCTCTTCTCCGAGTGTGCGACCACGGGTTACGCGTATGACTTCGCCCAGCTACGGCCCGCCGAAGTCCGCAGTGCTTTGACAGCGGTAGGCCAACTGGCCGCACGATTTCGCACGAACGTCCTGGTCGGCTCGCCCGTATTCGGGCGAGGGAAGCTGTACAACGGCCTGGTCGCCTTCGATCGCCAGGGAAAGGTGGTCCACTGTTACGCGAAGTGCCATCTCACCGAGATGGACCGAGTGTGGTTTACGCCCGGCAATGCGATTGCGCTGTTAGAGATCGACGGCGTACCGGCCACCACGGTAATCTGCCACGAGCGACGCTATCCCGAACTCGTGCGGCTGGCCGTGATGGCCGGGGCGCGGATGCTGTTCCATACCAATGCGGGGATGGACCGCCTGGCGGTCTCACGCAAGAAGCGGGGTGGCAAGGACGGGATTGCGGCCCGGGCCTTTGAGAACGCGATCTACTATGCCGTTGCGATTTGTCGTGTGAAAGACGAGGAATGGGCCGGATTTCACCGGGTTTGCAGCTTGTTTTGCGACGGTGACGTCACGCGACTTGGCCTTCGAGCACCGCATGTATCTGCCTCTGGCGGCCGTCGTCGCTGCGGTGGTTCTTGGGGCCTACGGCCTGCTGCAACGGTCGGAGCGGTTTCGAGCGACGCCGGCGGCGTTGCGCCGCGAGGTCTGCGTGGGACTTGTCGCGATGGCGGCGGCTGGGTTGGGCGTGACGACATTCGCTCGCAACACGGTGTACCGCGACGAGGTTGCCTTTTGGAGCGATGTGGCCAGCCTCTTGGCGCGGCAGCGGCGCTATGGCGAGGCGATGGAGCATTATCGCACGGCGCTGCGCTTGAAGCCGGACTTCCCGCAGGCAGCGGAGAGCCTGCACAGACTGGAGCAGATGTCGAACCGTTGACCGGGACCAGGAGCGGCTCCGCGTCCTCGGCATTCCCGGCGACTACTTCCGAAGCCACAGGTAGCGGAACAATCCGTGCAGGCGGAGGCCGCCGCCCAGAGCGAGGATGCGTTGCACCGGACGTTGCGGATACGTTTGCTCGAACGTCTCCAATTCGGTCTTCGTCTCCTGGAAGAGGTCCTCGAACACGGGCTGGACCGCCTCGAAGAAGATGGCTGTGTTGGGAGAGCTCGCGGGACTGCGCTTCCACTGCTCGGCTTTGGCGAATGGAATGCGGAACTGGCGGACCAGGGCCTTGCTGGCACGGTCGATGCCAAGGTCCGCTGTGCTGTCGTTCTTGGCGAAGAACACGCCGACCGACGCTTCGATCAGCGATCGCTGTTGCCTTTCGCTGCCGGCCTGGCTGAGGATCTTGTCGTGTTCCACAAGGTCGCAGGCGGTGAGAACGATGGGATCGGAAGGATCCTCGCCGCGCGTCAGCTTGACCGCCTTCAGCCCGCTGGAACCCAGATCGAGCCCCCAGGCGGATCGTGCCTGCCGCTTCGAAAGCCACCGCACGGCCCGCTGCCAGAGACGCTCCTCGTCGGGCAGGAGGTTGATCTCGATCGCGGCCTCCCCAAGTCCTTGAAGGGCCGCGCCGCAGGCCACGGCGAACCGTCCCGGGTTCTGCAACAGGAGCGAGGGATCAAGTTCCGGGTCCAACTCAATCCGCCCCAGGCCGGTGGCCCACTCCACCGGCCGCCCAATCGCCGGGTTCTCGGGAAGCGACGCCCACGTCGGCGATATCCGGGTCAGATCGCGAGGATGGCCGCGGAACCGTTCTTCCAAGTCGGCGCAGAGGCTCGCCATCTCGGCGTCCTGAGGAGCCAGCCGCCGGAACCGCGAGGCCAACTCCAAGACGCACTCGTCGATCAGCGGGGCACTGCGAAGGTCCCAAGCCAGATGAGCTAGTTCCCAGGCTTGATCGCGGATCGCCCGAAGCGGTTCGGTCTGCAGCGATTCGGGCACGTGATCCAGGATCCCTTTCACCTCCAGATAACGGCACTTCGCCAGCCTGGACTGGGCGGCTTCGAGCAAGCGGGCGGCGATGCGCGCCCCGAGCCGCACCGCCTCGGGGTGATCGGGCTGCAATGCCAGAAGCCGCCCCACTTTGGCCAGCGATTCCGACGTCAGAGGCCCGCGGCTAAGCGAGCGGAGTTCGACGTTCAACTGCCCGATGTCCCGGAGCGCCGATCGAGCCTCGTCGAGCAGCCGGACGCTCGCCTCGGTGCGAACTGCCGCCGGGACGGCCTCGATCACGAGCAGGGCCTGCTGGTAGTCGCGATTGGCCATGCTATTGCGGGCCTTGTTCTCGGCCGCCGCAGCTCTCTCCTGCCATGCCCTGCGCTCGGCGGAGCATTGTGGGATTCGCTCGGACGCGCGACTGGCGAACTCGCGCAGCCGCGAATCCTCCTGGGCGGCGATCCGGCGCAGCACGGCGAGGGCGTCGTCGAAATGCCCTTCCGCTTCGAGCTTTTGGGCCGCTTCGAGGTCCCCGTCCAGTCGCCCGAGTTGCTCGTGGAGCCACTCGAAGAGGTTGGCCCCGCAGAAGCCGCAAAACTTCTCCGCGGCGGGATTCGGGGTGCGGCAGCGGAAACAAGGCTCCCACAGGCCGTGGCCGCAGTCGTTGCAAAACCGGTTCGTGGGGGCATTCCACGCCCGGCACGCGATGCAGCGAATGCGCTCGCCTCGCGGGGCGGGCGTCGCGGACGGTCCGCCACCGGCCGGCTTCTCTCGACCGTTCGATGCCGGCGCGCCGTGGGCCGAAGCCGATTTGGTCGAGCGGTGTACGGCCATCGTTTCCCCGCTATGGAAGCCCATCGGGATCGGGCTCCGCCCCGGCCTGCGCCTTCGTCCTGGCTCCGGCTTTGAGCGCCGGGATATTCACGACCAGGATCTCGACCGTGAGTTCTTGGGGTTTGTCGGGTGGTGTTTCGGATTTCGGGTTGGCCCTCGTCAAGACTACGTCGATCGAGCGGCATCGCCCTTCCCCGTCGGCCGGCAGAAGAGTCTCCAGCCAAACCCCGTCCGCCAAGGGATGAAGCTGGAACGGCTTCACGGTTCGCTGGTAATGGGCCAGCACTGCCCGGGGAATCGCCATTTCCTCGACCCGAACGTAGGACACTTCCATAACGTCCCGCGTCGCGTCCGCGAGTTTTTCGTCGCGGGTTCGCGGCCACTGCACCCGATAGGACGTCAGCACCGACGCCTCGGGGTGCAGCGCGATCGCTGGCGGTGGGCCGGCGGTTTTCGGAGCGTCCGCCCGAGCGAGGTCGCGCCGGGCGCGGTCCTGCACAAGCCCCGCCACAAGGAACCGGCGGCAATACTCTCGCACAAGGGCCTCTTCGACCGCCAGCCATGCATCGTCCGACTTCGCCGGCGGCTCACGGACCTGCGACACGCCTGTCGCGGAATCGGCCCGCTTCGCAGTGAGGCGGCCCAGGATGGCAACCCGCTTCGCGTCTCCACGGTCCGGGGACGACCGACTGCCTCGCACGGTCTTGAGCACGGCCAGCATTCCCGGTTCGCTGAGGAGCGTCTTCGTCCAACCGGCCGACTTCAGCGCATTGGGATTCTCTTCCCAATGTCGCGCCAAGGTCCGCGCGAGCCGCGATCTGGCCTCGGTCGTGGGAATGGTGGCGGCAAGCAGAATCGTGGTTGGACTCCGGTCCAGGGAAGTCATCGCCACTTGCCGCGAACTCAGGACCGCGACCATCCTGTCGTTCCATAGCAGCCGCACCATGTGGTCAAGCCAGTCAGGGTCCGCACTGGGAAAGGGACCGGCAGGATCCGCGCCGCTGGCGGACCGCTCGCTCGGCAACCCGAAAACCCGCACCAGGGCCTCGTGGCTGTAATCCAGAAGTTGCTTTTCGATGAGGGCCTCCGTCTTCGGCTCCATCGCCTCGCTCTGAAACAGGATCGCTTGGGCCTCGATGTTCTCGGGGCGTCTTCGCTCGAATATGGGCGTCACGATTCGCCGCAGGTCTCGCGGGCAGGACGGCTCGGCGAGACGTTTGGCGAGACGGAGTCGTATGCCGCTCTTGCCGTTCTGCTCGATGACGCCGAAAGCCACCTTCTGGAGCGTTTCCGGCGTCACCTGACCTTGCCCGGCCGGGCGGATCTTGTCGGGCTGGGTCAGCGCGGCGAGCAAGGCGCAGTCGTTCTCGTCGGAAGGGTGGTCGGCCAGGGCCTTCAAGGTCACTTGCACGGCAACCTGGTCGTTCTCCAGCCCGAAAGCCCCGGCCAGGATGTCGGCAATCGCCTGCCGCGCCGCCGGCGTCGGATTCTCGGCCAGCGCCTTCGCAATCACTGCCAGCACCGGAAGTGACAGCGGCCGAGCCACTCCGGCCTTCTTCGGTCCGGTTCCTCGATCCTCAGTTTCGCCGGGTTCCTTCGGCACCAAAAGGTCCCTCAAGAAAACCGCCTGGGGCTCCTCGTGCGGAAATCGCTCCGCGCGATACTCCAGTGCCGCGAGCAATCGCGGATCGCCCCCGAATCGAGCGGTGAGAACGTCGGCGTCCTTCCAATTCGCCGGGTCCTTCGGAAGGGATGCGATTTGAAGCGATTTCGTCTCCGCCACGCCTTGAGTCGCTTTGGCCTCCTTGCCGCGTTGGTGGGATCGAGGGTTCGCGGCCCGTTTCGGCGGCTCGGCGGCCTTCCGTTCGGCTTCGGCTTTGGCCTTGACCGCCGCTTCGGCTTCCTTCGCGCGTCTGGCCTGCGCCGCTGCTGCCACCGCTGCCTCTCGCTTCTGCTTCTCCTCCTCGGAAAGCTCCAAGTAGTCCGGATTTCGCTTCGCCGATGATGATGCTACGACCCACCGAACCGTGAACCAGCCAGCGAAGACGACGGCAATCGTCACCCAAACCCACGGCGATCGCAGGTAGGGTCCTAAGGAGCCCAGATATCGAGTCAATCTCGATTCCGTACCACGTCGGTGCCGGGCGCCTCTCATCCTTGGCATAATAGGGTTCCCTCCTCGTGAAGCTCCCGGTAGGCCTTAGCATCCGCAGCAGAGCCACGCTCCTCACGCCCCCGTCGGCAAACAGGATATTGCACGATCCGCGGTGAACGGGACCGAAGTCGCGGTAGTCCTGGAGCGTGGTGTTGTTCCAGATGGCCCACCAGCCGGTGGAGGTCCCACGGGGCGTGCCGTCGGCAGGCGACGGGGCCAGAAGCGTGGTTTTCAAGACCGGGCCGCGGGTCATCGTGCGCACGGCCGGCTTGCCGAGAAGCGACGCGACGGGGACGGCCAAGGTGCTGCTCGGCGCCCCGCAACCCATCAGGGGAATGAAACTGCTGGACACTGCCGCGGTGTCCGCCTGGGCGCGAGGCAGCGGCCCCTGGGTGCTGTGGGTCGATAGAAGGGAGGCCGGGCAGGTGGCCTTGTCCGTCTTGAGTTGCCCGGAGTCGTTGAGGTTCACGGCGGAGCGGACGAGGAACCAACTCGGCACGTAGTTCGTGTTGTAGTGCTTGTTGTAAATCTGCTTCTCCACCACGTCGCAACGGGAGGCGCTGCCGGCGGTCATGGTCGCGATCGTGCGACAGGGGTTGCTGACCGTGCTTCCGTCGGGCGCCGTCTCCGCTGCGCTCCCCAGGCGATCCACGCAGTCGTCGATGGCCGCATCCATGGTTACGAGGTCGTTGAACGTCTCGCTGATTTGGGCCGGATTGGAGGGACAGAGCATCTTGCCGACCGGAGCGCCCTGGGCCATCAGATCCGCCACCCAGCCCTTCTCCGTGACGCACCCGTCGTAACGCCAATCGAAGGCCCCAGAGCACAAGGTCCCGTGCAGCGTGGCGTGCGTCGCGAGTCCGACGCCGATCTGCCCCAGGTTCATCTGACAGCCACTCGCGCGGCTCGACTCCCGGGCAGCGTTCAGAGCCGGAAACAAGAGCGCCATCAACAACCTCAAGATCGTGATCACCACCAGGATCTCGACCAGCGTCATCGCCCCCCGCGCGTCGCGTCCGGCGATCCGCCTTGGGACGACAGGGTCATCAATCGTCTTCATCGCGCACTCTCTTCCTTTCTACGAGGGCTCGCTCGGCATTCTCGTCGTGCGCCTCGAAGCCGACGGCGCGGATTTGATTCCATTATCCGAGCGAGCGTTAGCAGATTGTTCGCCGAACGATGATTCCCGATTGAAGTTCTATGAGCCGCCTCTGCCACGTAGCTGCGCGAGGGGGCCCGATGGGGCGTTGGCGATGGATCGGGGTTAGATAAACATTTCGGTCGTGTTAGCCATCAACGAATTCGTCCATTGCACGATGGAGAGCATGGAACCGAGAAGGCGCCGGTTAATCTCGTTTACCCTCTTCCCGCGCAGAGCGTGGGAACGACGAGACCTCTTCTTTCGCTGCTGCAACGGCCCCGACGCCATTTGCCGCGGGGACTTTGTTAGAGCCATATTTCCGGGACGTTAGTTGTCGGCAAGCCCCACCAACGACACGGTTTACAGGCTTGCGGTTTTCTTCGGGGGCGGTCTAATTGGATCAAGACGGAGCGTCGCGTCGAGCGCGGGCAGTGCCGGGCTCAGCCGAGCGAGTTGCACAATCCTCGGGCGCGACAGGGTCGCGGGATTCCGGGGAGCGTGGCGAGTCAACGGGAGACGCAGACGATGCTCCAGCAAGCGTCGCGAAGGAAGAGCAGGCAGACTGTGGGCGTGAAGCGCGGCAAGTCGCGCGCGCGATGGTGGCTCATGGCGATCGCGGTGGCCCTGCTGCGCGTACCAGAAGTGGCTCGGCATCCCACGGGAGGAACAGCCGCCCGATCATTATCGCCTTCTCGGACTGGAGCGCTTCGAGCCGGATCGAAAGGTCATCGAGCGCCTCGCCGACGAGCGCATCCGGTTGGTAAACGGCTACCGCCGCGGTCCCTACGTGAAGGTCTGCGACCGAATCCTGCATCATATCAAGGTGGCGAGGGCGTGTCTGTTGAACCCGTCGTTGAAGTCGGCGTATGATAGGGGACTGAAGCCGGCGCCGGCGCCGCAGCAGGAGCAACGGGGCGACGACCTGGACACCTGGTTCGACTCGAACGCCTTCAGGCCGACGAGCGATGAATTGCTGGAGACGACTGAAACCTCTGTTCACCGAGTCCCCTCCGAGCCGCATCGCTTGCAGCCCCAAGCGGCCTCCCTGGGCGACGAAGCAGCCGACGACCCGCCGGCGCAGTTCGCCTCCGCGGCACCGGCATCGCGGCCGGACTCGCCGCCGGCGACTTGGCTGCCGGAAGACGCCGGCTACGAGGTCCTCCCGCCGCAAAACGGTGAAAGGACCGGCGAGGAGGAAATGCCGGAGTTCGCGAGGGCCGCCCCGCTCCAGGAGACTCGTTCCCCGCTTTTCCCGGACGCGGCCTCGACCGATGCGGAATCGCCGCAGCCGAAGACGAGACTGTTGCTCGGGGTGACGGCGTTGATGGCAGTCGTCGCTCTGGGATTCTCCCTATGGAATGGATGGCTGCACGGCGAGGCGGCGAGAGAATCGCAGCTAGTCCTACCCCAAAACGCTGTTCAGCAGGTCCAGAGGCCGATGGCACGCCCCACGGACTTGGCGCGAAACGACGCTCCCGCCCTCGCCGTTGCACCGGCGCCGCCAGCCAGCGCCGTCCTAGCAGACCAACGCATCGAGATCGGCGTGGCCTGCGGGACCGAGAAGCAATACTGGCTCGAGTGGGCGGTCGAGGAGTTCAGCGCCATCCAAGAAGGAAAGGCGGTTCGCGAAGGACGCCTACGGGCTTTCCAACTCCACCGGAAACATGATGAAGGAGATGGTCCTCAAAGGGCCGTCGAGCTACGATGCCCTCCTGGTCTACGAATCGGTCGCCATCGATTTCCTCGAGAGCGCTGCGGGTCGGTGGGATGCGCTTCAGATTGTCTATCCGAAATACAATCTGTGGAGCGACAACCCGTACGACATCCTCAACACGCCGTGGACGACGCCGGAGCATCGGAAGGCCGCCGAGGCGTTTTTGCGGTTTCTCATGGGCGAGGCGGCGCAAACGAGAGCCCTCCACCACGGTTTTCGGCCGGGAAACCCGAGGGTGGCGGTGAAAGGGGCGCAGAGCCCCCTGGAACGTTACGAGAAGTACGGCCTGAAGCTCGATCTCCCGGAGGTGTGCAGGTTGCCGTCCGCCGAGGTCCTGGACAACCTGCTTCAGAGCTGGATTCGTGCGGCGTCGCGCCGTTGACGGGTGGTCCAACATGCGAGATGAACCTTTGCAGGTGGAACGGCGAAAACTGGCGACGGTCTCGTGCCCCGGCTGTTCGCATCCGCTGCGCCTTGCCCGGGAACTCAGCGGCCGCCGCATTCGCTGCCTTTCGTGCCGCTCCGTGCTCGCCGTGCAGGCGTCCGAGGATCTCCGGTCGCTGACGTGTACGGTCGTCGACGACGGCGGCAGTCGTTTCCAACTCTGCCCCGAATGCGGCGGCCGGCTGCGCGTGGTGCAACGACTTCACGGACGCCGCGTGCGTTGCAAGAGTTGCCAGACCGTCCTGCGCGTCTCGGTGCGGCCGTGGAAGCTGTCCGCGATCTTGCCCCAACGGACCGTTTCCCCGCCGCCCACATCCTGCGAGGAGACCGCTGTCCCGAGGGACGCGCGGCCAGCAGGAGAGGGCCTTCCATCCAAGTCGGTCCCCGCGGATGCGGAGGCGGTTCGTTCTTCGGACGGCCTGGCAGACGGCGAAACAGCCCGCCGGGCGAACGGCACGACGCTCCTCGATGCCCTTGCGCAGGGCGAAGCGTCCGCGCCGACCCGGCACGTCGAGAGCGAGGGAGACAGCGGGAGCAACGCAAGCCAGCCCGTTGCCCAGCCCGAGAAGAAGCCGGCCCGCTCCCTTCGTCCTCGGCCGCAACCCGCCTCGACCGTCTCAGAGGCCGCAAAATGGCGTCCAACCGGGAAGCGTCTGACGTGGACGGGGGCCGCCTTCACCGTTGCCGCGCTGTCCGTGGTGGTGTTCGGCCTGGCGGTTGTCGGGGGACTGGCGGTCGGAGCATGGTGGCTCCTCTTCCCCGACTCGGTCCATCCCCAGGCGCGATACTTGCCCGAGGATTGCGATTGGTTCACTTCGCTCGATTGGCAGCAGTGCGCGGCAAGCGGATGGCCCGGCGTCCCCAACGGGACACTCGTCGCCATGCTGCTGCTGCGGTGCCGGGTGTTCTTGACCAACGCCGGACTCCCCAACGATGCGGTCGAGCGGATCAACGCCGGCCGGGCCGCCGACGGGGCGGGCATGGTCGTCGTCTACCGCTTGACCCGGGCGATCAAGCCGGACGAGGTCCTCCAGAAGCGGGCCTTCCGCGGCAAGGACAAGTCGCGCTACGTGCCGGAGACAATCGGCGGCGTTCCGGTCTTCGTCTATCAGACCGTGGCGCTCGCTTTTCCCGAGCCGAAGGTCATCTTGAGCGGCGACCTCTTCATCATACGCAAGGTTCTCACGCGCTGGTCGTCGGGCGTCCGCGATCCCATGAAATCGCTCCTCGGAAGCCTCGATTTCTCCATCGCCGCCGTCTCCGCGGCCGTCGGCGCTCCCAAGCCGCTTCTGACCACGCATCTTCAGGACTGCAAACCCCTTGAGTCCTCAATCTCCGGGACGTGCGACTCGTGCGAGTTCGGAGAGACCGTCCGGTTCGTACGCATCATCCACGTCGCCGAATCGCAAGCCGCCGAACAAATCCAGCGCTCGCTGAAGAGGTCGTTGGCTGAAACGGCCAAGAAGCTAAAGGCCTCCGAGACGACCCGAAAGACGCTTGCCTCGATCGAGATCAGCGGTTCGGAGGACGGCGTGAAGATGGCCGTGTCCCTGCGCAAAGAGGAACTGAACGGCCCATTGCTGCCGACCCTGACCGGGCTGTTCCAGTAAGGGGGAAAGGGGACAGGCGCGCTCATTGCCGCAAGAAACAGAAAGAGAAAGGACACTCGGGCGTCCTTTCTCGTGATGGGTCAGTTCGTGACCGGAATCGTGTCGGTATTCGGCGAGGTCAATCGGCCCCGGAGAACTTGATCTGGACTTTCGACTCGTCGGGCTTGGGGGAAGCCTGGGGCTTCGGGTCCGGTTTCGCCGCGGGTTCGGCCTTCTCTGCCGGCTTGGTAGAGGTTTCCGCTGGCTTCACCGCCTTCTCCACAAGCTTGGCAGCGGGAGTCTCCGGCTTCTTGGGCTGCTCCACAGGCTTGGCCGTGGCTTGCGGCTTGCCGGCGGAGTTGGTGGTCTGGTCGGTGATTACGGCATAACCCACCGACGATTCTTCCGCCGAGGTCTGCCGGACCTTCCAACCATCTGCCTCCGCAGACTGCCCACCGGCGGACTTCGGCGAGGGCTTCGGCGAGTCCTTGCCCGGGGCGGGCTTGCCTTGCTGGGGTTGAGGAGTCGAGTATCCGGGGTCCGTACTCTGGGCGGGCACCTTCGGTGCGGCCGGCACCCGGCGTTCCTTCGGCTCTTCCTTTTCGGGAGGAGCTGCCGCCTCGGCCGGCGTCGGATTGCGAACGCGCCGGCACGCCTCCAGCGCCAAGGAGGCCGCCTGGCGGACCGCGGCGTTGGGCTCCTTCCAGCAGCCCTTTTCGTCCTGCGCGTTGGCCATTTCGTTCAGCTTGTTCATCACGTCGGCCGTGCAGCAACTGCACTGGTTGCAGATGGTGCACGGGTTCCCCGACGCGTGGCAGATGGCCGTCGCCGCCGCCTGGCGCACCTCGTCGGTGCAATCGTCCAGTGCCGCCAAGAGGGCGTTCTTGACGTCGTCCTTGTTGGTCGGGCAGCAGCAGGCGATCGTGCCGAGATACTTGATGGCCTTGATCTTCTGCGGGGCCAGGTCCTGGTCCTTCTTGATCTTGGCGGCTGCGGCAATCGCCGGGTTTTTCGACTCGAGATTCGCCGGATCGGCAATGCGCTTCAGCGGCGGCACCCGCTCGCGGTTCGGATTGTTGCCCAATCGGTTCAACCGGGCATCGCGCGCCGCCTGGGTCCCTTGCGGAATCCCCAGGAAGTTCCAGAACGTCCCCGGACCGCTTTGCAGCGGAGCGGCCGCGGGCAGCGACACGTTGGCTTCGTCAGCCCGGACGACGGCGCTAGCGCCCATCGTCACGAGGACTCCCAATCCGGCATTCCAGAGGCAGCGGGTTATGGTCTTCATGACGCTTTTCCTCCTTCGAGGCGGATGCCTTCCACTTAATATCTTTGAACGCGATGGTTGGGAGTCCTTCGAGGGCCGGTGGTGCCGGTTCTACGTTGCGTGAGACGTGTGACGACAGGAAACCCCCAACTGGCTGGCCAAATGTCCGCAACAAGCCGGCCCACGATTAGGCTCATCGTCTGATAAATCTGTTAACCTTGATCGCCACAGTTGCATACGTTTCAAGTCTCCCAGGTTGCCCATTCATCCCCTTGCGATGGGTCGGGGCGAGAACGAGCCAAAGGATGTTTGGGGACTTTGCGGAATTCTGCTCGTCTGAATAACCCTCGTATGCGGCGTAAAATGTACAGCTTGAACATCCAATCGCTAAAGACCAAAAAATTTACCGCCGATATCACTCGCGGATGCGTCGGGATGGGGGGCAACGTCCCGGATTCCCGGAGCATCCGTATGCGTATCGTCGTAACGTTCGAATTCCCTGGGAGATTCGGAACATGCGGATCGGTTGACCCGGCGGGTAGAACCGCTTCGGGACGCACAAAGGGTTCCACCGATCCAGCCGAGGCCCAGGGTCACGCACCAGCACTCACCAGACGGCGGCCGGGGAATGCCGTCACTAATGAAGTGAGGATCCCATGAAACGCGCAGTGTTCGTGCTTGCGTTCGCGTTCGGTGTCCTGATCACGGGCGGCACCCGCGCGCGAGGCGAGGAGCTCGGATCGCTCGACTCGGCTGCCGCCGGGGCGGCCGCGAAACCAACCTCGTTTTGGAACTGGCTGGGGATCCCTCAGGGAAGCCAGAAGGCCCGCGACGCGCGGCTGAATCGGCGCGGGAATAATCCCGACCGGGAGCGGGTGGATCCGTTGAAGCGGATTGCCGATCCGGAGAACCTCAAGTCCGACAACCCGGCGATCAAGACCGCAGCCCAGGCCAAGGCGGAGGCCGACCTGGCCCCGCAGAAGATCAAGGCCATCAAATTCCTGGCCACGGTGTGCTGCTGTTGTTCGCAATATAAAGCGGACGTGAAAAAGGCGTTGCTCGCCGCCCTGTCGGACTGCACCGAAGAAGTCCGCTACGAGGCGGCCGTTGCCTTGTGCCAGTGCGCGGGCAATCCGTGCACGAACTGCAACCGGTGCAGTTGCTGCGATCCCGACATCATGGGCAAGTTGGCCGAGATGGCCGACGGCAAGGCCCCCAACGGCTGTTACCTGGAGGCCTCGCCGCGCGTCCGAGCCGCGGCACGCAACGCGTTGAAGGGGTGCGAGGATATCTTTCGTCCCACCGGGCCTGCGCAGGGCCCGGCCCCGCTCCAGCCTGAAGGGCCGATCGAGCGCCGTCAAGCCACGCCCGAGAAGACGCCGGCCGCGCAGTCGTCGGCCGCTGACATCCAAGCCAATCTGGCGAGCTGGGAGGAGGCCCGCGCGGCCGTGATCGCGGCCCTCGCCGCCGATTCCTCGGAGGAGATCGGGCCGGACTCGGGTTTCGCGGTGGTGGGCGACGATCCGCAACTGTTTCCCCTTGGCATGATTCGCTCGGTCAACGGAGAGTTTGGCTTGGTCGGATATCAGCCGGTCGCCCCCGTGATCCAGCCCCCCACGCCCGAGGTCGCCCCGGCCTTGGAGAACTTGGCAATGCTGGAACAGGGCTTGGCCAACCTCGGCGGCGCGGCCGCCCAGCAGGCCCTTGCGGCGGTCGTTAGCAGGCAATCCGGACCGGCCGCAGGGATGGCTGGCTCCGAGGCGAACAGCAAGGCCCCCACCGACCTGGCCGGCGCCCTGCAAGAGTCGAACGCGGTGCAGAGTGTTGACGTCCAGCGGCGTTCCCCGGTGGCCCTCGATCCGCACATCCGCGGCTACAAGTCCGGTCAGATCTATGCCCAGGCCGACGGCGTCTTCTGGACTCCGGCCCGCCTTGACTTGGACACCATGCTCAACAAGATTGACCCGGGCATGGTCCAGAGCGTGGTCGTCGTCCCCGGTCCCTACGGGCTGCGGTATGGCCCCGGCCTCGCGTTCATCGACGTGGAGCGGGCCCCCACGCCGCGATCCGACTCCTTCACCGCCGACTACGAATCGGCGGTAGGGATACGATCCAACGGCGGCCAGTTCTACGGCCGCGAGACGGTCACCGGCGGCGGGCCCGACTACGGCCTCCGCGCCAGCTACGGAGCGCGTTTGGGCAGCGACTACAGCGCGGGCAACGACCTGAAGATTCCCTCGAGCTACAGGAACCAGGACATCTGGGCCGAGTACAGCCACGACATCAACAAGTATCAGCGGCTCGATGTGAGCTACATGCAGTACGACCAGGGCTACACCGAGTACCCTTGCGAATTCTTCAATATCAACGACCTGAACACGTACGGCCTGACGGCCCGAGTGGTCGACACCGACCCTTCGGCCCCTTGGACCAAGCTCACCATGGAAGGCTGGTACAACCACACCAGCTTCCAGGGCAGCACCAGCAACAAGCGACTGAGTTACTTTCCCGAGCTCCAGCGCGTCGATTACGCGATGCACGCAGCGTTCGGGGGCTCAGGGGATACGGTTACCGGCACTACCGACGGCAACGTTTTCTCCAGCGGGGCCCGTGCCGGGGCGACCTTCGGAGACCCCGACGCCTCCCATGTGAACGTCGGCGCCGATTTCCGCTATCTCGGCCAGCGAATCAATGAGTACTTTAGCGTTGCCAACGTACCCGCTTGGCCGCACGCCTCGGAGTTCGATACCAACATGCCGCGGGCGTGGTCGGCCGACCCCGGCGCGTACGCGGAATGGGCCAACCCGATCAACGATAGGTGGACCGTGACGGTCGGGGCCCGTGCCGACTTCGTATGGACTACGGCGCGGGCATCGGACGTCCGTCCGGACGGATACATGATCGAGTATATCGACAAGCTCAGCCAATACGACACGCTGTACGCGTTCTACTGCACCAACCAATGGAAGCTCGACGAACATTGGACCCTGAGCGGCGGGTTCGGCCATGGTCAGCGCCCGCCCACCCTCATCGAGCGCTACGCCGACGGCCTGTTCCTCTCCGTGGCCCAATCCGGCTATACGCACATGATCGGAAATCCCCTCCTCAGCCCGGAGCGCGACTGGCAGGTCGACGTGGGCTTGGCTGTCAAGCACGAGGACTGGCGCGCGGGCGCTCGCTTCTACCACGCCTGGGTGCAAGACTACGTCACCTATGCCGACGAGACGGTCGAAGATTTCGAGGACGCCCGGCTGCTGAAATACGTCAACACCCCGCTGGCCACCCTCACGGGCGTGGAGCTCGATTGGGAATACGACATCGCGCCGCGGTTGACCCCGTTCGCCAAGATGGCTTACGTCGATGGACGCGACCAGACCATCGGCCAGCCGCTGCCCTCCATTCCCCCCATGGACTCCACGTTGGGCATCCGCTTCCACGACCCCGACGGGGGCCGCCGCTGGGGCATCGAGTTCGCCGGCCGAATCGTCAACGACCAGTACCGCACAGGACAGATCCGCATCGGCACCCCCCCAGTCGACACCACCACGAATTTCGAAGAACGCACGCCGGGCTTTACCGTGTA
>Ga0172371_10006760_pt1 | contig 16534 bp, 13 predicted proteins | sample Lak12m_FD_114543 | JGI IMG/M metagenome (GOLD analysis project Ga0172371, IMG submission 114543) | Freshwater microbial communities from Kabuno Bay, South-Kivu, Congo - kab_022012_12m | ecosystem: Environmental > Aquatic > Freshwater > Lake | place: Democratic Republic of the Congo: South-Kivu...
ATTGCAAAGGGTTCGAAGCGCTCTTGCGGTGCTTTGCAGATGGGGCAGATTTGCGGGGCATGGGTGTTGGCACAGAGATAGCCGCAGGCACGGCAGCGCCAGATTGGATAGGGTAGGGCTTGTGTTTGCACTGGTGTTTTAGTGCTGGTGGATGCCGAAGGAACGAGAGATGCTGTTAGCCTTCTCTCGGGAATCGATTCCACCGAGCCGCCCTTTTTCGATACACTCTCGGAAACATATAAGCCGCAATAGCATTGCCCAAACTCCTCGATATCATCGCTGCGGTAATCGCAAGGGCAGATAATGTCTAAATCGGCACTTTTATCACCTTGAGCCAGCCGACAGGGGCAGGCACGGTAACCATAACGCTTTTCGTTCACCAGTAACCCCGCTAGCAAATCGTTTACTAGCTGTGCATCCGTATTGAGAAAATACCCCGTTACTCTAGCGGCTTCTTCTAGCTCCTTTAACAAGATTCGTATTTCTTCACTCTTCACTTCTTCAGGCATAAAACAAACTCCGAATCTTTTCTTCCTTGAAGCCAACGATGCAATCGCCGTTGGCGCTAACGAGTGTCGGCAGCGTTTTTAGTGGGTTTGCTTGCTCTAGCGCGGCGAGGGCGTTTGCCCTCTCCGCGCCGCCGAACAAATCGATATCCACACACTCATACTCTACCCCTAAAGAAGCGAGCAGCGCCTTTGTTTTCTTGCACCATCCGCAAGTACTCAGCGCATAAAGAACAACCCCTCTTGTCTCGGTCATTGCTATTTTCTCCATCGGTTTTTTTATCTTTGCTGCGAATGTCTATTATCAATTCGGCAGTCGAAGATAATAAATCTCGTTATTTTGCAATCTTTATACAACTAGCTCTTGGGCACATTACCAAAAAACAAAACGGGCATTAGGTGTAAATAACATATGGTCGATGTAGCCGCAGGCTTTAGCCTGCGCAGGTTTGTTTTTGATGCTACAAGGGTGTTTTATCATGTTCGAGTGCCGGGTTAGTGTGAACGAAGATTTTTTGGCACTCTTCAAGTAGGGCGACTAGCCCTTGTCTATCCCGCTGGGCGACGATGCTCTTTTGGCGTTCGATGGCTTGGGCATAATTAGCAATCAATTCTTGGGCGTAGGGGTTGGCGGTGATGATTTCGGCATACAGGTGGGGGTTGCGGCAGAGCTTTTTTATCAAAGTGATTTTGGCGCTAAAAGCGGGGGTGGTATATGCCTGTAACTCGGCAAGTGAGGTTCCCACACCTTGCAGGGCAAACGCCATGTTCAGGGTGTGGAAATGGTTGAGTGCCTGCACGATTGCCATCAACTCATCGTGCCGAGCGGGGCTGGTTATCGTTACTCGCGCCCCCTTTTCCCTAAAGATGCCCTCCAACCAGCTGAGCCAATCGTTACCGCGCGCCGGACAGAGGATGATATTACGCTTCTTTAACGAGCGAACCCTTGGTCCGAAAAGGGGATGACAACCGACGACATCCGCCGTGGTGGCTTTCAACATTGCCGCCGTTTCCTTTTCCTTGAGGGAGGCGATATCCATCAATAAGGAGCCTTTGCCCATGTGCTTGCCGAGTACCATGATTGTTGGCAGCATCTCTGATAGTGGCACGGCAATGACCACCACTTGGCACCTGCTTGCCATCTCGTAAGGCGGCAGCCCGCTGTTACGCCCGGAGGTGAGCACCGCATAGCCCGTTTCGCGAAAGAAGCGCGCCATCCATTTGCCCATTCCCCCGTTGCCGCCGATGACGCCGATAGTCGGTGTCGTTTTCGTCGTCGTCATGGCGATTTCCATCCCGTTATCGCCTCCTGCCGCAAGAGGTGATCGGCAAGGACGATGTTCACCATCGCCTCGCAGACAGGCACGATGCGAGGGATAACGCAAACATCGTGGCGCCCTGTTATTTGTAGGGCAACTTCTTTCCCGCTCTCGTCTATCGTCCGTTGTTCGCGAGCGATGGAAGGGATCGGTTTGCAGGCGACGCGAGCGATGATAGCCTCACCGTTGCTAATTCCCGCCAAGATGCCCCCCGCATTGTTGGAGACAAAGCCTTGTGGCAAAAGCGCATCGTTATGCTCGGAGCCTAGTTGCCCCGCACTGGCAAAACCCGCTCCGAATTCCACGCCCTTGATAGAGCCGATGCTCAACAGTGCCTTTGCCAAATCCGCTTCCAGCTTATCGAAGACTGGCTCTCCCAAACCGGGTGGGCAGCCTCGCACGACGATCTCGACAATGCCGCCGATGCTATCTTGGGCGGCTTTCACCTCCTTAAGCAGTGCCAACATCTCTCGAGTCTTCTCTGCATCGGGGCAGAGGAGGGGACTGGCGCTAACAGCGCCGCGTTGAATATTAGCCGTGTTTTTCAAAGCGATGCTGCCGATTGCTTGGGTATAGGCGAGTGTTTCTATCCCCGCTGGGGCGATGACTTTTCGTGCTATTGCCCCGGCGATAACCCTTGCCGCTGTTTCCCTTCCTGAAGCGCGCCCGCCGCCGCGGTAATCCCTTATCCCGTATTTTTGTTGGTAGGTAAAATCACCATGTCCGGGGCGATAAACATTGCGCAGGCGTTCATAGTCGCCACTGCGGGCATCCCGATTACGGATGATGAAGGCAAGCGGTGTTCCAGTAGTTTTGCCGGCAAACACCCCGGAGAGCAATTCTGCTTCATCATCCTCGCAGCGTGTGGTGCTATGCGCACCTTGTGCGGGTTTACGGGCGTTTAGTGCCTGCTGTAGGGAGACCATATCGAAATCGATGTTGGGTGGGCAGCCGTCGATTACCACGCCTAACGCCTCACCATGGGATTCTCCCCAAGTGGTAACCCTAAATAATTGTCCGATGGAGTTGCCTGCCATTCCCTAGACCCTTTCTTGTTTTTCCCTTCCTGATTTTCTCCACGATGGTATGAGCCACTTCCTGTGCGTTTTTGCTTTTAGTGGATACCGTTAGATTTGCCAACTTCCGATATATGGCTTGGCGTTGGGCGAGCAACGCCTGCGCCTCCGTATCCGTATCTCCTCCCAGTAAAGGGGGGCGCTTCCCTGGAGAATCCTTATCGGAGCGGATCCTTGCGACTATCGTTTCTACGGGGGCTTTTAGCCAAACGATTAAATCCATTTTTTTGATTATGCTTTGATTCTCCGCTGCCATCACCGCTCCCCCGCCAACGGCGATGACCATTTCCCCCTTACCCTCTGCCGCCGCTGTTCGTGCCAATATCCGCTTTTCCCAATCCCGAAAAGATTCCCAGCCGCCAGTGGCGACGATAGCAGCGATGGTTTTGCCCGCTGCTGCCATTATCAACTCATCGATGTCATAAAAAGGGCAATCCAGCCGTTGTGCCAGCAATTTGCCGACGCTGCTCTTTCCTACGCCCCGCGCTCCAATTATGACTATTCGCATACTTTTTCGAGGACATCCCAAAAATCGGGAAACGATTTGTTGACACATTCTCTATCGGCGATTGTTATTTGCGGGTGTTTTGTTCGAGCGAGGGCAAAGCTCATCGCGATGCGATGGTCGGAGTAGGTCTCTATCGTTGCCGCCCGTAATTCTTTTCCCCCCTCGATGATGAGCCCATCTTCTCGCTCTAGAGCCGCCACGCCGATTTTATTTAGCTCGGTTACCAAAGCGAGGATGCGATCACTTTCCTTTATCCGCAGATGAGCGACATTTTCGATTATGGTTCGCCCTTTCCGAAAGGCGCTGAGTATCGCCAAGGTAGGAACGACATCGGGCAGCGCCCCCATATCGAAAACCAATTCTCCCCTGGGCATAGCTTTGCCAACGACTTCGATGCCGCCTTCTTTTTCTATGATTTCCGCGCCGAGCGAGGCGATTATATCCAAAAAGGCAATGTCTCCCTGTATGGATTGGCGAGAGAGATGCGGGACAACGAGGCGCCGCTGCTGGATGAGGGCGAGAGCAAAGAAGTAGCTGGCGCTGGAAGCATCCGCTTCGATTGTATATTCGCGCGCCTGATAACGCTGTCCACATCTGACCAAAAAGGTGTTTTTGGTTTCTTTGATAACGCTAACCCCAAAGTCGTTCATCACCCTAATCGTCATTTCTATGTAAGGTTCAGAGACAACTTTACCCTCCAGGACGATGCGGATATCACCTTGGGCGTAAGGGGTGCTTAGCAGTAGAGAGGAGATGTATTGACTGCTATCGATATCGGCAAACTTCACTAGTCCCCCCGCTATGCCCGTGGCGGTGATAGAAAGCGGTAAATATCCTTCATATTGGGTGCACTCGATAGCTGCCCCCAATCCGCGCAAGGCGGCAATCAAGGCGCCGATGGGCCTTTCCCGCAAGCGTGTGCTACCATCGAGTAGGCAGGTTCCTTGGGCTAAGCAGGCAAGGGTAAGCAAGAAGCGCAGTGCCGTGCCGTTATTTCCCAAGGTAATAGTCTGGGAAGGCTCGTAAAGCATCCCGCCGCTACCAACGATGTTTATCGCTTTGTTTCTTTCATCGATATCGATGGCGATTCCCAATGCTCGTAGTGCGGAAATCAACAAGAGGGTGTCTTCACTCAAGAGCGCCCCTTCCAGCAGGGAATTGCCATCGGCAAGGGTGGCGGTAACGAGCGCCCTTTGGGTGATGCTCTTGGAGCCTGCCAAGGGTGCCATTTTCGCTGTGCTCATGATGATTTCTTTCCCCTATTGTTTGGGGGATTGCCCCCGTTTTTACGGAAATACTTTTTCGGGGTTGAATCTCCACTTACCCGTTCATATTTGTTCGGTTGTGGCTTTGCGCTTTCGCGAAAATACTTTTTCGTTGGCGGGTTATCGCTTTTGCGTTCATATCTGTTGGGTTGTGGCTTCCCATCTTCCCGGAAGTTCCTGCCTGGCGGTCGATTCGCGCCTTCACGCTCGTATCTGCTTGGTGGTCGATTATCGCCTTTGCGTTCATACCTGTTCGTTGCCGAGTTTCCACTTCTCCGCTCATATTTGTTGGGTTGTGGCTTTCCATCTTCCCGGAAGTTCCTGCCTGGTGGTCGATTTCCACCTTCGCGCTCGTATCTACTTGGTGGTCGATTATCGCCTTTGCGTTCATACTTGTTCGTTGCCGAGTTTCCACTTCTCCGCTCATATTTGTTGGGTTGTGGCTTCCCATCCTCTCGGAAGTTCCTGCCTGGCGGTCTATTCCCGCCTTCGCGCTCATATCTGCTTGGTGGTCGATTATCGCCTTTGCGTTCATACCTGTTCGTTGCCGAGTTTCCACTTCTCCGCTCATATCTGTTGGGTTGTAGCTTTCCATCTTCCCGGAAGTTCCTGCCTGGTGGTCGATTTCCACCTTCACGCTCGTATCTATTGGGTGGTCGATTCGCTCCTTCGCGCTCGTATCTATTGGGTGGTCGATTTCCACCTTCACGCTCGTATCTATTGGGTGGTCGATTCGCTCCTTCGCGCTTATATCTGTTGGGTTGTAGCTTCCCATCCTCCCGTAAAAACTGTTTCGTTGGTGGCTTCCCGATTTCGCTAAAATACTTTTTCATTGGCGGATTATCGCTTTTGCGCTCATCATTATTTGATAACGCTTGTTCTATGAGGGACTTCTCATTGAGATCTATGTCAATGCTGGTTTCTTTTTGTTCGCAAGGGGTAGGGGGTGATTGAGGGGATAAGGTTGTCAGCGCCGTGTTTATGGTTTCATGTAGCAGCGCTAGCGGCGCCTTCCTGCCCGTCCAAAGCTCTATTTGTTCCACTCCCTGCCTAACGAACATCTCCACCCCATTTAGCGTTTGTATCCCTGCTTTTCTCGCTTCTTGGAGAAGCCTTGTTTCTAGGGGATTGTAAATAACATCCATGACCAACTGGGAGTGTTTTAATAGGGAAACGGGTAGGGGCAAGACATCGTTATGAGGATACATCCCCAGCGGGGTGGTGTTGATGAGGATATCTGCCGTGATTTTTTCACAATCCGATAAAGGACAAAACTGGGCGCCAAATTCCCGTGCCAATTCTTCCCCTTTGGCAACACTGCGATTTACTACGAGCACTTCGGCACCATGTTCTTGGGCGGCATAACAAAGCGCGCGTGCCGTTCCGCCCGCGCCCAAGATGGCTATTGTTTTGGCGGCTATCGTAGTTTTACTTTGCAAAGCCGCCAGCGCGCCGCTCCAATCGGTGTTATGGCCGATGAGCTTTCCCTCGTTGTTGATTATCGTATTTACCGCACCAATCTTGCGGGCGGCTGCATCGAGTTCGTCCAAAAAGGGGATTACGGCAACCTTGAAGGGCAGGGTAACACTTACCCCTTTGATTCCCAATGCTCTTATAGAATTTAGAGCCGCTTCAACATCATCGACGCAAAAGGGGATGTAAACCCCATTGATGTTCATCTCGCGCAAAGCTGTGTTGTGCAGCAGCGGGGAGAGGCTATGTGCCACGGGGTTTCCCAAGAGCGCAAAAACAGCGGTGGTGGCGGGTGGCAAAAGGGTTACTTTATCGATTAGGGGGCACTTGGGACTATTAATGGGTGGGGAAACTCCTTTCCCCCTGCCCGTTTTGATAATGCTCTCTAGCAGCAGGGCTTCCTTTAGCGTTATTTGTCCTGATGCCGATTGCGATGTTTCCTCCATGGCGATGTAATCGATGAGTGAACCGAGTGTCGGCGCGGCTATCCTGCTGATACATCCGAGTTCACCCATACAAAAGGCAATGAGTGGTCTCCCTGCTTTGTAGTCGGGAGAGTTATTCCCAAAAAGATTTAGAATATCGAGATTATCTTGGTAGGAGCGTGCCATTGTTACTATTTTTATAACATCCGCCCCTGCCTCTAGGCAGGAGTTAAAGAGCAAATTTAACTCTGCCGTTGGGGGGGTGTGTGTGAAATCGTGATGGGAAACTATCAAGCGTGTCTTACACCCGTGCTTTAGGGTTAGTTTTTTGAATTTCCCCAATGCCTCTTTTCCCTCTGATAAATCGACATCGATGAAGGCAACGCCCGCTTCGATGGCTTGCTGGAGCAGATTATGGCGTCTTTCCCGCTCTCTAGCGGCGCTTGCCCCTTCTTTTGCCCGATAGGTGATGATCATGCCTAGTTTGCTCTCTTGGCAGAGAGAAAGGGCGTCGGCTAGGATGGCATCGTCATCGATGAGGTCGAGGCGTAGCTCTACCAAATCGACAAACATCGAGGTGGCGCGAAACTCGATTATTTCTTTGATTGCCGCTAGTGCTTGAGCGCTGCCTTTCGCTGTAACTGGAACAGCCCGGAAATTCTTCATAATTCTTGTTCTCCAATCGGATATGAACCCAGCACCTTCAAGAAACTGGTATTTTGGGATAATGTTTGTAAGCAATTCATAACTTCCCTTTTATCGGTATGTCCCTCGAAATCGATGTAGAAGATATATTCCCAAGCCCTCATCTTGGTGGGACGGGATTCTAGGCGGGTGAGGTTGATTTGATAAGCGGCAAACGGTTCTAAAATGTTATGCAGTGCGCCCGGAACATGCGGCGCGCCGATGATGAGGGAGGTCTTATCATTCCCCGTTGCCTCACTTTTTCCCCTGCCAATTATGAAAAAGCGGGTGGTATTTTGCGCAGAATCCTCGATTGCCTCGGCGAGTTTCTGGAGGGAATAGACCTCTGCCGCGAGCTCGTTGGCAATTGCCGCATAATGAGGTTCTTTGGTGGCTATAAGTGCCGCTTTGGCGGTGCTTTCCGTTTCCACTATGGTGGCATGGGGAAGATTTGCCGTTAGCCAATTACGACACTGGGCAATTGCTTGCGGGTGGGAACAGATATGAGTGATCTCTTCGAGCCTGTGGCTTTGCGAAAGTAGGTGGTGGCTTACTCTGAGATAGCATTCTCCCATGATTTTTAAGCTTGTTTCGGAGAACATATCCATCGTGATGTTGACAACGCCTTCTAGGGAATTTTCAGCGGGGACCACTCCAACATCCGCTTTTCCTTTTTGTGTTTCTTCGAAGATCGCCCTAATATCGGGTAAAAGTAATAACGAGGCGCTTTTCCCAAAGTGTTTTCTGGAGGCGAGATAGCTAAAAGAGGCTTGTGGACCAAGCGTGGCAACGATGAATGGTTTTTGTAAAGCCCTAGAGGCGGAAAAGATTTCTCTAAATATCGCCGTTAGAGATTGAGGGGGTAGGGCATTGCCGTTTATTTCCAACAACCTTGTAAGGATTTTTTCCTCCCTGCCGGTGGAATATATATCCAGCCCTTCTTTCCTTTTGAGGGCGCCAATTTCTCGTGATAGTTTTGCTCGTTGGACGAGTAATTGCATAATACCATCATCTATCTTTTCTATTTCTTCCCTCTTTGTTTCCAGTGTATCGACTGTTTTCATTTCCGCAAATCCTCCAATGTGGTGCTCAATAACTTCTCTGGCACATCGCTATCGATGAGTGGTGCGCTAATGTTACTCAATAGAACAAAATTATTTTTTGTGCCCGCTTTCTTTTTATCGGCTTTTATTTTGTCTAGGATGGCGGGTATCGCTACGGTTGGGGGAAGGCGGGTGGGTAGCCCTGCTGCCCATAACACCCTCTCGAGTCTCGTGAAAATGTCAATGGGCATCGCCTGCCTTTTGCTGGATATTTTAAGTGCCGCCATCATCCCTAGGGAGACTGCCTCCCCATGTGAGATTTGATAATTAGAAGCCGCTTCCACGGCATGACCGAGGGTGTGCCCAAAATTGAGAAAACGGCGCACGCCCCTTTCCTTTTCATCGACCTCGACAATACCCTTTTTTATTCGGCAACAGGTTTCGATGAGAGGCACGAGCAGGGACGATTCACGATGCATTATTCCCGCGATAGAGCCTTCGATGTGAGAAAATAGCTCGCCATCGGCTATCAAACCATATTTTATTACTTCTGCCATGCCGTTGCTAAAATCCCTAGCGGCGAGTGTTTCGAGGAAGCGCACATCGATGAACACGGCGGCGGGTTGGAAGAATGTCCCCAACAGATTTTTACCTTCTGGCAGATCAACCCCCGTTTTGCCGCCGATACTGCTATCCGTTTGGGCAATCAGCGTGGTGGGAATTTGGATGCAGGTAATTCCTCGCATATAAATAGAAGCAACGAAACTGGCGATATCGCCCACGACACCGCCGCCAAATGCGATAATGGTCGAGTGGCGGTCTATTCCCGCTATTAGCAGGCGCTTGGCAATTTCGATTACGGTGGCGATGTTCTTCGAGGATTCTCCCGCCGGAAAGCTGATTACGGTAGGCTCGATGCCCGTGCTGTTCAGTGCCATGATTAGGGATTCGCCATGAATGCCCATGACATTATCATCGCTGATGATTGCCGTTTTCGGTATCAGGGGCAGGGAAGTTGCGGGGGTGGTGTTAGCAGTGGCATTAGCCATCCTAACGATTCCCTTGGCTATTTCCCCAATAAGTTGCTTGCCGATATAAATATCATAGTTGATATCGCTATTTCTGTTCAGATTTACCGTAATCTTTTTCATTATAACTTCCCTTTGAGTGCGGCTTCTAGGTAGCGTAGCTCCTCCATTAGGGTGTAAAATTTTTCTGCTTTGAGCGATTGTCCCCCATCGCACAGTGCTTTTTCCGGTTGCGGATGTACCTCTATCATAAGTCCATCCGCACCAACGGCAAGGGCGGCTTTACTGAGCGCTGCCACATAACGCCAGTTTCCCGCCGAATGGCTGGGATCCACTATAACCGGTAGGTGGGACAGCTCTTTGATAACGCACACGGCGCTAATATCCAGAGTGTTACGGGTTGCGGTCTCGAAGGTGCGGATGCCCCGTTCACAGAGGATTACATTGCTGTTGCCGAAAGAGAGGATGTATTCCGCCGACATCAAAAATTCTTCGATGGTTGTCATCAACCCTCTTTTTAGGAGCACCGGTTTTTTGGAGCTTCCTAGTCTTTTGAGAAGGGGGAAGTTTTGGATATTACGGGTGCCAACTTGTAAGATATCGACATATGTTTCTACCAAATCGACATCACTAGGACTTATCACTTCCGTAACGAACGGCAAGCCAGTTTGCTTTTTAACGAGTGAGAGCAGCTTCAAGCCTTCTTCTTCCATACCTTGAAAGCTATAGGGTGAGGTTCTTGGCTTGTAGGCGCCGCCCCTCATTATCTGCGCGCCCCCTTTTTGGACGATGGCGGCACTTTCTAACATCTGCTCTTTGCTCTCTACGGCGCAGGGACCAGCCATTACAACAAAGTCGCCGCCACCGATTTTAAGATCGCCGAGACTTACAACGGTGCCTTCTCCCTTCACCTCTCGAGAGGCGAGCTTGTAGGGTTTGAGGATAGAAACTACTTTTTCCACGCCGGGCAGTACCTTGGCGTTTCTTATCAAATGCTTTTTAGGCTCATCGCCGACGGCTCCGATTACCGTTCGCTCCACCCCAACGGAGCGATTAGCCTTGTAGCCAAGCACGCCTATCCATTCGATGACCGCCTCGATTTGTTCTGAAGTTGCCCCCTTTTTCATGACGATAACCATCTTCTTTCCTTTCTATTTTTGTGGTGTGTGGTGGCATCAACCCGCAAAGCATAAAAAAAGCCGTGGGTGATTTTCCTCACCCACGGCTTTTTAGAGTTAATTTTAGAGTATCACCACATTCCCCCAAGCGATAGGTGAGCATTGCTATGGTAGCTAAAGCTAAAGTAATAGCCCTGTCGATTTTGCTGCACTTGTTCAGGAATGTATTTTTCCAACATCGCTATACCCGTTATACCTGCCGAAAAAGTGGGTGCCCAAAGACCACTTTCCCAAAACTTCGTCAAGGGCTTTTTTAGTTGCAAAACATAGCATTCTTTCCCACATCCTTTCCCGTTGTATCAATGCAATCACTTGAAGTTAGCCGATTTTCGCTTTATCCCCCATAGGAATATTTTTTGATGTGCAGGGCAAGATTTTTACATTACACCGAAGCCCAAAGCCCTCGCAGGCTAAAGGGAAGCAGCTACATTAAGCATTTGTTATTATACATGGTTATGATTTTGCGGTGTGGTAGGCGCAACCTTTGGGTTGCGTGCTTTGGGAGTTTTGGTTAGCTTGAGACTTACTGCCATTAAGTGCCTGCAAGAATGCAGTTCGAAGTGAGTATATGTTTTTCCACTGCAAATCCGATGGGGCGAATCACACTAAACATTAGGAGTAAGTTAATGATGTCTATCAGCAGAGAAGAGGCATTTGTTTTGTTGAAAAGTTACCTGAGTAACAAACGCACCATCGCCCACTGTTTGGCGGCAGAAGCGGTGCTGCGTGCCCTTGCCCAAAGGTTGGGGGAAGATGAGGAAAAATGGGGTATGGCAGGGCTCTTGCACGATATCGATTTGGAAATCATCGACGATGATCTGAGCCAGCACGGCTTGGTGGCATCTGAGATTTTAAAGGGAAAAGGGGTGCCCGAAGAGATACTGGAAGCGATAATTAGGCACAACGAGTCGGCTTCTCCGCTGCCTCGCAGCCAACCCCTCCATCACGCCCTGGCGGCGGGGGAGACGATAACGGGACTGATTGTTGCCACGGCGATGGTTTATCCCGATAAGAAGCTTGCCAGCGTCAAACCCCAATCAATAATAAAAAGGATGAAGGAAAAGTTGTTTTCCGCCTCGATAAAGCGCGAAAATATCAGGGAGTGTGAAAAAATCGGCATCCCGCTTGCGGATTTTGCCGCACTTGCCTTGGCGGCGATGTTACCTTTGAGCGAAGAGCTGGGAATATAGGGGTAAAAGGGGCATCATGTCGAAAGGAATTCCAACATATCAGGAACGGGATGATCTCGCCAGAATCGAGGAATTGCGGGCGCTTCTCGATCATCATAACCGCCAATATTATATCTTCGACGCTCCGGAGATAGCCGATGCTGACTACGACGATTTGTTGCGCGAGCTTGTCAAACTGGAGGAAGCGCACCCAGAAATCAGTCGCGATGGTTCACCAAGCCAGCGAATTGGTGCTAAACCATCGGAAAAATTTGCTTCTCTAAGGCACCCTTCACCGATGTTCAGCATCAAAAATGCCAACAGTGAAAAGGATGTTTTTGATTTCGAAGAGCGGATTAGAAAGGCGATCGGCACGGCAACGGAGATCACCTTTGCTTGTGAGCCTAAAATTGATGGGGTTGCGGTCAATCTCGTCTATCGCGATGGTGTTTTGGAAACAGGGGCAACGCGCGGTGATGGTGTACAAGGAGAGGATATTACCGCCAACATCAAAACTATACACGCCGTTCCTCTAGTCCTTTCTCCCCTAGCAGGGGCGCCGTTACTGCCTTCTCTTTTGGAGGTGCGTGGCGAGGTTTATATGGAGAAAAATGCTTTTGCAGAATTGAACAAGATAAAAGAGGAAAACGGGGAGCCACCCTTTGCCAATCCACGCAACGCGGCGGCAGGTTCTCTACGCCAACTCGACCCAAATATAACTGCCGAGCGGGCACTCCAAGTGTTTTTTTATGCACTGGGCAAATTGGAGGGGATGGCGGCGCCAACAAGGCACAGTGAGGCTCTAGAATGGCTAAATGGCTGGGGTTTCCCCATAAACCCTCGCTTTTCGAAATCCGTGAATTTGGCAGATTCTTTTGAAGAATATCGAAACTTATTGAGGGAGCGCGAGGCTCTTCCTTACGAGATAGATGGGATGGTAATCAAGGTCGATGAGTTTGCTTGGCAAAGGCAATTGGGTGAGGATACAAGGCATCCCCGTTGGGTCATTGCCTATAAATTCCCGGCAAGACAGGCGCAAACTCGTATTCAAGACATCATCGTGCAAATCGGGAGAACGGGTGTGCTCACCCCTGTTGCCATCCTGACACCGATAGAAGTGGGTGGTGTTATCGTTTCTCGTGCGACTCTGCACAATGTCGATGAGATTCAAAAAAAGGATATCCGTATTGGTGATACGGTTATCGTGCAAAGGGCAGGTGATGTCATCCCGGAGGTGGTGAAGGTTATTGATGCCAAGCGGGATGGTTCTCAATCTCATTTTGTGATGCCCGAGCTTTGTCCCGTCTGCCAAACGAAGATAGTCAAAAAAGAAGACGAAGTTGCCCATCGTTGTCCCAATGAGATCTGTCCCGCTCGGCTCAAGGAGAGGATTCGGCATTTCGTTTCTCGCAACGCCTTGGACATCGCCGGTATTGGCGAGGAGCTGATTTCCCAGTTGGTTGACAAAGGGTTAATCGAGAATCCCGCCGATTTGTTCTATCTGAGCGTCGATGTGCTTGCTTCATTGGAAAGAATGGCACAAAAGTCTGCCAACAACATCATTGGTGCGATAGCAATAGCCAAGAATCCTCCCCTGGAAAAGTTCATTTTCGCCCTCGGCATCAGACACATTGGTGAATACACGGCAAGGATCTTGGCGGACAATTTTGGCGATATCGAAACGCTCTCGCAGGCTTCCCTTGCGGACTTATCCAATTTGTATGGCATCGGCGTGGAGGTTGCGCAAAGCGTGGTTGCCTTCTTTGAAAATGCCGCCAATAGAAAAATGTTGAAACGCTTACATGAAGCTGGAGTAGTGCCAAGGGTGGCTCTCAAAACGGCGTTTGCCGAAGCGGATAAGCAACGGCTGATATTTGGTAAAACCTTTGTTTTTACTGGCGCGCTTGCCACATTGGAACGCGCCGAAGCAAAGAGGCTGGTGGCAGAGAGAGGCGGCAAATTTAGTGAGAGTATCTCCTCGAAAACGGACTATCTGGTAATGGGAGAAAAGAGCGGCGCCAAACTGGATAAAGCCCGCATGTTGGGGGTAACCGTTATTGGCGAGGAAGATTTTTTGAACATGCTGCGGGATAGAGAATGATCAGACAAGTGTTGGTGAGGGTTTCTGGCAAGGTGCAGGGTGTTTATTTTCGTGCCGAAACTAAGGCACAAGCGGAGGCTTTGGGTGTTGTTGGCTTTGTCCGTAACCTACCCGATGGGTGTGTGGAGGCTTTGTTTTGTGGAGAAGCATCATCGACAGAGGCAATGATCGCCTGGTGTCGGAAGGGCCCACCACTCGCTAGGGTAACTAATGTCGAAATTTGGGAAGAAGAAGCTGATGTCGAGGCGTTTTCTTCCTTTGTCATAATTTGAATTTCTTTGGAGTATCTACTTTGATTTTCCTCAACAACATTTCCCTATCCTATGGGGAAAAAACAATTTTCGATGATGTTTCTCTCGCCATTACCGCTGGTTTTCGGATTGGTATTGTTGGTGATAATGGGGTGGGGAAAACCACCCTTTTGCAGCTGATTGCCGGGAATAAAGAGCCTGATGCTGGGGTGCTCGACATTCCCAATCGAAGAAACATTACCATTGGTTTTCTCCCCCAAGAGCTGCACGAAATCGGCGAAGCGCCGATAATCCAGTATCTCAAAGGCAAAGTGGGGCTTGATGTTCTAGAAGCAAGGCTACATACATTGGAGAGTCGCATTGCCGAGACATCATCGTTCGACATTGCCAGTAGCGAAGCGCTTCTCTCAGAATATGAAAGGCTACATGAAAAACATACCAATTTGGATGGGTATTCCTTCGAGGCAAGGGCAAAACAATTGCTCAAGGGGCTGGGGTTTAAAGAGAAAGATTACCAAAAGGCTTGTGGGGATTTTTCTGGGGGCTGGAAGATGCGCATTGCTCTTGCCGGGATTTTACTGAGCAATCCCAACATCATGCTTCTAGATGAGCCTACCAATCATCTCGATACGGAGGCGATGGAATGGCTAGAAAGCTATCTGAAGGACTACAAGGGTGCTTTTATCGTCGTTTCCCACGATCGTTATTTTCTAGATAAAACGGTCAACAACATTTGGGAAATCGCCAACGCCCGAATATCTATTTATAAGGGCAATTATTCTTATTACCTACATGAGAAGAAAAGACGCCAAGAAGCAAAGCTCAAAGCAATCTCCCTACAAAAGCAAAAAATACTCCGAAGCAAAGAATTCGTGGAGCGTTTTCGTGCCAAAGCAACAAAGGCACGGCAGGCACAAGCAAGGCTGAAGGTTCTAGAAGGGATGACGCCAATTGCGACGGAGAGAGAAGCCCGCACGCTGCGGCTTTCGTTCCCAGCGCCTCCCAAGAGCGCCAAAATGGTTTGCGTGGTGGAGAATGTGGCAAAGGTTTATGGCGAGCAGCGTATTTTTGCCGGTGTCGATTTTTCGGTCATTAGGGGGCAGAAAATTGCCATCGTTGGTGCCAATGGCGAGGGTAAATCAACGCTGATGAGGCTGCTTGCTGGCAGAGAAACGCCAAGTAAGGGACGAATAACCTACGGGGAAGGGGTGAGGATTGGCTTTTTTTCTCAAGAAAGCGCCCTAGAGATAAGGAATGAAGGTAGCGTTTGGGATGTTGTTGCCAATGTGGGAGTGGCAAGCGAAAGGCAGAAACGCAGTCTGCTTGGTGCTTTTCTCTTTTCGGGTAACGATGTGCAAAAAGCGACAAATGTTCTTTCGGGTGGCGAGAAATCGCGCCTTGCCCTTTTGAAGCTGCTACTCACCGATGCTAATTTGCTGATAATGGACGAGCCTACCAACCACCTCGACCAAAAGACCCGCGATGTTCTTTTACAAGCACTTTTAGAATATTCTGGCACTTTGGTAATTGTCTCTCATGATCGCGATTTATTGGATAAATTGGCGGACAAGCTGTTGGAGGTAAAAAACGGAGTCGTAAATGAATATGCCGGTAATTATTCATATTTTATTATCAAGAGCCGCACTTCTAGTAACATCCCAGAAGCCTTGCAAGTTGATGGGACAGCGCCAGCGAAGGCAAAAACAAAAGCCGAAAAGCAACAAGAGGCGGATGCCAGAAATAAGCGCTATCGACAAAGCCAGAGGCTAATGGCAGCAATATCCCAATTGGAGGAAGATATCGTGGCGCTAGAAGCCAAGAAAAGCAAGTGTGAGGCGGGGCTCTGTGATCCATCGATTTTACGCGACGGTAGCAAAGCTAGAGCCGTTAACGCCGAATATGAGCAAATCAAGACAACATTGGCAAAACTCTCCCAAGAATGGGAGGCGTTGAGTGACGAACTTTTGAAAGTAAATACCGAATGAACAAGGTCTTGTTGATATGATGTTGTGGAAGTGTTGTTGTGAACTACCGCAAGTAGCTAAAGGCAATTGTTAAATTTTTGCCTTTATTTCCCTGAGTATTTCTCTGGTTTTTTCGCCATCGGCGGAAATTAGGGTGCCGATGAATCTGATAGTTTCCATCGTTTCTCTATGGTTGCGCTCCATCGATTCCTGTGTCTCTTTACGGCTTTCCGCCAATGCCTTCAGAGTTTCCTTGCGACTCTCTTCCAATGCCTTCAGAGTTTCCTTGCGACTTTCTTCCAATGCCCCCAGAGTTTCCTTGCGACTTTCTTCAAATGCCTTCAGGGTATCCTTACGACTTTCTTCAAATCCCCTCATAATGTCCTTACGGTTTTCTTCGAAACCTTTGAGTGTTCCTTGGTAGCTTTGATCCAATTTTTTTTCGTTGGAGGCAATGAGTGCTTTTATTGCCTTGTTGTTCAAGAAGCCATAAACGGTTAGCCAGGTTCCTACGGAGCCGACGACGATTCCAATAAGCGCCAAC
>Ga0172371_10006761_pt1 | contig 16529 bp, 12 predicted proteins | sample Lak12m_FD_114543 | JGI IMG/M metagenome (GOLD analysis project Ga0172371, IMG submission 114543) | Freshwater microbial communities from Kabuno Bay, South-Kivu, Congo - kab_022012_12m | ecosystem: Environmental > Aquatic > Freshwater > Lake | place: Democratic Republic of the Congo: South-Kivu...
GGCTGAAGGCATGGGGGAAGGCTAAAGGCTAAATGGGCTAAATGCTAAGGGCTAAAAAGTGGTTGCGGGTCGGCCCGGGTTCTGCTTTATTTGGGGGTGGAGGCTTTGTGGAGCGCAATCTCTGCATTGCCTTCGTTCTTTTATTCCGGGTCTGCGTCTCGTTCACGTCTTGGTCTGAGGTCGTCCACGTAGAAGATGCTGTAGAGCGGCCTTTCCTCTTGATTCTCGTCGAACCACTTGCCGACAAACTTCATATCGTAAACCATCCGCGCCAGGGGCTCGATTTCTGTACGCGTCGGCTCGGCCATGCCTTTGAGGCGTAAGCCCCAATTCACGCAATAGGCGGCGAGGTCAGCGATCTGGACCACCGTTGTGAGGTCACTATGCACGAAGAAGGGCTCGGGCACGACGCGTGCGCTTCGCTGGTAGCCTTTTTCGGATTCGAGGAAGTAACCCTCGAGCTGGCCTAGAAGAATGCGGCATTGGGCTTTTTCGAGCTCGTCGAAGACGACGAGGCCCATTTCGTCGGTCGAAACGGCTTCCAAGTATTGGTAGTATCTCTCGAAGAGGTAAGCGTAGTCTTTGCGGAGGAAGGAGGGGTCCGCAGGGCGCGGCGCGTTCAGGGCGACGATTGCGGCAAAGGTGTGGGCGCCGAAGCGGGCGGCTAATTCGAAGACGCGCTGGACAAAGGCGCGAACCGCCTGACCATAGGCGACCAACTCGTTGAACTTCACGTCATCCACAGTTTGTCCCTGGGAGCGATCCCAGCCTTTGCGCAACAGACTGCGCACCAAGCGCCGTCTTTCGTCCTCGGGTATCGCAGGGCCTTCGCCAGCGAAGCGCGTGATCTTCTTCTTGAGGAGCTTCCTGCCTTTCATCTCGAGGCCGACGTCGGCCATATGGATGCCGAGGAATTCCAACTCCGCGTTGCGAATGGCCTGGATCAGGTTCCAGAGGTCTCGCTCTCGGATGGACACGCCGGCGAGCACCTCGTAGGGCGTTTCTTTGTGGTCGTGGCCGCTTTCGTCAATGAAGAAGAGCATCGTGGGTGGGGCTCCGTGGTTAGGTTGTTAGCAGCTACTCGGGAGCGCCCAAGAGGTAGCCGGTAGTCAACCCCTTCTCTTTGAACCATGCCTTGAGGACGGATTTGGCGTTCGATAGCTGCGAGTCAATTTCGGAGTTTTGGGGCGAGGACCATTGGGTCCAAGTGAGGAGGCGGCCAGCCATGGTCTTTATCTTTTCCCAGTCGGGATCGGTTATTTCGCGGTAGAAGGGACGGACGCGGTCCTCCTCGTCGGTGATTTCCAGCTTGGCACAGATGGCATCTTTGAAGATTTCGGACCAGGCCATGATGGATTTGGAGGAATAGATTCTTTCGAGGCGGATCCTGGTGTGGTCGTTTGCGGGTGCGGCCGGGTTCCAGTTGCAGAGGGACTGGTCGAAGAAGGCATTCATCAGGCGGACGTTGTTGTTGATCTCATGGTCGCGCTTGTAGGCGTCGGTGGCCATGTTGTCCCGGACCGGCTCCTGATTGAGAAAATTGGCGAAGAAGGATTTGGATACCATGTCCACGGTAAGGGGGCGCTCATTCGAACCGCGGTTGCTGTCAGAGACGAGTTTCGCCATGCGGTTGTCAGGGTCTTCGAGAATGGCGTTGAAGAGGTAGCTGCGGAAGCGCTTGTTTCGTTCCGCCCTGGTCATGGTCGGGTCCTGGACCCTTTCGAGATAGGCCAGGAAGCCGGCCTCGCTCTTGGTTTCCTGATCTTCCCGATTCTTGTAGTCCTCGAAGTCCTTGCCGAACTGGCCGCCGAGCTTCAGGACCATGACCGAGGCGAAGAACCGAGTTTGAGCGAAGGTGTCATGGGCCGAGATGTTGGTTTGGTTGAGGACTCGGAGATCAGGGTCGAGGTAAATCTTGCATTCGAACTTGCGACGGCCAACCCAGAGCAAGGCGGCGGCTTTGTGTTGACCGTCGAACAGGAGAATCTTGCCGTTGGAGAAGCGTCCGATGGACGGTTGCAGAACAGGGTGATTCTGGAAATGCCGGAAGAGGCCGAAGACCTTTTCAAAGATGAGGAAGCGGGGCTGAAGGCCGAACTGGTGGTCCTCATCGTCGTCGCTGTCGAGGAGCTCTACCGGCAGGGTAGCATAGAAGTACTTCCAGCCGGTCGTTGGGCAGGAGAGCAGGTCGTAAGTAAATGTACCGTGCGCGGAGTCGAGCTTCACCTTTCCGTCGTTCTGGGTGAGGGTGGTGTGCGCGCCGAAGGCGGGGACCTGGTCGCGCGATTTGAGGAATTCGAGGAGGTGCTTGAGCGTCAACCGGTCGCCTGTCTTGAAGAATTCCTGCAACTGGAGGCTGATGCGGAAGTCTTCCAGCGGGAGCATGCCCTTGGCCTTGTTGTGCGTCTCGCACATGGGGGCGATGTTGTCGAGCTCGCTGCGACCGCCGAGGGCGAAGGCGCGGATGTGGTCGAAATGAAGGGACTCCTGCTCCGGGATGGCGTGGCCGGTCGCGAAACAGATGCGGCCATGCCGCTGGAGGATGGTCGCCTTTTCTTCAGCGGTTAGCTGGCGTTTAAGTGTGATGGCCATAAATCTTTCAGGTTGCGTAAAGCAGTAACTGCAGTTGGTTGACGGCGTTGCGGAGATTATCGGCGCCGCCGAAGCGGCTCATGATTTCATTGATGTTGCCGCGGCCGGAGATGGGCGGGACGATGAAAAGGGATGAAGTCTGAAGGCTGAATTGTGAAGGGGGCCCTGTGGTCTTCATTGCCGTGTCTTCGACGTTTAGCATTTATCCCTTAGCATTTGTGGCCGTAGGGCGTTGGAGTTTCGCGCAGGGTGCCGACCTCCGAGGCCGGAACGGAGACGGCCCTGCCGTCACGCCACACAGCCAGCGGTATGCCACGCCGACGGTGCTCTTCAACCGCCTGGGCGACAGCTTCCCTGAGCGCCTGGAGCGCCTTTTGCGTCATCGAGGATTGCTTGCGGCTTTTCATGATCCAAACCCGCCGCGCAGCCTTTCGAAGAGCGCGGCATCGCAGATGGTAGTCCGGCCTGCCTCGTCCTTAAAGACCAATTGTGGCGGCTCGGACGCGTTGTCGAAGAAGTGCAGGGTGCTGAGCAAGGGCCGGTAGAGCCTGAACAGGTTGCGCAGCGTGCGGCCGAACCGGCGCCGCACATCCACCTCCGGCACGTTGTGTCCGCCGCTCTCCACACGATGTCGGATGCGCAGCAGGGCCAGTTCGGGGCTGGGCACCCACAGGTAATACATGTGCAATTGAAAGCCGGCCGCCTTTGCTTTGCCAAGCAGCGGCACGTAGGTCCGGCCGGAGAGTGTGGTTTCGAAAGCGAAATCAACCCTGGCAGCAATGAACTCTGCGATGCGTGCAAGGACAGCGCGGCCCGCGCGGCGCATCCCTGCATCCGGATCGAAAGGAGAGTAGGCGCGGGCCAGGAGGTCGGGGTTAATGAAATTGCGGCAGTTCGCGTATATGGGCAGGAAGCGGGTGGCAAACGTTGTTTTTCCCGCGCCGTTCGGCCCCGCGATGATGTGGCAATTGGGAACGCTACGCCGCATAGTGGCGCGGGATCTTGCCGGTGGCCAGTTTCAAGGGGCTGAGGAAGCGGTCGGCGGCGGCAGGGTCGGTGAGTTGGTGCCTCTGGCGGTAGCGGGCCCACAGGTCGGCTGGTGTGGGAAAGGCGGTGAGCTGGCGCTCGTGACCAGTCAGGAAGTCGAACTCGATAATGCCGGTACCGTTGGTGGCGTAGGCGAAGGGCAGGCCAAGCGTGATGGCGTAGTCCTTGGCCTGCTGGAGGCCGTCCGCCGGGTGTTTGTAAGCGGCTTTGGCCTCGGCCACCGCCAGCGGGAGATCGCGGGTGTAGCGAAGGAGATAATCGGCGCGTTTGCCGAGGCGCCGGCGGGCGGTTAGCCCCTGCGAGACGATGCGGCCCGCAGTAAAATAGCGCTGCTCGGCGATGGAGTGGGGGTCGTTATCCCAGCCGGCCGCCTGGAGGAGAGGCACGACGAACTTGCGACATGTGTCCGCCTCAGTCATGGGGCTGGGACTGGGGGACAGCACCCCGGAAGAAGGGCCTGGCGACCGACTGGTGACTGTGCAATTGTGCCGCCCATGACGTAAAGTCGGGAAATGATGTGACCGAAGCAGCGGGATTGCACGTACATTTTGAGGGCGAGGATCGGGCAAGCGTGGCGAGCCCTCCGGTTTGCCCCCCGATTTGACCTTTTCCGGGTTTTCCTCGGCACCTTGCGCATCGCTGACCCGAAACCCATGGGCGAGCCCAACCGTTGCGAACTGAGGGCCGGAACGCCAAGAACGTCAGGAAAAGCGCTATCCATGGTGTCCCTGCTCCCGAGCTTACCCCTATAGGTGGTGTACTTTGGGTTACCGCATTTTGCTCTGCCAAATCCTCGCCTAGGCTTCCACCACGTTTAGCGGGTGAGCCAGCGCGGTTACTCCACAAACTCGAGCGTGCCAAACCGTTCCGGCACGTGATACGTGCTGCTCAATGTCGGGCTCCAGGCCAGCGCGGTGCGGTTCGCGCAGTCGCGGCGGACGAAGTTGAACCGCCAGCGCGTCCCGGCGGCAGGCCTGGTTTCGCTCAAGGCGGCGAGCGGAATGCGCAGGACGCACTTCCAGACCTTTGCTTCCGTGTCCACCTTCACCAAAGACTGGAATTGGCTGGCCCATTCAAAGTCCTTCGTGCGCGGGTCAGCGATCATCACATCGAGCCGTTCATTGGTCGGCGCCACCTCAAATTCGGCGTAGCGTCCGCGGTTCTCGGGGTCGGCGGCAATGAACGCCTCGACCACGTCGCGGTCCCACAGGCTCACGCCTTCCTTGTTCAAATCCAAGCGTTCCCGGTCCAACTGCGGCGGGTCGAAAACGGTCAGGCGGGTAAAGGGACACTCGCAGGCCAGGTACAAATGCTTGCTCGACCAGAGCGCCCGCACGCTGGTGGACAGTTCCGGCCGCGCGGCGCCGTCGCGAGTTGACTGGTCGAGGCGGCCGGCTTGCGCCGTTTGCCAGAGCGAGTGTTCGAGCCCGGCATTGAGCTCGAAGTCCTGGCTGATGCGCCGGGCGCGCAGGACCGGCAGGGGCAGCGAGCGGGCGAGGAGCTTGCGGGCGTTGTCGAAGTAGATCTTGCGGAGCACGGACGTGGGCAGGCCGATGGAGCTGATCGTCCAATCGCCCTGGATGGGGGTCATGTGGGCCCAGTCCTGGTCGCGCGTCTCCAGCCAGCGCCATTCCTTGGCGAAGAAGACCTCGGCATCGGCGTCGGTGGGCGGGGGTTCGTTGCCGCTGGAGCCGAGGATCAGCTTGTCATAGACCATGAAGTCAGTGCCGAAGAGAATGCGGTCCTGATGTTTGAGGAAGAGGCGCCGGACCCGTTCGGGATCATGGCGGCCAACTTCCGGGATGCGGGCGGCCAGGTCGGCCATCATGTTTGGGTAACGGTCCAGGGCGGCTTCAACCCAATCCGGTTCCTCGGCGTTGTTCGCAAAGTGAACGCAGACGAAGGTGGTCCTGGGGTGCCGCGCGATGACCCGGTTAAGGGATTCGAGCAGCTCTTTCCAGGGCGGGAACTTGTTGTTGTCACCAAACCACCAGCTCTTGTGGTCTTTCAGCTCCTTCCACCGCTCGTTTTGGTCGTCGTAGGGCAGCCAAAAAGCCTTGGGATCGGCGACATGGATGGAGACTGGCATGTTCAGCTCGCCGCAGCGCTCCCACATGGGGTCGAGTTTCGGATCGTCAATGGCGATGAGCTTGCCCGCGCCGTCGCGCACGCCCAGGCCCAAGCGCTTGAACTCCTTGAAACCGGCGGCCCCGAGGCGACGGCCCTCCTCGATCTGTTTGACCGCCTGCTGGGCAAAATCTGGCTGGTCCCAGCCCTTATAATCCAGGCTCAGGTACTGGAGGAAGCGCCCGGGATACAGCGCATCCATCAACCGCTGGTTCCGCTCGAATTGACTCGGTCCGCCGTCCTTGCCCGGGGTGACGGTAGCGCCGCTGAGATTCACCGCGAGGCCCAGACCAACGGCATCCATGATTTTGATGGCGCGGGCCAGATGCTGGGTTGTGCAGTCAACGTGCTGGTGCAGGTCAATGATGCGGTGTTCCGCCCGCCAGGCATTGGCCGCCTGGCGCGCAGCCTGCAAGTCGTCCTCGGCACACGCCCATTGCCCGCCCACGGCGATGGCGCCTATCAGCAACCCCAGTCTTATGAATGGGTTCATGTTTTGCGCAAAGGTTATTCCACCGGCTTCAGCAACAGGTAGTCGAGTCCGAACATATACGACTTCACGGCCTTCTCATTGGCCCCCACGACGGTTACCGAGAATTCATTGTCGCCAGCTTTCAATTCAAACTCGCCAAGCAGCCGCTCGCTGGTTGCCCGCACCTCGGGTTCGTAGAAGTCGGCGGGCGCGCCGGCCGGCTGGCCGTTGATCGCCATTTGATGGATGCCGTAGTCGCGCGCGGTAAGGAACCGCCCAAACACGCGATACTTGCCCGTCTTGGGCGCCGGAAAAGCCAGGATCAGCGCGTCGCCGGGTTTCTTTTCACCGCGCCACCAAAGCTGCTCTCCGCCGCTCAGTTCGCCCCGTTCCTGGGGACGGGCGATGCCCTTGACTTTGAGGACCCGCATGGTCTCGCCTTCGATGGCCCCAGCCACCCGCGCGGGCGCGTAGGCGGCCACCTCACGCACCACGGCATCCTCGGAGCGGATGGGCGGGAACCCGTCGGTCGCCCCCGGCCGCGCGTACCAATAGGCGATCACCGCCATGTTCACCTTGCAGCTCGCATGGGAGTGCCAGAGTTCCATGTCGAACTTGAAATCTTTGGTGAAGGGAATGCGGTCAATGATATGGAAGCGGTTCACGCTCGTGTGGCCGTAGTTGCGGGGGCCGTCGCAGCGGGGTTGGGCATGGTAGGCATGGGTGAACAGCCCCGGCCAGCACCACGCGTAACCGAAGTAATCCTCGGTGCCGGTGCCGAAGTGGCTGGGGAACTTCTCGCCGTCCACGTAAATCTTCTCGTCGCCTTCCCCCCACCAGTTTCGCACGGGGTTATCAATGCAGAAGGACACCCCGGCGAACACGCCCCGGCCCTGCGCCGTAAGGTAGTTCCAGTCAATCATCGGCCGGGAAGGCACGTCCCACTGCACGCGCCATTTCGCGTGGAAATGCATCGAGCGTTCGGTCCACGCGTAATCCTTCAGTGCGATCTCGCCCGCCAGCGAGACGGGTTCCCTGGTGCGATTAACCAGTTCAAGGGTGGCGGATTCCCGGAACGGCATGAACCAGTGGCAATACATTTCGCCTTCTTTGGTCATCCCCAGCGGCAGGGTGGTGAAGGCATTCAGACCGGGGGCGCTGCCGAAGAAGTCGCCCAGGGGCGCCTCGATGCAGTTCTCCCCGTCGAAGGCGACCTTGACGATGACGCCGCGCAGCGCGGCCTGGCAGTTCTGCGCGCTCAGCCGAACCACCGCCCGGGTGAAGGCCTGGGGGCCGGAGAATTCCTGGCGCACACTCTCGCCCGCCGGAACCTCGAGTTCGAATTCCTGCGCTTGTCCGCCGAATTCATCCGCCTGACCGCGGGGATTGTCCAGCCGGGCGGCCAGTTTCTTAATTCTCTCTGCCAGCGTCTTGATCTGTTCCAACTTGAAGGGCTCGACGGGCGTGCCCGCCTCGTAGGTCCGGTAGTTCACGTGGTAGTAGAACCCGCCTTTGTCACTCGTCACTTTGCAGCTCCGGGCGTAAGGAATGGGGAAGTAGAGATTCCAGCCCCGGCTGTATTCGCCGCAGATGGGCTTGGGCAATCCGGCAAAGGTTCCGCCCAACAGGTTAGTCATGGCTGTCTCCAACGCGGGTCGCTCTGCGCCGTCGAGGTAAATGCGGATCGTGCCAGCCGGATTCGCCGACCAGATACGGACGATGGCACCGGGACCCGCTGCGTCCATCATCACGTATTCCTTGCGTCCGGCCCGCTCTTCCTCGCGAAGGAATTGCCCGTGGTCGGCATTAGCAAACCAGCCACTCGTGGTGGGGTCATCCGGCGATTTCGACTTGCGGTCATACGAGGAGAACTGTTTGCAGTTGTAAGCGGGGCTGGGGAAGGAGGCCATTCCGGCAAGGTCCGTCATTTCCTCGATCAGCGACGCGGTCGTGACCGCAGGCGCGCCCGCGGCGAAGTTGACCGAGGCGATGACTGCTCCCGAGGCAAGGCCGACGTGCAGCGCAACGCGCTTCCAGTAAGAGAGTGTGGTGATATTCATGGTCAATTCCTGATAGTGGGTTCTATGTGATTGGAGAGCGGCGAAGATTCGCGGCTAACAGGCTCAGTTGTACAGTTTGGGTTCCTTCTTCCAGTCCTTGTCTTTGTCGTGGGCCATCTCGGCCACGCGCGGACGGCGCTCGCGCAGGCGCACGGACTCGATGCCGCAATAGTAACCCTGGGATTGGGCGTTCTTGCCGACACATTCCAACCGCAGCTTGTAGGTGCCCGGCTCCGGCCAGAAGTCGAGCAAGTGGAACTCTTCGCTGACGACCTTCGCGCTGAAGAGGTCTATCACGCCCCCGAGTTTGACGCCGTCGAGGTAGGCCTGATAGCGGCCATAGTCGTCAGCCTTGGTCATGTTCAACAGCAGGCGCAACGGTTCCTTCTTCGCGACCTGGATGGGGATTTCCAGCCAGGCGCCTTCAGCTTGCTTAGGCGTGTAGAGCAGTTGTTTGCCCGGGTGGAGGTCGAGCTGCTGCGTGCGCACGCCGCCGGGGCCGTGGTATTGGTCGCCCTCAAAATCCCGGGCGTAGGCGACGACCCGCTCCAGGCTGGGCAGCGCACGTTCGCGGGCATGCGGGGCGCGCGCCGCGAACGTCGGCGTGCCGGTCTGATACCAGAACGCCACGCTAGCGTAATCGTCTTGCCGCTCGTTCCAGCTTGTGGACTTGTAGTCCGGGTTCTCGTCCGGCGCGATCCAGCCGAAGTGTTCCAGCGTCACCTTGATGCCCTTATTGAAGACCAGGGGATCGGCCAGATGCCACCGATAGGCGCTGGTGTGTCCGCCCACGATGCCCCATTGATCGAAGTAAGGCACGCCGAAATAGGGTGTGCTGGTGGTCTTGAGCCCCCAGGCCGACAGAAAATAGTCCTCCGTGCCGGTGCCCCAGATCGAAGCCTTCTCCTCGCCGTCAATGTAGATCTTCTCATCGCCCTCGCCGAACCACGAGGGACTGCGGCTGCGCACCGCCAGGACGGTGCCGACATAGTGGCCCTTGCCCTGGGTTTCCAGCACTACGTAATCCTTGCCTGGTTCCGCCGGGTATTCCTGCCGGTACTGCACGTAGAAGTAGGGGGTGTCTTTCGCGAGCTTGTCCTTCTTAATCCAGTCAATGTTGTAATAGAGCAGGCTGATCTGCTTCTCGCTCTGGTTGACGATCTCGATCCGCGCCGACTTCCGAAACGGCATGTGCCAATAGCAGTTGTAGGAGTCGGCATCCTCGACGATCACCGGCAGGCTCGTTACTTCGCTGCGCTTGCCGAAGCAATTGGCGAAGAAGTCTCCGACCGGCGCTTCCACGGCTGGACGCGAGTGGTCGTCCCAGTACATGCGCAGCAGCATCTCCTGGTGGTTGGCCGCGCCTTGTTTAGCCCAATTCTGCGGCTCGGGGCCGAGAAACGTGATCCAGATGTGCGTGATGACGCCCGGGCCCTTCTCATCCATGAGCACGTGCGTCTCGCCCGGCGGGACGGTGAAGTTGTCGTAGTTGCTTTGCTCGCTGAGGTCGCCGCGCGGGTCGCCCTTGGGATTGAGCTTCTTCTCCGCGTTCCCCCGGCGCACTTCGCCCACACGCATGGTGGAGGTGGCGCGCATGGAGCGGCCTTCCTGCGGTCGGGCCAGGTCATCCAGCGAACCGGCTTGGGCCGCAGACCACTGAGTCAGCGTGGTGCAGGCCAGCAGACCGAGTCCAAGGCGCCAGGCAGAATGGAGGGTGGGAGAGTTGTGTGTCTTCATATTGTTCCGCCCCCCACCTCAGCGCTTTTAGGAACTAATTGCAAGCTCGTTCTGCCAACTCGAACAGACTCCGCCAGGTGTCTTGCTCCCGGCAGGAAACGCGGGGTGCGACGTTGGAGGCGGGCCGAGACTGGCGCGAGCGAAGGTGCGGCGCGAAGGTGCGAAAATATTCTTGCGGAATTTTATTGACGGCATGCTGTGGCTTGGGCATAATCACACCTGCATTTATGAATTCTTCTCGTACTATGCCAAAGGCACACCTCATTCCTGTAGGCGTAATCCTCCTCAGCCTTGGGGCCGTCAATGCCAACGGCGATACGGCGTGGAAAAGCACCTCGTCCAGCGATTGGACCTTGGTGGCGAACTGGACCAACAGCCCGCCGTCGGTGGGTCCGCAGTTGGCCATTCACCCTGGAACCGCCACCTTGCAGCGGAGCGTGTTCCTGGGCGGTTCGATCGGGCGCGAGACGCTGGGCATGCGGTTCGATCTGACTGCCGGTGGCGTGGGTTATACTTTTGCCGGTTTGCCGGCAGTATCCGGCTTCTTTGTCCGCGCGGGTGGCACAGTGAACGGCATCGTCAACAATGACGACAGCACGCAGACCTTCAACGTTCCCATCAAACTCCTGGACAATAGCGGGCTGGCCGGGTCCGGGGCGGCTATGACGTGGAACGCCGCCGCCGGCAACATGGTCTTTAACGGCAATAATACAGCACCGGCAACACCTTGGACGATCAATCTTAACGGCGCGAGCGCGCTGACCATAGACGGCGCGTTCAACGTCTCCGTAGGCACCAGCGGAGCGGGGCAGATCGTCAATACCGCAGGTGGTGCAACGGGGATCATCAAGAACGGGACAGGGACGTTGTTCCTTGGGGGCACCGCCGCCAACACCTTCAGCGGAGTGAACACCTTGAATGCCGGCAGAATCACCGCCGGCAAAGCCGACGCGTTAGGCGCAGGTAATGCGCTGGTTATGGCAGTTGGGACCTTTGAACCGGGCGGGTTCAACCAGATGCTGGGCACCTTGGACCTGGACGGCGCGGCCACGCTCGACTTCGGGACCGGAGCGGCGGCGGTCAGTTTCGCTAACAGTTCCACCTTGGATTGGGGATCGGCCTCTTTGATTGTCGCGAATTGGACGTCCGGTGTTGATACGCTCCGGTTCGGCACCGACGACACCGGTTTGACGGAGTGGCAGTTGCACCACATCTACTTCCCTGACTCGGGCTTCAACTTCGCGGGGATTGATGCCAACGGCTATATTGTTCCAATCCCGGAGCCGGGCACAACCGCGATGGTAGTTGGAGGCTTGTCGCTGCTGTTACTCGGCAGGCGAAAGGGCCTCCGCAGTTCTTAGCCGTATCTATTCAGCCGCCGGGGAGCGCGCCCGCCCCGGGCGCAGTGGGTGGCGCCCTCGCCAGCCACCTTCGGGAGTGGCCGAGACAATCCACCATTCAGTGACTGTGCACGCCCCATGCCCGCTCGGCGGGGGCGCTGGGTGGCAGCGCCCGGGGCGGGCGCGGTCCCCAGAAATAACTGCATGGATACGGCTTAGAATTCGAACCGTTCGTTCGTAGGGGAGGCCGCCCAGTTCGGCGGCAATTCCTCTTTGCTCGCCAGGAAGACGGTGTGCCCCTGACGATTCCCGCCTGGGCTTCTCAATCAGCGCCGGTCACGTGCCTCCACCGCTTCACCCGAAGGCAGGACAACTTCACCTCCCGGCAGCTCTTCCCGTGCTAATTTGCGGGGCAGCCGTAACCGCTCGTCATCCAGCCATTGGTCAGCATGTACGAGGTCCGCTTCTTCGTGACCCACTCTGCGTGGCCATCGGCAAAGCCCCAGTTCCAACCCTGGACGCCGTGGTTGTTGGCAGGATCCGGGCAGTTGTTGTTGGGGTTGCCGGCGAATACATCGTCGGCGTCCAGGACGATCACGACCCGCGTCGGGCCGACCATGACCGTCTTGGGGGATTTGCGGATGGCACGAGGGTCCGGAGGATCGGGCAGGCCCCACTCGCCGCTCACGGGATTAATCTGGAAATAGCCGAAGAACTCGTAGCTGGTCCCGTTACTGTAGGTCTGAGACACGCGGTCTCCATGGCACGTGACCTTCAAGTCCGGCAACTGACCGTTGCGGTCCATATTGTCCGTCCGGATACGGTTGCGCGTGCTGGGGCAGGTAAAGGTCTTGGTGTTCTTGAGCAACTCCGGGTAAAAGGACGCCGGCGCGGAGTCATCGCCAATGCCGGTGGTGTAATAGAAGTAGTCCGGCCACGTGTCCGAATAGAGGTGCGCGCAGATCATGATCTGCCGCGCGTTGTTAAAGCAGGAGATGCGATGCGCCTTCTCCTTTGCCCTGGCCAGCGACGGCAGCAGCAGCGCCGCCAAGATGGCGATAATCGCAATTACCACCAGCAGTTCGATAAGCGTGAACGCCAAGGTGTGCAGGCGGTGCGTCTGGCACCGCCTGCTCCGACTCAGATTTTGCGGTCGCATAGAACCTTGCTCAAGGGTAAGGCCCTACGGCGCGTACTGCAAGCGGTAGAAGCTGGCAGTGTCCGCCGGCATGGCCTCGCTGTACTGCGCACCGGTCTGGTAGTAGGCTACCGGTTCGTAAGGGCCGGCCACGCTGGTCGCCCGCAGGACGTGGTAGCTCACCCCTTCCGGTTTCTCGATGTAGAGCGTCACGTTCCCGCCCGGGACGGCGGTGATATTCGCGATTCTAAATGGCGAGGGCACATAAGGTGTAGTGGTGGGCAGGCTGTAGGCCCGCGCATACGTGAAATGCGCGTCCGTCTCCGCCCAAACGGCCAGGCCAAACCGGTTCCCGGCCGAAGCCGGCTTGTCAGTCCAGTACCATTGGGCTGTATGTGCCGGATTGTCCGAGTCCCGCGCCAGCAGACGATAGGCGCCATTGTTGTTGGCGAACTCGATTTCAAACGGCGTTCCGTTCCGATACAAGAACGCCTGGTCGCCCGCGACGATGTCCGTCCAGACACCGCCTGTCTTGCGGCTCACGCTCAGACCCGGTGGAACGTCCAGCGCATAGGTGGCTTCCTCGCGGAACATGACCAACGAGTAATTGTCGGTATCCTGGAAGTCATACACAAAGCCAATGCCATCGTTATCAAACGGGTGGAAGCCGATGTTCAGCAAGTAGTTGTTCGTGGGGGGCTGAGGCGCGAGGAGCATCGGGCCATCGGCGGCACCGCTGGGCACCACGGCACTTCCCGCCGTGTCAAGGCCGCTGTTGCTCTGCTGGACAATCGTACCGTGGGCCGTGACATACCAGGTGCCAGCCAGCGGGTGGTTGGTCGGCCAGGCATTGGACCAGCCGGCCGGGAATTGGTCAAACAGTGCCGCGGTTTCCCAGTTCTCACTGAAGACCGTGGCACCGCCGGCGGGCACCTTCACCTCGATGTTATCCACGAAACCTCCCGTCGGGATGGGGATCCCATTCGTGGAAAGGTCACCGCTCAAAGAGCCCTGCCCCCACTGACCGAAGCCAATCCGGCCGTTGGCGAGATTCGTTTCGGTAAAGGTATAGACCCATTCATAACTGGGGCTGAAGGTGGAACTGATCCAATCCCAACCGGTCACGCGCACTTCGAAGTTCTCGTTCATGGCGTTGACGGTCACCCGCGATTTCTTGAACCCGGCCTGCGTGCCCGCAAGGGTTGTAGTACCGTCAGAGGGATCGGCATAGAAGGCAAACCCGGGGTTGCTGGTCTCCGTCAAGGGCACGGCGGCGAACATCCCGTTCACCCGGCTCTGGACGCTGATCCCTTCCATCGGCCGCCAGGTCGAAGCGCCCGCGGTCTCGCCACAGAGCGTGATGCGGTACCAGTTCGATTCGTTGTTATAACGGAAGTAGAAGCAACTGCCGTCGTTGTCGCCCACCGACAGCTCCCACGTGGCCGTGAAGTTGGTGCCCCACGCCGTGTTAGTCCAGACGTCCGGGCGAACGACCACGATCGGGCTTTGGAAGCTGGAATAAGTCGCTGAGAGATTGTCGGCCGGCACAAAGGCACTATCGTCGCCATAGCGGAAGTCGTTGCCGGTGTCCCAGGCGCCGCGATAGCCGGAGCCGAGGTCCGTCACGTAGAGTTGCCCCGGCAGGGCAGGATCCCGTTGGGTGTTCGTCCATTGCGAGCTCAGCCCGTCGGTCACGAACAGCGTCTCCGCAAAGTTCGGGTTGCTGCCGCGCTGGAATTCAACGAGGTTGGATGCCGTATCGAAGTCCGGATCGCCGGTGGCCGTCTGCGCCAGGCTGCCAAAATACTGGATCTCCCAACTGTCAGCCAGGCCGTCGTTGTCCGAATCGGCCGCGAAGCGCGCGGTCATCGTGCGCGGTCCACTCATAGCGAACGTCTGGGTGGCCACCGTGGAAATTGCGCTGCCATCCCAACCCAGGAAGATGCTGCCGACATTGGGGACTGCGGCCACTTGCACTACAGTGCCGGCCGGCTGCCAGCCGCTGTTGGTGGTGACAACTACGCCATTTCCCTGGGCCCCAACAGTAAGCATATACTCGGTGCGCCACGTCCACGTAATCAACGACATGTTATTCAAAGTGAAGGTAACGCTGTTGTTGGTACCACTTGTCGGCACCGAGCCGGCCCCCTGCCACCCGGTGAGCACCCGGCGCAGCCCGGGTTGATCATACACTATGTTCGTGACCGAAGCGGTCACGCTGGAGCCCGCGGGCAAGTCATTCAACCCCAACGGCGGCTCGGGATTCCCAAAGGGCGAACTGACTTGCAGCCCGCGCCCCGCAACCTTCTGCACCCGCGCGAAATCATAATCAATGGACTGTTGCGCCCAGCTAAACAGGCCAATCATCCCTTTGCTCAGACTCGTATCGGTGAAAGGGCCGTAGCTGTAGGCCGTGGGATTCGCGGCCGTAGGATTGGCCATCACTAAGATCTGCAACTGGTCGCCGATCGCCGCTACGTACACATCCGCAGCCGTGTTAGCGGTCACGAAGGCAGGAGTGCGAGGGAAGGCGGTCCCATCCGCCATGATTTCACTAAACACGCCGTCCACACACCTCTGAATGGACATCCCGCCCTTGACGCCGCCCGTTGCAGGAGCCACGCTCGCAGTGCCAGTTTGCCGCCGGAAGGCGATCCGGTACCAATTGGTTGGATTCTGGTAGCTCACCATCAGCCCCCAGCCATCATCGTCCGAAGGAATGCAGCGGGCCGAGAATACATAGTTCGACCAATTTTGCGCATCGCCGGCGACCATCGTTGTGGCGCAGAAATCGGTGGTATGGGCGGCCACATTATCGCCGGACGCGAAAGTCCCGCTCGCCTCTCGCAAGCGGCTGGTGGTGCCGTTGGCGTCGAGCATCAAGGCCCAAACGGGCGCTCCGCGTTCCATGGTCGTGGTGCCGTCAGCGCGAGGCGTGGTGAGCGTCGTCCAAACCGGGGCCAACGGATTGGTCGTGCCTGCCAGCGGGGTGGGCACCAGAGACTTGTCATAGAATCTCACGCCAACGCTTGGCAACCCGTCGCCGATCGTTGCCGACTGACCCCACGTAAACACGCCGACTTTTGCCGCTAGTCTCGTCGGCAGCAGCTTGTTCTGGACGAGGGTATAGACGGCGGGCACCGCGTTGGTCGGGTCGTCCACGACGGTCAGGCTGAACAGGCCGTTGGTCATGCCCACGGTCACGTCGAAAAAGCGATTCCCCGTGTAAGTGAATGGCGTGTAGGGCTCCGTCGTGACCCCTTGACCGGCCAGGTCCGTGAAATCGCCGTTGGCCATCCGGTCCACGTTCCAACTGGAAAAGGGCCAGCCGATCCGACCCGCCTGCCTGGCGAATACGACTCGATAGAAATTCTGGTCGTTCTCGTAGCCCCAAATCAGGCCGCATCCGTCGTCGTCGGCGGCGCGAATCCGGACCGTGAAGGTGAAGTTCGAGGCCGGGGCAACGGTATCGTTGATGAGCATGCACGCCCGCCGGCTGGAAGAATAGGTCGCAGCGTCCGAGTAAATATTGCTGTTCTCCCAGACGTTGCCCGTGTTGACGTCATACTGCCAAAGCAAGGGCCCGCTGAGCCACAAGATTGCGCCAGCAGGCTGGACCGCGGTCCAGCCGGGTATGCCCTGGGTGAAGTCGTCCTCGAATAGTAATTCGGCCGGAACCGCGCCCGTCCTGGCGGGCAAGAGAGTGAGTGCCAGAGCGGCCGCTAGCGGGCACAATTGATGGATCAAGGGTAGGGTAGTATTGGGTGTCCTTTTCATAAAACCGTGTCGTTTGTGTTTCACATGACTGCGCGCGCACATGGACGCCCGGCAACCACCCGTTCAGTGTCGGTTCAACGTGAAGATGCTGGGTGTCCATATTTTACGGAATACAATAATATCAGATGCCCTTCCCGGCCGTCAATCTTTTCTTTACCTTTTTTTGCGCGCAGCCGCATCCTCCCTGCTCGGCTGGCCGCCCAGCCGCTTCGCCCCCCTCGGAGCCCGCCTTCCGGCCC
>Ga0172371_10006762_pt1 | contig 16526 bp, 18 predicted proteins | sample Lak12m_FD_114543 | JGI IMG/M metagenome (GOLD analysis project Ga0172371, IMG submission 114543) | Freshwater microbial communities from Kabuno Bay, South-Kivu, Congo - kab_022012_12m | ecosystem: Environmental > Aquatic > Freshwater > Lake | place: Democratic Republic of the Congo: South-Kivu...
CGAGCAATAATTTCTTTTCGATCCTTATATTTATTCAATGTAGACATGTGAGAATTATAGCGGATTTATAAGATTCTCTGGGGGTTTTATAAAGCGGGGTATTGTTTACAGTGTTATAACCTACCTGAGGAGTGATTTTAGCAGTTTGGCCGTATCAAGTTATTTGTAATTTTGTTTAATACGGGCATTATTTGTTCAGCCAGTACATTTTTTTGCCGGTCTTCATAAATTTGTTGTTACTTTCCAAAACGCTAAATATATTACATTCTTTCGTCTCTTTATACTTTCCGACATATTGGAAAATCTGCTTTATATGAAGAGGAAACCCTGCTTTTTTCAAACACTCCTCAATAAGATCGGGCATAGATTCTTTTCGAAGCCCCCAGGAGGTTAATCCATAAGTACCTCTAATGCCAACATGAGCAAATGAACCGTTCTCGATTAAGATAGAATGTGCCCGCCTGACTTCTATTTTCCTCTTATCGTCAGGTATTAAATCGTTTAGTTTGTTCGCTATTTCGGTAAAATGTAGGGGACTGCCTTCTGATTCCAGAATTTTTTTCATTCCTGATATCCAGCCGGCGGAAGGGAAGTTGCCTGAAGTATAGTGCCGAAAATATATTTCTCCGTCATTGTTGGTGAGCTGTTGATCTACCTCTTCTATTCTTGGATCTATCCAGCAGTATTTCAGGATAAAATATTCTTTGCTAAATCTCGGATCAGATATATTCTTGAATATTCTCACTCTCTTTTTTATTGCTGACAAACTAATTCCTATATTTTCATCTTTCACTATAGTTCTTAATTTTTCGGTCAGTTGATACAGTGATGCATCGGTAAAAATAGGAGAGTAGAGCGTTATGTCTCCCAGCTTGGTACTTTGGATTAAACTCAGATCACAGAATAGATCCAGGGCAGAGCTTCCGTCTTCAGTCCTTGAGCTAATCAGTTGAGGGATCATTGAATCAGCTTCTTCATCAGTAATAAATCCGCCTGAATTATAAAGTAGCTCCTCTAAGCCCTCAGTAAGTTGTTTTAATATAAAAGGATTCACTTTTTGCATTCTTAGTAACGAACGCTTCTGTATTTGCCTAATTCTCTCTCTGGTGACACCAAAGCTCGACCCAATTTCTTCTAAAGTCTCTTTGTCACCACCATTTAGTCCGAATCTTCTGGATACTACCTCTTTATCTCTTTCCAAAGGACATTTCTCTAGTAGTAATGCCAGGTAGTCAAATTGTTCTTTTGTCGGCTTGTTTTGATGACTTACATTTACATCAGGATTGTCAACACCAACCTGGCTATTTACATTTTGGTGCTCTTGTATTGCTATATTGAAACCGGCATTGAGCAATGTATTTCTAATATCCCTTAGCTCTGATAAGAATTTTGTACCGATGTTCCTAATTTTTAATACTTCTTTGTCACTTTTACTTATTAGTTCTCCGACAGTTTTTATATTTCCGTGGATTCGTAGTGCGTTTTCAATTCTTAAAGGCAGGGATAATGAGCCGATAGGGTCGTGATATGAAGGCACACTACCGTTTGAAGTAGTTACAGTTGGTTTAACCGAGCTTAGCGATAATTGCCTGGGCTGTCCAAGGTCTAAAGGAATCTGATCATTGTTCTGAGACTTCATTGGATGGTTTAGCTGATGCATACCTTTCGTTGAGCAGGAAATCTTCTAAGTCTACAGTAGCTTTGTCATAAACCAATGATGCAACCCGCATTATTTCCTGATCTACCTGTTCGGGGGTAAGTACTCCTCCTTCTTTTTTGGCCAGCCTCCAGATTGTCTCTTTAGTAAAAATATCTACATATCTTTGGAAAAGATAATTACGCCATCTGGGTGAATCCACTCCGTATTTATTTACTATGCTTTTTGCCATTGCCTTTTCAAGATTTATCCAATAGATCCCTCTGCTGACATCCTGTTGTCTCTGTTCAACCGCGAAGTGTCTTTCAGAAAAAGTTACAGGGACACCCGGATAGTCAGGATCGTCCTGTCCTGATAATAAAACAAGCGGTGCCCGGGTCCCTTTTTTCTTTTCGTTTCCTTCGCCTCCGCCCTGACCTTTGCCGGTACCTATGCCTCCTTTTTCTTCAGATTCGGGATTTTTTCCTCCTCCCGAACCCTCGTCACCATATCCGCCCGTTGAACTTCCTTTGCCGGGTCCTCCCAGAACTTCAGTAAATAATCTGGACATGAACTGGTTTTTCCATAAGTTCAGTATTTGATTAAACTCATCAGTAGCTTTTATTTTCTTTTGCTCTTCTTTCTGTTCTTCCTTTTTAGCAATTTTTGAAGCTACATCGTCAATTTGTTCTGCGATCCACTGTAATAGTGCTAATGTTCTTTCGTTTTCGACAAGTTTCTCCCTGTCATTTTGTACACAATCATAATCCGGGTCTTCTAGAATAGGGCAGGTACACTCACCATAAATATACTGAGCTTGAGGAAAATATTTCAAAAAACCTACCTGCTGCATATTGTACGAAGCTATTACTCCGATTTCTCCTACAATATCAATACAATTCAACTCAGGCTTCCTTCCGCCTCTGCCGAACGGAACAGAGGACGTTCTGAGTATTAGTCTACCCTGGCTGTACTTATTGTTAGACATTTCTATCTGATTGCTTGAGTCAGAAATTTTACTGCCATCAATTTTTTCCGGTATTGGGTAAATAAAAGGGCCCTCAAATCCTTTTAGCGACTCAATTTCTTCAATCCGAAGGGTTTTTACTACCATCTTTGAGTTGTGTATAACCGATACATTGCTGAACTTTAAAGGACTCCTTGCCTGAGGATGATATTTTAGTTTTTCACAAATTCTGACAACGGGAAGTTTACGTCCCACAATTTTTTTAGGCCTGATACCTTTTACAACCGTGAAGCCGCATTGATTGGATTTTAGCCGAGCCATCATTTCAGGGGGTATATTATCCTGATTTATATCGGCCAGTTTCAATGCAGTTTCAAGGCCAACTTCCTGATTTTTGTATCCATCAGCGAAGCCGTATTTTCTATCTTTGTTAAATCCGAAAATGTTTATTTTTCTGTTTTTGTATGTAACGAAGTATGATTGTTGGAACATCTGCCGCATGTAGAACTTGCCTCCGTTCCCGTGACCTCCATAAACTTTGACTTTCAAGCCCCTTTTAGCGGCATTCGGATCACCCCACCACCTAAAAGCCTTCTCGATGTCGATTAATTCCATTCCTCCAAAATCAATGCATTCTATGACCGGAGATTCAGTAGCCGTCCCGTCCGTGAATCTGAAAATAATATACTGATCTTTATCTGCTTCCCCTGCACGCCTATAAGCGTCTACAGAATTTTTTAGCCATTCCGCCAGACCTTTTTCATGGTTAAAATTAAATTCGTTACCCCAAATTTCTAATATATTATCGTGAAACAAATTAGGTTCAACCTTAATCCTGATAACTTCGTCTTTCATTATCTCCGTCCTCCCTTACTCTTCTTAACATAGTCAATGTTTTCTTTGAACTTATTAAGCATATACTCATGGCAGGACTTCAATTCTTCAAACAGGTCACTATTTTTCTTGTTTGTTGCTTTAATTGCATCCTCTACGGCAGATAGTCTACCCAGGAAACTATTTTTGTCCGTTCTTACAGTAACGCCTAAGTAGGTATAAAAATCGATGTCCAGGATAGATTCTTTTTCATCCGTAATATAAAGAGTTACGGCAGTACTTTGTTTTAACCGATCCAGTTCTTTTTGCTGATCGGCAGTTAATTTGTCAGACTTTGTCGTATCCGAACGATTATTGTCTTTTTTGATCACTCCTATTAATTGTTTTCCGTACGTTACGCCTTTTTTCGTAAGAGAAAAGTATTTATTGCCGGATATCACATATCCGTTTTTCTTTAGTTCGCTATATAGCGGTTTGTGGACGATGTCTCCGGTATCAGGATATTGCGGGTACCCCCGCAGTTGGAAATCAGCCGGGAATGTTTTGTAAACGCCTACCGCTATGTCTTCGAACCTAATTTGTTTTGTAGATCCTTCCGCTAATCGGAATAATGTCACAAGTATTTTTTGTGACCTGGTTAATCTGGTTTGTGCACGGGGGAGAGTATTATTCATATCAATATTTACTATAGTCTAAACTTTTTTCGTTTACTTAGGCCAACGTGAAAGCGGGATTTAGCCAACTTAGTCTCTTCCTCTAGAGTATTGAATATTTTTTTTACTTCTTCTTCAGAATAGGTGTAGTTATTTTTATTTGATAGGTTGCCAAGAAGCCTAATGTTTTTTACGGCGTTATTGGTGCGGTTTGCTGCAAGCCTTCTAAAGGCTAGCGTTTTCGATTCTCCTGTTTTCATGAGGTAATGATACTACAAAGTTAAAATGTAGTCAATATATTAAATATGTTATTAACATATAAAATTTGGAATACATGAATATTTTCGGAATTATTCTGCATACTTACCCAGTTCAATGATATATTGGATATATGAGTAAACTCGGTGTAATAGACCTGTTTTCCGGGTGTGGTGGATCAGCCTGTGGCTTCCGGCAGGCAGGATTTGAAATTAGTGCTGCGGTCGATATTAACAAGATTGCGTCCGCATCTTTCCAGGCAAATTTTCCTGACTGCAAGGTTTATGATACGGATATTTCTTATATTTCAGGGAAGGAGTTGCTTAAAGAATCAGGTCTAAAGTCTGGGAAGAATGCAGTCCTGATTGCATGTCCTCCTTGCCAAGGTTTTTCCAGTGCCAGGCGCAATTCACAGAGGCTAACAGATCCCAGAAATAAATTGATATTTGAATTTTTAAGATTGACAGAGGAGATTCGCCCGCTTGCATTTGTTATGGAAAATGTCCCCGGATTGGCTACAGGCATAGGCAAGCCTTTATTCCTGCAGGTACTTCAAAGACTTCATGAACTTGGATATCAAACTGTATATGATGTAGTGAATGCGGCGGATTACGGTGTACCCCAAAAACGCAAGAGATTGGTATTGATCGGTACAAACAGAAAGGATGTCAGACTTACTTTTCCTGCAAAGACAAACAGAGACCCTAACAAAGATTCTGAGTTACCTGTTTGGAAAACGGTGAGTGATGCGATTAGAGACCTGCCGAATTTAGCAGCGGGGCAGCAATTAGTCCAAGATGTGTTACATAAGTCTGCCAATGTTTCTGATAAAAACCTAGAAAGGTTAGTGTCAACTCCCAAAAACGGCGGAAGCAGAACGGATTGGCCGGACGAGCTTGTACTTGATTGTCATAAGAGGAATAAAGGACATAAGGATGTTTACGGAAGAATGTCCTGGGACGACCCCTCACCCACAATGACAGGAGGATGCGGAATGATATCTAAAGGAAGATTCGGGCATCCTGAACAGAATCGCGCTATTTCTTTAAGGGAAGCAGCCAGATTGCAAACTTTTCCTGACGACTTTATCTTTAGAGGAAACTTCGGACAAATTGCTTCCCAGATTGGGAATGCTGTACCGCCATTGCTGGCCAAGATAACAGCAGAAACAATATCGGAGGCTTTAAAAATTAACGAAACTGATAAAAAATTTATCAATGCCCGTGACGACCATTATGTTTATTTAGCAATCTGACTATTCTGGCGAATGCCTTATCGGGATTTCTCGTTATATACCGTCCCCAGATATTCATTACATGCCATCCCCGACTTCGTAATATTCTTTGATTTCTATTGTCCCTCAGAATATTTGTTCTTATCTTGTTAAGCCAAAATTCTGAGTAGGAGTCTTTTTCAAGATCAAAGTTTTTTCCATGCCAAAACTCACCGTTTATAAAAATCAGCACCTTAGCCTGAGTAAAACAAATATCAGGCTTACCAACCAGATCAACATGTTTTTCAAATCTGAAACCGTTTTCCTGCAATATGCCGAACATTATCATTTCCGGCTTAGTGTTTTTTGCCTTAACACGCGACATATTGTAGCTTCTTTGTGCCTTTGTGTGCTTGTCCATATTCCCTTATTCTACTGGGTTATGAAAATGAACTGATGTGAAAGCTGATGGTTATCAGTTCAGTATAAGGGATACCGGGATTTTCAAGGCTTTGGCGATTTTATCGAGTGTTTCGACAGTTGGTTTACGCTCACCACGCTCGATGTAGCCAATATATGCACGGTTAAGTCCTGCTTGATAGGCTAGGGCTTCTTGGGTAATTCCTTTTTCTTTCCGTATCCTGGTAATATTCTTGGCTATGATTTTGTGTATGACTGATTTACTCATGTGTTAAGTGTCGGAGAATACTTACTGAGTGTCGACTTACTAGTGGTAGAGATGAAAAGTGTTAAATAGTTCACAAACCAGATATAATACTTACTATTAGTCGCTATTATTGAAAGGAAACTATGAGCTCACTAATATTTATAGGAGGACTAATATTTGTGGTGATGTTAACTCGCCAGATTTGGAAAGACGAGCAACCAAAGAAAATTAAAATCGGTGCAACTTTAGTGGTATGGGCAATATTTATAGGCCTAACTTCTGGTGGCAATGCTGGTAATAGTGGTAACACAGAGACTTCACCCAGTCCATTCCCATCACCAGCAAAACAAGAGGAACAAAAGCCAACATATACGCTGGAGCAAAAGCAAGAGGACTTTAGGAAGTTCTACCAGGAATATCTCAAAAGAGGTCAAGTTTTATTACTAACTAAAGCGGCAATCATTAAAGTTGCTGATCTATCGGGTAGCAAAGAGGAGCTATATCTTTCGTTGACTAAACTTTCAAATTTGCTGGCTAGTGCTACATCCTCTGACAATCAGTTGGTGATACCTGATTCGCTAAAAGAGTACAAGGATTTGAAATCAGCCAACACCTATCTTGAAATTACGGCATCCGCTTACTTGAGGGCGATAGATAATTTTCAAAAATACTTGGACAAATCTGATTTAAAGTCATTGCAAAGAGCTAAGGACGATGCAACCATGGGTGATCAAAATTTGTTATCAAGCTCGGATGCTATCGACAAAGTAGCCAAAGAACTAGGCGTTGATACCTCTCAAATCAAGTCTGGGGAATAGTTGTTATTCATAAGTCACTCTAGTGTGATCTAAGACCCGAAAATTGTTGGGATATATAATCTATTGGCTTTTACCCCGATTTGTCATCTCTCACACTTTTGTAAACACGGAGAGTGGTTTTTGAGCAGTGGTGATGGATTAACAATTACATCTGGTATAATGTCAAGACATGAAAGTCTATATTGTCCGTCATGGTGAGACAGAATCAAATCTGAACAGGATCCATCAAAGTGATTCGGCAAAATTAACAAAGAGGGGTTTAGAGGAAGCAAAATTATTGAGCGAGAGAGTAGCAGGGTTTAAAGTTGATAAGATTTTGACGAGTCCAATACTCAGAGCGATAAATACTGCAGAAGTTATTTCTGAGATGTCAAAAGTCTCTTTTGAAGTTAACGACTTACTAAAAGAATTAAAAAAACCATCCGAAATTGAAGGGAAATCACATAGCGAGTCGGTAGCTATCGAAATAAAAGAGACTTTGAGAGAGAATTATCATCAAGCTGATTGGCATTATTCTGACGAAGAAAGTTTTCTTGATTTCAAAAAAAGAATTCTCATTCTGAGTGAACAACTACTTAAATCAAAGTATGAGAGTACATTGATAGTTACTCATAGTGCCGTAATCAAAATGTTTGTATCATTGGCAATATATGGAGACTCATTGACCTCAGAGATATTTCTACCGATTTACGATCACTTATCAATCACAAATACGGGTATTACTTACTGTACATACGAGCTAGAAAAAGGGTGGAAAGTAAATTGTTTTAACGACGTCAATCATCTAAGTGAATATACGACCACATGAGTATTTGCCTGATTCAATCTTATAGTATATAATCTCGAGAATGAAAGATGGCACAAGACGTTTTCCAGAGGAATTGAATATTTTGAGTCCACGTGACTTAATTATGATGGCTGGTGGATGGCATGAGGGTCATTACATTTTCCGTACAGGAGAACACGGTAATGGATATGTAGATAAAATGGGATTTCTTAGATACCCAGAAATAATGGACGAGATTGGGACAAGACTGGCCAAACAGTATGAGGATCAGGCTCATAATATCGACGTTGTAGTTGGTCCGTCAATAATTGGTGCGATAATAGCATGTGCTACGGCTCGTAATTTGAATGTACCCTATACAGTTACCTATAGAGCAGATAAGGATAAGAGTATTAATTTTCACCGAGGATTTGTGCCAGATAAGGGATCCAGATGTCTATTCGTGGACGATTTCGTTTTTAGCGGAAGAGATCTAACTGATAACGTCAGATATTTATTGGATAGGGGAATGGATGTGGTTGGGGCATCAGTGATAGGACAGAGGCATGCCATTGAACTACCAGTACCTATGAGACCCCTAATGACGGTAGGTTTTACAAAGTCGGTAGCGGATGAGTGTGGGATGTGTCACCAAGGAATTCCTGTTACGGCGGACAATATTCGAGAATAACATGACCGAGGAACTTCGATATATTCCTGCGTTAGAGAACTCTAACATATTATTGGTAATACCTTTTTTTAATGAGCGATTAGCTATTCCTGCCATGTTAGCCTCTTTGGAAGTAAGTAGCCACTCACTGGGTGAGAAGCCATATATTTTAGGAGTAAATCATCGTAGTTCAGATGGTTCTGAGCTTATATTTAATGAACAAGGGTCACGTTTTGCCAAGATAGGCATTATTCGAGAAGAGATAGAGCTTAAATCGGTGGGTATACCTCGTCAGACCGGAATAAGAACGGCGGTTGAGATGGCTACGAAAGCAGATCGTGAGGTAGTTATTGGTTCAATCGATGCTGACAGTAGAGCTTCAAGTCAGTTCTTTACGGAAGTAGAAAAATTTAGACACTCAAAGGAGGATTTCCTAGTATTTCCGACAAGAAATGATCAACGTTATTTTTTGGAGTGTGCTGATGCTCAAAACGATGCAAGAGCTAAGACCGGCGCCATAAAGACATTGATAGGTATTGACTGGTTGAAATACCAACTGAGAAATGTTTTGCTCCAAACAGGCGCCGTTGAAACTCGTGGTTCCGGCGGTTACTTCTTTACCCCGCAAGGTTACGAGAAAGCCACAGGCCACAAACCAGTGTATGCAGCTGATGGGACGATTGTGACTGGTGAGAGTAATGCCGTCGGTATCAGGGCTAAGAGAAACAATGCGAAAGCCATGGTCAGTCCGTATATAAATACTGCAAGTCCAAGACGTATATTAAAGGCCATTGGGTCGAGTAAGGATGGATATGCAATATCATCCGCCGGTAAGACCTATGACACTATTCAGGCTGATAATAACTTCCCAATTCTGTCAGTTGAACAATGGGAGTCGCAATATGACGGCATGTTGTATGGAGCTATTAGGACCTATGTAATAAAAGCCTTGGCTTACGAGGTTGTTCCAAGTGCAATTGAGAGAATTACTATTCCAACAATGAAGAGATTGCTTCAATTATCAGAAAAATTGTATCAAGATGCAGTATTTGTGGGTGACGAAAGGGATGCAATTGGAAGCCGTACATACATCAAAATATTTGAACAAGCATGGGAAGAGATTGGGATATCTAGTCAAAAGAAAATTCTGACTATAATTACAGGGAAATTACCGACTGAATCTGGATTGCGCGAATGGGCTGATGCCCACAATGAATCAATACCTACTCACAACCCTCTTAACTAAGTGCAATTTCGGTAAACTTTTCGATCCAAGGTTCAAGATTGGCTATTTTAGAATTCTCTGGTTTTAGTAGTTCTAGTGTTCTTTTTATCATTCCCAAGTGAAAAGCGGATCTGGTTATTAGTTTATTTGTGTCGCCCTTACCGGATTTAAACATCGCTAGATATTTTGTGACATAAAATATGTGACTATGAACAGAGGCATAATCAAAATGATGCCTAAACTCGTCAAATGATTTGCCATTCCTAGAGTTGCCGTCTACGTAAGCTTGATACGCCTCTTTAAGGAAATAATCTTCCTCGGTACTGGGGTAGGTTGCAATTCTTTCTACCAGAGGTGAGTTAGATACAACCTCTCTAAGTTGACCAGCTTGTAGTGGTGTGGCTATATCCGTACCATTCCTGATTAGCTTCACTAAATCAAATATGGGTGATGATCGCTCAATAACTCCAAAATCAACTTGCTGAACTGAGCCGTTATCATGCATTAAGTTGCGTGGATTTCTGTCGAAATAATATCCAGGGAACGCTTGGAGCGTTTTTTGGTTTTCCTCTGTAACGAATTCGTAATCATGCATAAATGCTGCTTCGGCTTCTTTGGTCAGGAAGTCTCTTCTAATAGGGCTTTTAAGAGGCCAAGGAGTTTTTACTGACAGTTGATTGTCATGCGGTTTTACCGTTTGCTCCATAACTTGAAATTGCCGGATAGCCTCCGGAATTATTGTCTTTGATAAATATCTGCCCTGTGCTCTAGCTGCGGTGAATTGGCGATGCAAATCATCGCCTTCAACAAAATCATAAGCAATTAATCGTTTTTCGCTTGTTTGTGGGAAGATGCTATACCTTAATGGAGGAACAAAATTTAAGCCTTCGAAGTATTGGTAATTGCTTAATTCTTTTTCTGCCACATCTGGAGTGTCTAGATATACTTTTACGAACAAGTCTTCCTTTTCGTGTTTTACCCGATATACATTAATGTGTCTATTTGGAGCTGCCTGTGGGATAAGCTCTGCTATGATGCCGTTGTTAATCATGTCTTTGGAAAGCCATTCATTAAGAGCTTCTCTAGTAGGTATGTGTGACCCGTTTTCAATCGGTGGGAATGTCATTATCTTGCCTCCATAGTGAGAGCTATCCTTGAGGTGATGTAATTCATTGCTTCTTTTTGTTGGTTGTATTCAAATACTGGTAACTGATAGCGTTCCGCCTCCGTAATAATATAATCGTGGATAGCCCTAACAATCATAAATTCGCCACTACTAAGTGTTCTTTGGTGAGTAGGTCCAGAGACATTCTCACGATATTGCACTGTATCTGTGGTTTTGAAGAATACGCCAATAAAATTGGGTTGGAGATCTGCGTATTCTCTGGCTGTTTTGGGTGATATATGGTTTCCATCAAGGATATATTGCTGTCCCTCTGATTGAGAAAAGTCCAAAATCCTGCGAATTGCTTTATCAACAACTCCAAGTTGTTTTTCAAAAGCGTTAACAGCTTTTTGTTCCTCAGAGAGGTTTGGGTCGATAATCAATTCGTTTAGTTGATAACTATGTCCGTATAGTTCTGGAAATATACTGGCTAAATCCATTGATTGGAGAATCGATCTAACTATGCCGGTTGGGAGGAGATTGCAATAGCTGAGGTTTTCAAGTAGTTGATTTGCAAGAGTAGACTTTCCAGTTCCAATATTACCACCAACCATTATGCAGAGGGGGTGAGCAATTTCGCCAGCTTTCCAAAGTTGGTTATATTTTGCAAATATCTTATCGGATTCTATTGTTTTCATATACAGTATAAATTAACAAGGCATAATTATAGCATTTTCTTGAGTATTTACTAGTATTATAAGATATGTTATTCAATAATTGTCGATATTTTCTATAACCTTATGATGATAGTTGTTGTATTAAACATATTATTAAAGTAATGAATACTTATTGTGTACAAGTATATTTGATGCGCTATTCTATAGAAATACGCGAGAAGGAGACGACGCCTATACGCTACAACGGGTGTAGAGGACTCGGAAAGAAATATAATGGGGGGCTATTTAATCCTAAACATATATCCTTTAATCGGTTCGTCGACGTGTTCCCATACAAGACGATCATAGTATTTTGCTTTATCTCCTTTAAACATTTGTGCCCGACAATTACTCCTTAACTCGCCAATTCTACCTGGCATGAGCGTTCTTAACTCCTCAGAGTGATGCTCATGGAGTTCGTTATATTTTTTTACAATTTCCTCAGTCGTAAATATTTCTTTGTCAGGTGGAGCTGATTTTCTAAGCTCGTAGAAAGTATCGAAAATACACCTAGCTTTAGTTTTTGCAGCCAAATCAAAAGTTACCTTTGAACCGTTATCTAGTTTAAGCGATAGCTGACCATTTTCGTATGCGAAGGTATTGTTACCAAAGAAAGTTGGTCCTAGATCTGTTTTCGGACTTAGGCCAAAATATGAGCGGATGGAGTTAAGATCTATTTTTTCGGGATATTCCATCCCAATTGTGGCTATGTATTGGCGTGTATCTAGGTCAAAACTAATTTGATGTAGCTCTATTAATCCTGAGAGAAATAGCGAGCCAACAACTTCGATGAAATGTGTCTTGCAACCACAATCATTGAATACCAATTTACTGTTTAGGGTAATGTGATTGAGATTAAGTGTTTTGGATAGCTCAACCACTTTATTACGAATAACTTCTACTTGATATTCGAATTTACAGGAGTTGGTTTCGTGTAGCTTGTCATCAGCAAACACGCGGAGGTATTTTTTGAGATTGTTCTCTAGAGATTCCAAGAACTCTGGCTGGCTATTAAAAACTAAAGTAAGGTGATCTTGTATTGATGTCACATCTCGGTCGGGGAACTGTTTATTTAGGTACCCCATTATGCCGTAGTAGGATTCAAATTTGAGTAATTCTTGGTTACTAATTTCTACATCTTTGGTAACTGGCAATTTTATCGTGGCAAAAACTGAGTTGGTCGGGAGTATCTGACTGATCAGAGATTTTTTAGTGAGAATAACTGAATCAAGTAGTGGCACCATATAGGGATTATTTAATCCTGGAAAAGTGAAAACTAATTTGTTTGGGTGAGATCTAAAAAATGTAAGCAGCTTTAAGGCTACATAAAACTCTAGTGGCTGTCGGTAGAGTGGGTATTTCTGTTTCATAAATTACTCTTATATGACGTCATACCGAATAGTATGACATATTTCCTCAAGTGATTCATGTATTGACTCTGATCTGTCATGCAATCTCGAATTAATCCTATTAATATATGTCGGCCAAAAAGCCGGAAAGGAAATTATGTTACAGCGCAAAATGCCGGACATAAATTACAAATTAAATCTCCCCGTTGGGACATACATAGTTAAGTTTGGTGGTTGCTTTGAAGCGGCCAATTTTTCTCAGCTTAAGTATATGTTTCACATGCTCGACGAGGGATATAGGAATCGAAATGTAGAGATAATATTTCCTTACCCTAAAGCAAGAATAAAGGACAGAGATGAGGTGTTGAGGCTGTTTTATTTATTGCAATGCAGGCTCGCAGGCAGGCAACTTGAGTTTGAAGAGCTGGGACCAAGCTACCCGTTTGTGGGTTGCATTTATAAATTTCAAATAGGAGCTGATGGCTTGAGCATATCCAAGCTTGAGGGAGAGGGGGTGGCTCATGAATAATCAGACAAATGGTCAAACTAATAATGGGGTTGTCGGGTTGACTGATTTTCACTCGATTACTTTGCAAGACTTACTAAGCTCACAGATTGAAACACCAGCATGGTTGGTCGATCAACTGATCCCAGGTAATGGGATAACTTGTGTGGCAGGCCGTCCAAAGGTCGGAAAGAGCTTTATTGTTCTTGAGTTGGCAGCGAGCATAGCCAGCGGGAGGCCGTTATTTGGACAATTTGAGGTAGACAGAAAGAACGTGCTAATTATCTCAAAAGAAGACGGTCAGGCTCAGCTCAAAGAGAGAATCCAAAAACTGAGCATTGATCGCAGTTTAAATATCGCGATTTCTACAGATCAAGGTATTTTCTTTGACGACGACTCAATGTTGCCAAGGATTTTGAACCTTGTACATCAGTGTGACGCGCAAGTCGTAATTATCGACAGCTTCATCAGAGTAAACAGGGGCGATGAGAATACATCTAAGGGGATTACTCTAATTCATCGGGTTTTCAAACAACTTAACGATGAAGGTGTCTCGATAATATTTATTCATCATCATGGCAAAGAAGACGCTCAACACGCCAGAAATGGTGGCGATAGCCTGAGGGGATCAAGTGATATATATGCCATGATAGACACCCTGCTGACTCTAAAAAAAGAGAATGAGACTACATTGCTATTTTCAAATGATGCCAATCGTCATGGTAAGCAGGTAAGACCTTTTTATATATCATTCCCTGATTTTAGCGATGATAATAGACGCTTTAAATTCTTGGGGTATACAGATGGGCCAACAAATCAAAATCTGCAATTGCCTATAGAAAAGGCGATGGATAAGACCTTAGCCCTATTAGGAGAGGAAGGGTCATTACACCAGGCAGACATTATTCGAAGGATATTTGATTCCGGTGAAAGTGTTGAGTTCGGAACAACTACTTTGAAAAATGCCCTTCATAGGCTTGAGGCAATGAGACAAATAATGGTAGTCGGTGAGGGGAATAGAAAGTTCTATATGCTTCCGATGCCTACTACTGGTAATGAGGCTCAAGCTACTGATGGAGTGGAGGCCGAATGAGCTTGTCCAATAAGGCAATCTCAGAGTTTCAGACCATATACAAATCCGTATATGGCTTTGAGATTGCTGCGGACAAAGCAGAGAATATGGGACTTGATTTTTTAAGTTTCTTTAAGCTCATTTATCGCGAAGTCCCTGCTTACGACCTAGACAGACTAAATATGTACAAGTCTGGGAAATCGATATATAAATATAACTAACTATAGGATTAATATGAAACAAGATACAAACAATGAAAAGAATATGCCTTTACGCTATTTTATGTACTGTCGCAAAAGTACAGAGTCAGAGGATAGACAGCAAGCCTCAATTCCTGATCAACTGAGAGTGCTAAATGAAATTGCAACAAGAGATAACCTACACATAGTGGAGAGGTATAAGGAATCAGGTTCTGCACATGAAGTGGGGAGACCAAATTTTAATAAAATGTTGGATAGACTTGAGAGAGGAGATGCTAACGCAATCTTGGTTTGGCATCAGGATCGGTTATCAAGAAATGCAAGAGATGGAGCGACGCTTATTTATTATATGGATCAAGGATACATTAAAGAAATTAGGACTAAGAATGGAGTTTATGCAAATAATGCCGACAATAAATCATATCTGGGGCATGAGTTCGTAGATTCAAAAAAGTATTCCGACCACTTATCAGAGATGGTGATTAGAGGGTTAGCCTCCAAAGTTAATGAGCGTAGGGAGTGGCCGGGGGTCGCAAAACCAGGATATTTAAATGTGTCTGATCCGATTATGAGAACAAGTGGGATAGCCAAGGATCCAATCCGATTCCCCATGCTACAACAGATCTTTGACATGATTCGGACGGGTGCTTTTACACCACTACAAGCATTAGATCATTTAAATAAGGAGATGGGGTACAAAACCAGAAGGAGTAAACATTACGGTGATAAGCCAATGTCTAGGCCAACATTTTATCGTATCCTGTCAGACCCATTTTACTATGGACTGATTGAACATACTCAAGGGACAGTGATGGGGACACATGAGCCGATGATGAGCAAAATCCAGTTTGATGAGCTGCAAGTGAGGCTGGGTAAAGTAGGAAAGCCTCACCAGTCAGTACACGGATTCCCCTATAAAGAAGTGATTAGGTGTGGTGAGTGTGGCGGAGCAATTACTGCTCAAGAGAAATACCAGATACGGTGTCGATCCTGTAAGACCAAATATCATAAGAAAGCTAATGATCCTATGACACACTGTAAGGAGTGTCGGAAAGCGTTTGAGTCACCAGAGGATTATCAGTTTTTGCATTATGTGTACTATGGTTGCACTAAAAAAAAGACTCCAGGGTGTACACAGGGTCATGTAAGGATGGAGAAAATAGAGAAGGAGATAGACAAGGAGCTATCCAAGTTTGAGATAAGACCAGAATTTAGGGATTGGGCAATTAAATATTTGAATGAGGTAAGCACACAAGAGACGGATACTCATAAAGTAGTAATCGCTAACTTGCAGAGTAACTATTCGGATATTGATACCAAGATCAACAACTTGATGAATATGTATATCTCACCCCTAAATGCTAAGCGTGAGATGTTGTCCGATGAAGAATTTAAGGAGAAGAAGACCGAGCTAATGAATGAAAAAGCTACTCTTATGGACAGGATCAATCAAGCGGATCTAGATAAGAACAAGTGGGTGGAATTAACTGAAAAAACCTTTGATTTTGCCTGTTATGCAAGGTATTGGTTCGCCAAAGGGGATGCTAAAGCCAAAACGGAGATACTGGATACACTTGGTAATAACCTAACCCTAAAAGACGGAAAGATATGGATAAATAGGAATAAACAGTTCTTTTTGATAGAAAATGGCATGGAAGAAATCAATGAGATCGTAGAAAAGTTAGAACCTAAGAAAAAGATTGGTCTGAAGGACAATTTGTTATCTCTAGAACCTATTAGTTATAAGTGGCGGAGGCGGTGGGATTCGAACCCACGAGACTCTTTCGAGTCGCGGGTTAGCAACCCGCTCGAATAACCACTATCGGACACCTCCAGACAAGATTGATTATAACATTGAGAGTGGCATCCCAG
>Ga0172371_10006765_pt1 | contig 16524 bp, 12 predicted proteins | sample Lak12m_FD_114543 | JGI IMG/M metagenome (GOLD analysis project Ga0172371, IMG submission 114543) | Freshwater microbial communities from Kabuno Bay, South-Kivu, Congo - kab_022012_12m | ecosystem: Environmental > Aquatic > Freshwater > Lake | place: Democratic Republic of the Congo: South-Kivu...
CAGTCATGACGGGGGCATGACCTGGAAGGGATACGGCATTGACAATGCCTCCTGGGCGAACGGGGTGATGTTCGAGGTCGAGCCCAATGTGGTGCTGTTCGTCTACGGCGGGAAGGACGAACCACGGGAATTACGTGGGCAGCTCATTCGGGTGACCGAAGACGGCATCGTGCCGGTGCGTCGGTAGACTGTGGTTCGGTGTGGGCTCTCAGGAGGCCATTGCTCCAGTAACGCGAATCTGTAGGGGGCGCCGTCGGCGCCGTGAGAGGAGACAACATCATGCCAGTGAACTGGGCTCGGGAATCATGCGATCGTCGCGACGACCCGGTGAGCGGGGCGCGGATCATTCAGCTGACGAGCGCGGCGACGATCAGCAACAACATCTATGGAGAACAACCGTATTGCTCTCCCGACGGTGAACGCCTTATTATTTCGCGCTGCCAGGACTTCTGTTTCGATCAGGAGGGATCGCTGCTGATCCACAGCCTGCCCAACCTGCGCACCACGATGATTGTGCACAAGGTGAAGGGCGTGCGTGGTGTATTCAACAACGCTTGGAGTGGGATCTGCTACTACTGGTCGGCCGAACGCGTGTTGATGCGAATCAACATGATGACGCTGGAGCACCAGGAGATTTACCGGGAGGAGGATCCAGAGGCGCCGCTGCCGGATTCGTCCGTCTCCCCCGACCAGCGCTACATCATCGGCGTGACGCCGCGGCTGACCGGTCCCAACGCCCCGGTCTTTCAGATAATCCGCTTCGACATGCAGACGGGTACCCGCATGGTGATTTTCGAGCATCCGGAACTCTGCAAGCACTTGCAGTTCAACCCGATTCATGGGAAGCAGATTCTGATTCAGAACAATCGCGGGGAGTACATGAAGGCTGACGGTTCGCCGGACCAGCGCTCGGCAACGGATACGACGCTCTTTGTCATCGATGCGGACGGCTCGAATCAGCGCTACGTGCCGGTGGGCAACCCGCACACGGCGCCCTGCACCGGGCATGAGTGCTTTCTGGCCGACACGGGAAAGGTGCTATTCACAGTAGGGTGGAACAATGCGGTGAGCGAGTATCACTTTGAGCATGACCACCGCTACCCGACCGGGAACATCTTCACCGCTCGCCCGGGCGACGAGAAGCCGACTCACTTCTGCGCTCCGGACTACTTCTGCAACCACATCAGCGCCTCGCGCGACGGCAAGTATTTCGTGGCCGACGGCTGGCACCACAGCATCTTCAAGGACGGCGCCTTGCAACCCTGTGCGCTGCTCATCGGCAATCTGGAGACGGGCCGATACCGCGTGCTCGTGGAAAACACCCTGGCCAGCGGCGGTGGTAACCAGTGCACGCACACCCATCCCTACCTGACCGCCGACAATCGACACGTGATCTACAACAGCGACGCCTACTACGGGTTGCCGCAGGTCTACGCCGCCCGACTGCCCGAGGGCTTCCTGGCGTCGCTGGACTGAGCAGGGGAGCAGCACACCTGGTGCATGACAACCCTTGACACAAAAGGAGCACATCAATGTGGACGATCTCATCGGCATATAACGAAGCGTTTGCCGCCGCGAATGCGAATGCAACGCAGGTGCGCGTGATGGCGGAGTTCCGTCTGCAGAGCTACCTGCAGCAGACGCCCGGGGAGACGCGAGCCTCAGTGGGCATTCGGCTGGCGGAGTGTTATCGGGAGCGGCTGGCCGCGGTTCCCGACCTCACCGTATATCCCGAGCTGCGCGGCATGTCGGAATGCCTGGAGGCGGAGTGGCGCGGCACGCGCGATGGGGCGGAGTTGGACGACGCGCAGGCAGCCGCTCATGTGATGGGCAATTGGCTGCTGCACCGCGAGGCCTTCAGCAAGCAGACCCGGCAGCAGGCGCACTGCAGCGTGGTTTACTTCCACACCAGCGATCACGGTGCGCTCCTGGGGGTCAACCTCGACACCCACCCGAGCGAGCCCTATGACCCGCCGAGATGGATGCCGCTGAGCGAACACCTGGTGATGGGTGGCGTATCCTCCGGAGTCTTCCTGGACGAAGAATCCCCGGAGATCTTCCCCGCGCCGGTGTATCGGTTGATGGGCCGCTATTGCCGCACCACTGAGGAAGCGGTGGAACTGCTCACCCGCTACAACTACTTCTGGGGCCCATGCAATCGGCTGGTGGTCGATCGCCGGGGGCACGTGGCGATGATCGAGAAGAGCGCCTGTCGCATCGGCGTGCGCTGGTCCCACGACGGCTTCGGCTTCGTCACCGCCATGACGGCGGAGGAGCCGAATATGCACGCTTACCTGACCGAGCGCCGCGCGGCCTCGCTGGAGGCGCGCGGCCTGCCAAACCCGTGCGCCGACACGCGCTACTGGGCCGCCCAGGACACCCGCCGTACCATTATGAACCGGCTGGTGAACGAGGCCAAGCAGGCCCCGACGCTGGAGAAGATGCGCGCGCTGATGCAATACCGTGGCCAGGACGGCGTGGTGTGCGACAATGGTGACATCCTTTACCCCGGCGATCCGCCCATCGAGTATACCATCAAGACGGAAATCTGTTGCCTCAGCGAAGCTCGCACCCTTTGGTGGACACGCGACAACGAGCGCCAGACCCCCTCCTGGCAGCATCCCATGCCGGAGGTGGCCTTCACGAATGTGCTCCGGTGGCCATAAAGGGCTGTCAGTTTGTGCGAAGAGCTCGATACGAGAGGACAACGGACGATGAACCCCATGACGACATCTGAACCGGTTGCGTGCACCGTCAACGTGGCCTATGGCAGTCAGGATCCGGCAGGACTGCCGGCTTCCATCGGCGTGCCGTTCCCGAGAGGCATGCTGAACGATCCCGTTACGCTGACAGCGCGCTCACCGAGCGGTGAACGGCGGCCCGCGGCGGGCCGCGTACTGGCGCGACATCCAGACGGCTCGGTTCGCTGGTGCCTGGTCAGCTTCGGCGCCCGCGAAGCGGGTTCGCACGAAATTAAACTTGATGGCCCACCCGTCATAGCCGAGTCGGCGATGACGCTGACAGAGACCAATGGCGTCTGGATGCTCGACAACGGCCGGCTGCGCTTAACCGTATGCGAGACCGGTCCCGGCGTGCTGGGAGAACTGGTCTGCGACGGGTATTCCTACCTGACGACGCCAGAGAATCTACAGTTCGTTGTCGACGATGCCGCGACACGGTATGAGTCGTGTCGCGTCGTCCGCGTGATGGAGCAATCACCCCTCCGCGTCCGTCTTCGCGTTGAAGGGGCGCATCACCGCCCGGATGGCAACCGGTGTCTGAACTACCGGCTTGATATCGAGCTCTGGGCCGGATGGCCGACGGTGCGGCTCGATTACCACTACTTCAATCTCGAACCCGGCCAACCCGCCCAGACGATCCGGAAAATTGCGTTCGATACGGCCTGGAACCTGGGAGAAGAGACGGAGCGGCATTTCCTTCAGCGGTCCCACGGACTCTTCTATGTGAGCCGCCACGTCCTCAATCCCGATCCGGTGGCTATTGCCGCGGATTTCGAACATGCGGATCCGCATGTCGAGGATCCGGCCATGCTGCTCGACGACGTCGAGTATCCGTTCTATCTGAACCCACCACTGGTGTGGACGCATGATTGGCTGGGTGTGGGCGACGGCCATCATGCGGTCTACGCGCGGATGGAGGATTTTTGCACGGCCAAGCCCAACCGGCTGACCAGCACGGCCAACCGGTTGGCGGTCGAGGTGTGGCCGAGCACCGCCGAACCACTGGACCTGCCGCAAGGTCGGTCACGCCGCCAGACGCTAACACTGGCGTTCGTGGCTCACGAGACAGGGGAGGCCAATTCCAACAGGCTACCGGGGGCGCCCATCCAGGCGTCACTGGATATGGCTGCGCTGCTGCAGGCGCCGATCTACGAAGGTCGGGCCTGCGCGAGTCCGGAGTGGATCGCTTACTGCGGAGAGTTCAGACAGGACAAGGTGCTGCCGGCGGGACGGCATCTCCGGATTGAGGCCAATCTGTCGTCATTTATGCGACTCGATATGCCGGTGACCAAGTTCGATGTGGGCGATACCGATTCCGACTACAATAACAGCTACGCCTTGAGCAGCGTGTCGCTGGTGCGGCCGCTGGCCGGCGCGCCCGAGCTGCCGCGCATCTTCCCGCGCTCCCAGCCGACCCAAACCTACATCGATTGTCACGAGCCGGTGTGGACCAATAACGAGTATGACATCATCCATGCGTTTTGCAGTGAGCTGATGCGGACCGGCCGGTTCGAGTTATGGCACACGTTGCGTCTGATCGCTCGCCACAACATCGAGGTGGACTTCCTCCACTATTCCGACCACCGGTGGCTGCATCGGGCGACGCCGGCGCATTCGGTACGGCACACGACCACCGGGGCATACCCGAGCCATTTCTGGACCCAAGGCTTGCTGGAATATTACTGCCTGACGGGTGATCCGGACGCCCTGGAGGTGGCCTGTGCGCTGGGTGAGAAAATCATCGAGAATTTCACCGATCCCGCGATCCGCGCCAAGCTGTGGGGGTTCAATCGTGAAATCGGCTGGCCCATCCTCGCCCTGGCCTGCCTGGTCGATATCACCGGCGAGCTGCGCTTTCAACAGTTACTGGACGAGATGGTTGCGTTCGTGGTTGGGTTTGACCGAGGCGGCTACCGCGGCGCCTTGCCATATATTGCCGGCGCCAACGGCCGTGCGAATTTGACTCGGCAGTTTCTCGACTCCTTCGCCGGCACCAGTGGCGGCGCACCGATGATGGAGGGCATCGAGATTTACGCCGACATGACCGGTCGGGCCGAGGTCGGGGAATGGCTGGCGCGGTTCAGTCACGACTTGGCCGACGAGATGCTGAATGCCGCCCGCGAGGGGAAAGTCAGTAGTCCGGCGCTGGCACTGGCCATCGGGTACGAGCGCACGGGTGACCGGCGCTTCCTCGAACTGATGACCTTGTTGCTCGATGTCGCTTACTGGAACACACCGGGCATCGACGGCGGCGCCACCGTCAAATGGGTCGCCATGTCCTACCGGGGATTCACCCGCCTGCTCGGTCACGCCGGGCGTCACGGGATGCTTGATCGCTATGAATATCCGGGGTGGCGGGCGCTGTCGCAACGAGACCCAGCGCCGACTGGCGAAGATGGACTGGCATTCCAGCGGTTACCCACAAACTTCCCCATAGAGCCCTAAAGTTAGATGGCGACATGCGGTTTCCTACCCAAGGCATTTTCCCGGTAGGAGAAGAGTAGTAGTAGAAAATGGAGTAAATGTGTGAAATGAGATAATCAGTTATCCACGCACTCGAGTCTTTCCGCTAACCGGTCGTTATTGAGAAGCGATGACTGCCGCGTAAATGCCGGTCAAAGCCAGGATATCGTCAACCTGGACCCATTCATCCGGCGCGTGCAGGTTCCCGCCACGCGGACCGAGCAGCACCGCGGGCATGCCCGCCTCACCGTAGATCGCCAGGTCGCAGGAGAACGTCGCTCCGGCGATTTTCGGTGTGGTCTGTGCATATTCGTGATACGCCCGGATCAGCGCCTGCACGGCGGGATCATCCACCGGTGTTTCCCACGGCTTGACAAAATGGTAGTCGCGCTCCAGGGTGAGCTCGAATTGCGCAAGAATCTGGTCGTCTGCGGCAGCCTCCTGCCAAAACGCGCGAAACTGTTGATAAAACGCCTCCTCGGTCGTACCCGGATGGCACCAGACGATCCAGGCGAGCCGTGCAAGCAGCGGCGTGCCCAGCTGGGTGAATTCGCCGGGTTTCGTCGAGTCGATGCGCCAGAGGAGGGTGTTAAGCTCGGACCCCGGCTCCATAAACAGCGGGTGTGAGTTCGTCTTTCGCCACTGCATCTGCCAGGTCTGAAACTGCTCGACCACGCGCGCCGCGCCGGCAATAGGGTTGGGGATGGCCTGCCCCATATAGGGCATACCCGCTGACGTGCCGGTGATGGTCAGGTTGCCGAGGAACGCGCCGAAACAGGCCGGGCAGACGCGCATCCGCGTCGGCTCGCCCACGACGGCCAGGTCGGCGTGGTACCCGCGCAACCGCGCGGCCAGCGTGCCGTTGCCGCCGGCAAACTCTTCATCGACCAGACTCTCGAATAGAATGTCGCCGGCAGGTTGGAATCCCAACTCCTGCAGGATGCGCATCGCCCAGAACGCCGCCGCCAGCCCGCCTTTCATGTCGGCGCTGCCGCGTCCGTAGAGCCGGTCATCAATAATCACCGGCTGGTATGGACGGCAGACGGTCCAGTGATCTGGCTCGAACGGCGCCACGTCGATGTGCCCGCTTAACAGCACCGATCTGCCCTTGCCTGCGCCTTGCCAGCGCGCCACAACATTCTCACGCCCGGCGTAGTCTCGCCCGGGCAGCCAGGACGGATGCTGGTCGATGCCGGCGACCGCATCGGGACGGAAGCACTCTACCGTCCATCCCTGACTCCGGCAGGCATCGGCGATGAAGGCCTGCGCCGGTCCTTCCGAGCCGGTGGGCGGACGATTTTCGCTAGGATAACGGATCAGGTCCATCGTCCAGGTAAGTATTTCATCAGCATGGCGCTGTACGGCATCGCGGATAACCTCGATGGTGATCACAGGACAATTACCTCCCGCCGATAACCGGTCAGCTCGCGGATGCCGTCGCGGGTCACCAGCACGCCGTCCTCATAGCGCAGGCCATACTGGCCGTCAGACAGCCAGATATCTACGTTGAAGAGCATGTTCGGCTGGATGACGAAATCGGCATGCTTCGACAGCCACAAGCCCTCGACTTCCGAGCTGCCGGTGCCGTGGGCCGGGCCATATAGGGTGAATTCTTCGTATCCATAACGCGAGAGGATGGCATGATAGCCATCGAACACAGCGCTAGCTGACACTCCGGGTCGAATGGTGGCGATGGCATACTGCATCGCTTCCAACGCCACCTCGGCCAGGTGGCGCGCTTTGGCCGGCGGATCGCCGATGAACAACGGCCGACACATGTTGCCACAATAGCCCATGTATTTTGCACCAAAGGTGAACTGGATCAGCTCATGTTGCTCGATCGGTCGATCTGTGGAGCGGCACAGACTGAGTGGGGCATGCGGGCCCGAGCACACCCAGGCCGGGTAGGGCATGCCCTCCGCGCCAAGTTCCAGCATTTTCATGCGGGCAATTGCTTCAAGTTCCCACTCACGCTTGTTCGGTTTGACGGCAGCCAGCGCTGTCATCATCGCCTCTTCGGTGATGCGGTATGCTTCCACAATATAAGGAATCTCGACGTCCGACTTGATCGCCTGCACGCGTAGCAATACATCGTCGGCCGGCACAAACTCCGCACTCGGCGCCACGGCCTGCAGATCATCGAAGAGCACTTTGGGGAAGATATTCCAGTTGGCGACGCCGACGCGTTTCGGTATGCCGCCACAAGCGCGCGGCAAGATTGCGGCGAAACTCTCCCCGTGCACCTGCGGCACCCATTCCGGGGCGGACGTCTCCACGAAGAGCGGATTGACGGCGATCTGCGGCGCCTGGGCGAAGGCGCGGGCGAACTCCAGCGATTCCGGCCCGCCGGTGATGAGCACCGCTTCGCCTTTACACGGTACGACGATGCCTGCGAAGTCGAAGAACGGCCAGAACCCCGCCAGGTAGCGCGTGGTGGCCGGCTCGCTTTCACTGCTGTAGCCCACCAGGCAATCCAGCCCGGCGACCTGCAGCGCTGCCTGCAGCCGCGCGATGCGCGACGCATATTCCGCTGCCGGCAAGGGTGCCAATCGCATGATAACCTCCAATTCATTAGCCGTTGCTGCCAAATCCGTCGTTATGGAAGGGACGGAATAATCTCGGCGTGCACCATCAATTCGCGAAAGCGGTCAAAGGGTATCCCTGATGCTAACACGTAATATGCATCATCCCCTCGTTGTCGGCTGGCAGCATATACAGGAAATTGCACAAATCCGTTTGCTTCGCGGATATTCGTCGCTAGACAGGGATCCAGAGGCCAGACCACCTTATTGTTGACATCCCGCAGTTGAGAAGACAACTCGTGCAACGGGAGTCGTACAGAGTATTGCGGATCACCGAAAGTCACTGCTGCCCGCGAAAATAACGCAATCGCGTGGCCTGTTGCGCCTTCCCAGAGAAAAATGCGCACGGCATTGTCTCTGTGTATCCGTTCACGCAGTTCCGCGCCGATCAAAAAAGGCGCACCGGACACTGACTGGGTAAAATCGTTTTCGATTGGACTCGCGAGACCAAGATAGTTGGGTAACATCGCCTTCCACGTCATCGCGCACTGCTCGAACCCTTCACCGCTGGCGACGCATTTCACCGTCGCCGGATTGTAGTTCAAGCCTGCTTTCCGCAGCTTTTCGTCAATCTCGATAGCCAATACACGGTTATGATACAGAACTTTCAAGCAGTGGGCGCCAGCGTCGTAGCCTTTTGTCTCGACAGCAGTCCGGATTTCCGCCTCCAGCGCTTCAGCAAGGCCAGGTAACAATGGGCGCTGCCCGTAGTCGGTCAGCGAGTCGTGGATGAATTGGTCGGTCTCCTCCGGGTATTTCCGGTCAAGAAAGGCACGGAGAGCCTCGGGTTCATTGTGGAGGAACTCAGCTTCAACCGCTCGCCATTCCTGCGCAAGGATGCAGCGTTCTCCCAGCGTCTGTTGCGCAATGCGGATTAACCGCCGCATTGGCTCTGAGTCACCGATAGGATAGATGATTAACGCTTCATCGTCATGCATGCTCTGCACTAATTCCAGGTGGCGTGCATGGACAGCCAGTTCCCACGCGAGTATGCGATACCAGATGATCGGATCGCCTTGCGCGGGAGCACTCGAATACATGCTCCAGCAATAGGGATGGATGATCCACCAAATTCGCGTAATCATTTCTGAACCATCCTTCGCAAGATCAGCTCCTGATGTTATCCGGCATACGCGAGCATACGCCCGCTCTTCCGGACCTCGTCGACCAGGATGAGAATGTTCTCCCGCGGATACGGTGGGAACGAGTCATTGGTATCGCCGATCATATGCTTCCAGCCCCGGGTGCCTGCCAGCACGCGCCGCGTCTCAGCGCGCATGGAGTTCAAATCTTTCGTGTAGAAATAATCGACGTTGACGGCGCCGCGCGTCACCAGGCAGCTCCCCAATCGCGCTCGTGCGCCATGCAAATCGGCCACATCACCCAGTGGCGGCGACGACAGGCTTTCCAGCACATCCACTGCCATGTCATCGTATACGCCCATTACAATCAGGCGCCCCATCTGCCCGCAGGTATGTACCCAGCCCAGCATTCCATGGGCATGCGCCGACGCGTGCAGTTTGCGAGCTTGCGGCACGAAGTATCGTCGGTAGATCTCGGGCGAATACAATTCAAGCCCATTAATGGCTCCCAGGGTGGCATCGGCGCCGGCTGCGGCGGCGCAATCCATCCACACCGCGTTCGTCTGCTCATATGCTTCGAAGATGCGCTCCATCTCAGCCGGGTGATCGAGCAGCAGGTAGAACGCCAGCGTCGGATCCATATACCAGTTGCTGGTGATCGCGAAGGTCGGTACGCCCAGCACGATATACAGCAGCGTGGATGCCGGCCACTTTCCTGCTTCAGCCTGGAGTTGAGACACGATATATTCGCGCACCCGCGGGTCATCCTGGCTCGCTTGCGCCATGCGCTCGATCAGGAAGGTGAGGGCAAGCAAGTCCGCGTCGCTCTTCACCAGGTGGTCCACCCAACAGGATGGCCGATCGACCGGCGTGACAAAGGTTTCTGACAGGACGCCGACCGGCGTCATTATCGTGGTTATTCTCTGGACGGTGCCGTCAGTGTCATGCTCCTCGCGCACTGTTAGCTCGATATCCTCGAGAAAAGCGATGACATCGGCATGCGTGGGCGCGCCCAGGCCCCGGTGCAGGTGCATGCCGGTTTCGCGGCAGCATTGCACGACCATCTCGGGAGTGAGGGCACACATTTCATCGCGCGTCGTCATGCCGAAATACGACGCCGCCGTGGAACGGGCGTCGCCCAGTAAAATCGGCACCAGGTCCGGATCGCCGCTTTGCATCCATTGCACCAATGGTTTTCTCGGAGCATCTGTGTGCGTCATCGCAGCACCGGCTCCAATCCGTGCGCGGTGACGCGGATGCACTGGCCGCGCAGCAGCGACTCGTGGGAGTCCCAGTAGACGTAGAGCACCAGGTCCGGCTCCACCTCGACCATGCCGCCCATCACCCAGAGTGCGCCGTCGATCATGGTGCCCTGGTCCCAGGTATGGCCGTCGTCCCGGCTGCAGTGGATCGTCAGCGAGGGCAGCCGGTGCCCCACCAGCACGGCGCCGTTCGACGTGCGCAGCATGTTCGGGGTGGCGTAGCCGGGGAACGGCCCGCGCACGCAGGGACTCCAGGTGGCGCCGCCGTCGTGCGACCAGGTTTCCCACATCCACGGGGAGTAGACCGGCCGCACCAGTGCCATGATGCGCCCGTCCTGCCCCATTTCGGCGCCGCAGACTTCGGTCAGGTCCAGGTTGCCTTCCACCGGGTCCGCGTCGATGCCGAAGGCTGCCCGGTCGACGTTCACCGACGGCGACCAGGTGCGCCCGTCGTCGGTGGAGCGGCAGGCGAAGGCTTGGCAATGCAGCGCGCCCCAGGTGTGAATCCCCAGGTCCTCCGCGGCCAAGTCGCACCCGCCGTAGACGAAGAGCACCATCGATCCGTCCCGGCAGTTGCAGAACGCCTGCGGACCCACGTGCATGGCCTTCAAGTGTTTCGGTTTCGGGCCGACATTGACGGGTTCGGGCGCGCTCCAGGTGCGCGCGCCGTCCCGCGACTCGGCCACCTGGAATTCGCCATCCAGGCAGAGCCAGGCGATCAGCCGTCCCGCCGGCGTCACATGCAGGCGCGCGCGCTGCCACTGGTCGCCGCCTTCGCGCAGGCTTAAGGCCTCCGGCGCCGACCAGGTGCGCCCGCCGTCCCCCGAGCGCGCCAGCCACTCGGTCGACGGGCCACTGTAGGGCGGGTCCTGCTCCGAGTAGGTGAGCAGCAGCTCGCCGTCCGGCAGGCGCACCAGGTCGCGCATCTTCTGCCAGATCGCCGGCGTCCGCGGGCACGGGTGGAACCAGTTTGTCGGCTGTTGTGCCTGCGCGTTCCAGGTGAACGGCGTGACCGGCGCGCCAGCCACCTCGACATTGCGCATCACCGCGCCGCCGACGGTGTAGACGCCGATGGCGCCGGCGTCGACAGCCGTGTCGACTTCCGCCTCGAACAGGCCGTGGTCGCCGATGTGCACGATCAGTTTGTTGCCGATCAACGCGATCTCCGCCGTCAGCCAGAGCCCGCTGTTGCTCGGTACCCGGCGCACCATCTCCAGCTTCCGGCAGCGCAGGTAGCCGCTGTCGTCCATCTGCGAGAGCGCGGCCCAGAAGTGCTGCGCGCGCGAGCCTTGCCCGCAGTTGGGGAAGTGCACCAGGCTGAAGTGTGATGCATTCTTCGCGCGCAAAATTATCCCAGCGTCGCTGTGTCCGGTCAACCGGAAGGCGAAGCGCACCCGCACGTCCCGGTAGGCCTGGGCCGTCCGGAAGGTGTAGTGATGCCCCTGCAGATTCGGTCCGTCGCTGCGCCGGAGGGGATCGGGCACGGTGATGGCGCCGTCCGCTCCGTCCTCCCAGGCGCCGTTGACGAAATGCCAGTCGCATCCGTCATCGATGCGCAGCTGGTGGGTGGTCTCGGTGGTCATGGTCCCCTCGCTTTCAGGCGCCGACGGGTTCGCCGCCGACGCGCGCCAGCCAGTCGTAATAGACGGCGTTCGCGTCCCAGTCCAGGTCCATCATGCAGGTGCCGCAGAGCATCATACCGGTCACCCGCTCGGAGCGGATCAGTTCCTCCGCCACTTCCAGATGCCGTCGCATCAGCGCGGCGGAGATCGGCCGGCCGTTGCCGAAGTCATGGGTATACAGGCAGAGCAGCATCGGCTTGCCGCCGCTCAGTTCGCCCAGGCGTTCGACCGCGGTCGGCACGCCCTCGATCTGGTCGGCATGCCAGAGCGGCACCACGAAGCGGTCGAAATATGGCAGCAGCGCGGGCAGTTCCGGGCGATCCAGGCTCATGGTATAGATCGTCGCCCCCAGCGGCAGGTGCGGCGCGTGCAGTGCGTTGACCCACTGCAGCCGCGCCAGCTGCGCGGGGGTGACGCCGGCTTCGAGGGTGCCGGTGCTGAAGTCATCGACATGGAAGCCATCGATACGCGGATCTCGAGAAGCAAGACGTTTGGCCGCCATCAACGTGTCGATTGTCTGGTCGAATTGCAGGATGACACCGGCAGGCGTATGCCCATGTAGCGCCGTCTTGCACACCAGGCGCATCGCCGACGGCATTGAGGCCATGGTTTCCTCGTCGATGGGCAGGCCGCCGGCGACAAAGACGTTCGTGATGCCCGTCTTCCGGATCGCGTCTTCGACGGTCATCGTGGACGGGGCAAAATATTCGCCGCCGCATGAAGCCGTCGCCTGCAGCACGTTTACCTGCATGCCCCACAGCCAGCAACGGTCGCGGATGGTATGAAGACCCATGAAATACCTCCCTTACGCAAAGGCTTCGAATGCCGTCTCGATATTATCCAGGGGATCGGATATCCCCCAGGATAACTGGGCGAGCAGGCCGCCGTATTCACCCCCGAAGGCGCAACGCAGCCGGCGCACGGCCTGCTGCACTTCAGTAACCGATCCGAATGGCAGCACGTATTGGCGGTCGACCTCCCCCCAGAAGGTGAGTCGGCCACGGAAATGGCGCGCAATCTCCTCGATGTCCATGCAGAAGAGCTGGCTGTTCAGCGCGTCGACGCCGATGTCGATCAGGTCGGGCATGATTTCGCGGATATAGCCGTCGCTGTGAAAAAACACGCGCTTGCCCGCGGCGCGCATCTGCGCGAAATACGCGGCATATAAGGGCCGGAACAGCCGGCGCCATTGGCCGGGTGAGATCAGCAGCGCCGTCTGCGATCCCCAGTCATCGCCGATGACGACGGCATCGACGTCTGTCCGGCACCAGAGCGCGACATGTTGCTGATAGAAGTCATGCACCAGTTCCAGCAGTTGCATCAGCGCGCGCGGCTCGTCGGCCAGGTCGTAGAACAGCGCCTCCGATCCCCGCAGGAACTGCAGGCGCTCGAAAGGACCGGGACCGACTTCACCCAGGATGAAGGACTCCGACGTCCGGCAGAACGTGTTGACGATATCGAGCTGCCTGTCGTTGAGCATCTCCCACGGCGGGGTGAACGTCGCCAGTTCCGCCCACTCCTGCAGCACCGGCCGGGTCACTTCTCCTGCGACGCCGATCTCCAGCGCCGTCCATTCGCTGCCCCAGTCGTCGATGTATGCCCCGGGGGCACTGGCATCACCGGATGCGCGCGCAGAAGCAGCGAGCACCGATGGCGCGCGGTCGAAATCCATGGGAAAGCGTTCAAGCATCTCCTGCCACTCGAGTGGCCGATATTTCGCGATGAAGCGTCCGCCCCAGACATCGCGCGGCAGGCGGTCCGGCCCGGTGAAATTCAACGCTGCCATCACGCGCTGTCGCGCGGTCTGTCGACTCGGATTGTGGACGTCAGGCTGATTCGGCATCATGATTATCGCTGAAACGATACACTTCGCACATGGCAGCAAAGTTGGCGACCGGTGTATCCGGCGGCACTTCGCAACCAGCCGATAAAATATACGGAGTGCCGGCCTCCGCGATGCACTGCCGGCACGCCTGCCGCACGTCGTCCGGTGTACCGTGCAGCAGCACTGCGACCGGATCGAAATTACCGCACAGGCATACCCGGGAGCCCAATATTCCGCGTGCGTATTTCAGGTCGACCATCCAATCCAGATCTACGATATCAGCCACGGCAACGGCGATGTCGCGCAGCAAATGGGTGATATTGCCGCAGATATGCAGTTTCGCCAAGCCCCCGGCCGCATGGATGGCGCGAATGATCTCCTGCTCGTAGGGCAGGACATATGCCTCATACATCTCACGGCTGATCAGCGACGCGGCGGCATCGCCGATGCCGATGATCTCGGCCCCGGCATCGAGCTGCGCCAGGGCGAACGCAATTTCATGCGGCAATATGAAATCCATCAGTTCACGCAGCAGCGCTGTATCTGTCGCCAGCGCCATCAGCGTCTCGTCCAGGCCATGAAACGTGGCAGCCTGCGCGAAGCACCCCTCGACCCAGCCGTGCACTGCCATTTCGGGACGTCGCGCCTTCAACAGGGCGATGGCGCGCAACCGGTCGCGCATGAACGGTCCGTCATGCGGCTCCGGCCAGCGCAACCGCGCGATATCCTCTCTCCGCCGGACCAGCACACCTTCGGGATGGGGCACGCTGTCCGACAACCAGGTTAAGGGCAGTCCGCAATCGGCCGCCTCGCGATATGCGAATCCGGTAACATTGAAACAGTCGAATTCCCAATGGTCCCGCATGCGCAGTTGCGCTTCGACCAACACCCGGTGATCGCGGTTGTAGTCGCTGAACGGCACCCCGTGCCGGCGTGCGCAGAACTGCTTGATCAGCGGCATGCTCGGCACGCGATCAACCGGTTCGCCGCGTATGGCGTGCAACAGGCGTTCACGTGAATTCATCGTTCAAGGCATCGTCGTCGCGTCGATCACTGCGACTTCGATATCCTCCTTGTTCACCGAGTAGATGAGCAGCAGCTTATCGCCATCGACAATGCTGTTCGGGTAGTGATACCCGTCCTCCTTGTGTTTCCCCGGCACCCGCCGCGTCGTCGGCCCTTCCAGCAGCGTGTATATGCGGTCGAAGCACTCGCCGTCGTCGCTAAGCGCGATATGCATATTATGGCGATTCAGATACTGATCGCAGTGATTGCCGATCAGATAGTAGCGTCCGTCGGTTAACCGTCCCGCATGCGCCCGCGAATAAGAATTCGGGAAGGTGGTGCTGATCATCGGGCTCCACGCCTCGCCGCCGTCATCGCTCCAGCTCAACGCCAGCCGGGTCAGGTGCCCGCCGTCGCGCTGCCACAGGTAGATGCGGCCGCTGTCCGTCTGATACCAGGTGCCTTGCTCCGGGACGATGCCCTCAGCCTCACCGGAGAGTATTTGGGTGCGTGGCGGCTTCGTGAGATCGGACGGGTCATCCCAGATCAGCAGCGTGGCTTCGCCCCAGTGCGATTGATGAATGCCCGAACAGAGCAGCTTGCCACCGACCGTGCGGCGTGGTCCTTCGAAGAGGTAGATGTCGTCCATGATGCCGGGAAATGCTTCCCACGTCTCCAGGTCCTCCGTGCGATACAGATCGAGCTGCATCACACTGGTGACGATGCTCATCATGCCGGGTTTCGCGACGCCACGCGACCGTGCCTGCCCCACCAGCGCATACAGGTAGCGGTCGTCGGCATACAGCCCGGCCATGTTGCGCACAATGTCGCTGGCCGGATCGGTGCGCACGATCGGTTGGTCCGGGCTCCACGCTGCGCCGTCATACGACCAGGCATAATGCGGCTCCTGGCCCGGCGCATCTTCGTGAGCTAAGCCATTCGACCAGGCCGCCACGTAGCGATCCTGAAATTTGCAGATCGACTGGTGGTGGCTATACGCGTAGGATTCCGCCTTGCCCGAGTAGACGCGGCTGCGCTGGACGAGCACCGACGGGAACGTCGCCCAACCCGCCGGCACGACGCCATGCCATTCGACGGCGCGGTCCCGGTATCCCGCGATTTGCATGCCCAGAAAGTGCCGAAATTCGGCCACCTTGCCTGCTAGGTCGGGCGACAGGACATTGGCGATGTGCTGTGTGGCGATGTTCACAGTGGTCTCCTCTCTCTCTACGCTGTCTGTTCCAGATAGTCGCTCCTGATTGTGTGGCTGCGGTCGAACGCATGTCTCGGGGCCACTCCTCTGTGCTGCGTGTTCGGCCGCTGCAAATGACGCAACATCCAGGATCTCGTCGACGAGTCCGCCTTTCAAGCCTGGCCCAGTTTGCAGTCGCCTTCGCGCTCCAACCACTGGTACAGGACGTGGTTCGACTCCCAGTCCAAATCCATCATGCACGTGCCGCAGATGCAGATGCCCATCACGCGCCCTTCGCACAGGAGTTGGGCGGCCACCTCAAGATGACGGCGCATCAAGCTGCCGGGCAGCATCCGCTGGCTACCGAAATCGTAGCTGTAGAGGCACAGCAGAATGGGCTTGCCGCCGCTCATCTCGGACAGACGGGCAATGTCCGCCGGGAAGCTCTCGATCCGGTCCGCGTGCCAGAGCGCGGTCAGGCACATGTCAAAATACGGCAGGAACGCCGGAATGTCCGGGCGGTCCAGCAGAAACGGATAGATAGTGACACTTAGCGGCAACCTCCGCGTTGCTACAGCGTTTTCGAACATCAGTCGCGCGACATCTTCCCGTTTCAGTCCGGCATCGAGGCTTTCCGTGAAATCATCCAGATGAAAACCCTCGATGCGGCTATCCGTCGCAGCCAGACGATTTCCCCCCGCCAGCGCTGACGAGGCGCCGCTGTAGTCCACCGCATTTGCGCCGCCGATG
>Ga0172371_10006766_pt1 | contig 16523 bp, 16 predicted proteins | sample Lak12m_FD_114543 | JGI IMG/M metagenome (GOLD analysis project Ga0172371, IMG submission 114543) | Freshwater microbial communities from Kabuno Bay, South-Kivu, Congo - kab_022012_12m | ecosystem: Environmental > Aquatic > Freshwater > Lake | place: Democratic Republic of the Congo: South-Kivu...
AATGAAGTATTGAAATAGCTTTGATATGTACTAGAGTACGTACCCCAGAAGTACAGCGAAGCTGACTACGGGGTAAATTATAATACGTATTAAAAATGGTGTATAATTAACCCTATAGAGTAATCCCGAATACTCGGGATAATTTTTCTGAAAGAAAAATTTACTCAACAGGGTAAAGATATGAAAAAAATATCTATTATTTACATTTTTGTCTTCGGAATGTTTTTTTTAAGCTTTCCATTTTTTGCTCGGGCGGAAGTAATCTCAGAAATTTCCGACTCTTCCGGAGAAGCACCTGGCTATATAGATATTTTAAAAGCGCGCCTATCTCAATTTGATTCCACTTCTATTCAAGTTGAAATGGAATTAGATATCACCAATCTTCCTTTTAATAATCAAAGCTACCGTTTCTATTTGGATACCAAAGGTGATATTGGAAATGATTTTTTAGTGAGCATAAATTCTGTAAGCGGTTCTGGAATTATTCATATCTGGACCTTATGGTTGGAGGATTTAAATAATCCAAAAAACATTTATCGAATTGCGACACCCCTTTTTAAAAACACACAAAATCAAATAACCCTGTCTGGAGTTATCCCCCTTTCTTATTTAGAAAATCCAGCTAAGATTGGATGGTATGCGAATGCTCAGGGCAATGACGGCTTGGATTCAATAGGAAAAGCTTCTCTTACTCTTAACTCACAAATAAGCGAAGGAAATTTTATAATTGAATCATCAGGCGCGCCTTATTTAATAAATAATAAAGCCATCGGTTTACCCACCAGTCAAGGAATCAATTCCGCCTTACTCAGTGTGAAAGATAAAATTACCAATCAATTATTTTCTGGGTCGGTCGAATATGTCAGCACTAACCCAATAATAACCATTAATTCTTCCAATGTTGTTAGTACTAGTCAGATAAAAGAAACGGGATTGCTTTGGGCCAGAATAAAAATAAATTCTAATTTTTATATATTACCTCAACCACTATCTATTCTTTCCAATGAAAATATATGGAGTGGCAGGCGCGTTAGTTTTATTATTCAAAATACAGCTGATGGTGGAGGCTCAATGAATAATGTGATGACTAAATATGACTTAGTTCGGATTTCTGATTTAGCGAGTGATAAACAAAAGGCTTGGATTGGCAATGTTGAACCACAAGGAAACTCTCTTTTGTGGTTGGAAATTAATAATTCCAATCAAAATCAGCAAAATGTTTTGGCCTCGTCCAATGCTTTAAATATGGCGGTGCCATTTCCAATGATGCATATGGGTTATTGGTCAATTAGCAATGCTTCTTTGCCTTGGGTAGCCATATTTCATGAATTTGCACATCACTACTTGGGAGCCTCAAAAAGATTTGACCAGCTATTGGATCGAACGCCAGCCTATATTGAATCTTTTCCTCAAGTGTTTTCTTTTTTGGCTGGCGAACAATTATACAACACTGAAACCAATGTTTATGCCAAAGAGACTTTGCGAAATGATTTAAATGGGTGGCGACAGGGCAATATTGATCCTCGTTATAATGCCTGGATGTCTGCTGGTGCGCCGATTAACTGGTTAGTTAATAATGTTGATCCTAATTATAATATTACTCCCAATTATACTGTTGTGCCTGGTATAATGTTTTCTTTGGCTGATGAATATGGTTGGGATAAGCTAGAAAAATTTGTTAAAATTCTTTTTTCTAGCAATGAAAGAATCTCTGCTTTTGACAGCGGAACTCTAGGCACAGCATTTAAAAATCAGCGCTTCAATCTTTCTTCAACGGTGGTTGCTGCTGCATGGGAAGTTGCAACGGGAGATAGAATGTTTGATCGCTTTACACAAACATGGCACTTTCCATTAGATCAAAATACATATTCGATAGTTCTAAGTGAATTATCGAAATATATTGATAATACCTGCCCTACCAAGGGAGACTTTAATTGTAATGGTTTTGAAGCCTACGACATCAGTACTATGATTAATATTATTTTAAAATCAAATCCCACTCCAGAGGAAAAATCCAAAGCGGATATGAATAACGATAATCTAGTTAATTCTTTAGATCTCAATGCTTTAATTACTGAGGTTTTGAAGTAAAATAAAGGCTTTTTAAAAAGCTTTAAAAATTAGCCCAAGTCGGGCTGTTTTTTTCTAAAAATGTGGTATAATAGATTTATTATGGGGAGAAAAAAGAAAATCAAAAATGAAGAGACGGAGGGGGGCAAAGAAGAAAGCCACAAATTGAGTTTTGGCATTGGCTCAGACGCAAAAAGAAGCGTGGTAGCCATTTTTTTATTTGCTTTGGCCATTGTCATCTTTCTTGGTTTTATCGGAAAAGCGGGGATTGTGGGGGAAAAATTGAGTTTAGCCACCGGAATGCTGGTTGGTTGGACAAAATGGCTTTTCCCAATCTTTCTAATTTTGGGTGGAGTGATTTTGCTTTTTGAAGGCAAGGCTTCTTTTTATATTTCCAAATTACTCGGACTTTTTATTATTCTTTTGGGTATTACCGGACTTTTTCATTGGTTTGGGGATTTAGAGAAAATGAAAGAAGTGGCAACTTTAGGTCAAGGCGGAGGTTATTTGGGTTTTGCGGTTTCCTATGTGAGTGTTAAATTTCTAGGGGTGGCGGGTGGATTTGTGATTATTTTAGCTTTACTTTTGATCGGAATAATTATTTCTTTTGAATTAACTTTTCACAAAATTATTGATCTTTTTCGTACTCAAGAAGAAGATGTCCCAGAAGAAGTGCTGGAAGAAAATCAGGTGGCCGAAATTAATGTTCCAGAAAAAAATGTTTTACCTTTAGTTTCAGAAGAAATTAAAAAAGAAATTCCAGAAAAGAAGGAAGAAGGCGGGGATAATATTGGAAAAATAAAATTCGTGGAAGGCACAGATCAGTATGTAGATGAGAAATTAGTGAGTGATTTTAAGCGGCAAAAAATTCACATAAAAGGCAAAAAGGAGGATGATGAATGTTCGATTATTGATACAGAATGGGAATTGCCGCCAGCCAATCTTTTAGAAAAAAGTTCTGGTGGAGCTAAGGGTGGAAACACGGAATACAATGAAGAAAAAATTGAACAAACTTTCAGACAATTTGGAATTGAAATGGAAAGAGCAGGGCACCAAGTTGGTCCATCTGTTACTCAATACCGTTTTCGTCCAGCCGCTGGTATTAAAGTAGCTCAAGTTCTAGGACTCCATAATGACATTGCTTTAGCTTTAGCCAAGCATCCAATTAGAATCGAGGCTCCGATCCCGGGACAATCTTTAATTGGGATTGAAGTGCCCAATGATTCTCCAGCTATTGTGAAACTTCGTGATATGGTTGAGGACGAAGAGTTTTTAGGGCGAAAATCAAATCTGATGTTAGCCTTAGGAGAGGACGTTAGTGGTAAACATATTATGGTGGATTTAGGAAAAATGCCACATTTAATGATTGCGGGCGCGACCGGAACGGGAAAATCAGTTTCGATTAATTCAATTATTACCGCTCTACTTTATCAAAATTCTCCGAAGGATTTAAAATTTATTATGGTAGATCCAAAACGGGTAGAGCTTTCGATGTATGCTGGAATTCCGCACCTTTTAACGCCAGTGATTACTGACAACGGAAAGGTAGTTAATGCAATGCGTTGGGTGGTGGGGGAAATGGAGAGACGTTATCGATTATTGCAAGATATGGGCTCACAAAATATCACCTCCTATCAAGAGAAAATGGTTAAAGGACAAACACGCAAGCACACTGATTCGGAAACCGGAGAAGTGACTGAAGAAAAAATGGAAAAACTGCCCTATATCGTAGTGGTAATTGATGAATTAGCAGAATTAATGATGAGTCATGGTAAGGAAGTGGAGGGGGCGATTGTGCGCATTGCTCAGTTGGCGCGCGCGGTCGGAATTCATCTAATCGTTTCCACTCAAAGACCAGAAGTAAAAATTATTACTGGTTTGATTAAAGCCAACATTAATTCACGGATGGCTTTTAAAGTGAATAATCAAATCGATTCGCGTACGATTTTGGATATGTCGGGAGCGGAAAAACTTTTGGGTAACGGCGATATGCTGTATATTTCTGCCGTTAATCCAAAACCGAAACGTATTCAAGGAGTATTTATCAGTGAAGCCGAAGTGAAGAAGGTGGTTAAATTTGTTAAAAATCAAAAAGTAGAAGCCGAATTAGATGATAATATTGTGGGAGGAGATGAAAAGGAGGAAAATTCAAACTCAAAACAAGATCCTAATCAAACATTGGAATTTAGTTCCACTGTTGGAGCTGAGCAGGATGATGATTTATATGAAGCCGCCAAAGAAGAAGTGAAAAGAGCCGGGAAGGCCTCAGCTTCTTTATTGCAGCGAAGACTGCGGGTGGGATATGCGCGCGCGGCTAGAATTTTGGATTTATTAGAAAATGATGGTATCGTAGGACCAGCGGATGGGGCGAAACCGAGAGAAGTTTATGGCACAGAGAATGTTCCGCATTATGATGAGCCAATCCAAGATCAAGTTGAGAGAGATAAATGGCAGATGTAGTTAATACAAAAATAAAAATTCACCCTATAGAATAATTTTTCCACTGGAAAAATAAATTTCGTGAAACGAAATTTTATTCAATAGGGTAAAAAATTTAAAACTTCGCCTAGACTATTTGAAAATTCAAAGGCAAGTTTTTTTGTTTTTAAGAGAATAAATTTTTATGATCGGAAATGGATTTATAAAAAAAAGTGTTGGGACAATGACCTTAGGGGAGAAACTTAAGAAGTTTCGTAATGATCGACGCTTGGGGTTAAATGATATTTCTCGCGTCACCAAAATTCCTTTTAAATATCTGCAATATTTAGAAGACGGAATGTATGAAAAACTTCCAGCTGATGTTTATGTTAAAGGATTTTTACGAAACTATGCGGAAGTTCTAGGGCTGGATGAGCATATTTTTGTGCGTTTGTTTGAAAAAGAAAAAGGGATTAATAAAAATCTTCGCAAGCAAAATGGGATAGTGGAGGAAAAAGTGAAACCATTAAATATCTCTTCTTTTGTAGTGACGCCTAAAATTATGGCAACTACCGCTATTACCATTTTGATTTTGGCAGGAGTTTTTTATCTTTATAGTGAATTCGGATCTTTTTCTGATAATCCTCGATTAGTTATTTTAAGTCCAGAAAAAAACTACTCCACTTCTGGTAATTCAGTGGTAATTGAGGGAGTAACAGATGCGGATGGGAAAATTTTTATTAATAATCAGCCAGTTTTGGTAGATGAAAATGGAAAATTTCGAGAAAGCCTAATAGTTCAATCTGGAACCAGCGCAATTAATATTCGAGCGGTAAATAAATTTGAAAAAGAAACCTTAGAAATCTTAACCATCCAATCAACCTATCAAGAAGTCCAAGTAGAAAATAAACCAGAAGAAAATTTAAATACAATTACGGAAAGTAAAAGCTTGAAAATTGAGGTGCGGGTAGATCCAGGTCCAGTTTGGCTAAGCGTGGAAACGGACGGAAATTTAGCTTTTAGTGGGACAATGTTAACTGGAGCAACGCAAAGTTTCGAAGGAGAAAACAAAATTGTGGTTACTTCGGGGAGCGGGAAAGCGACTTTCATTAAGTTTAATGGAAAGGATATTGGTCCTTTAAGCCAGGATTCAGGGATAGTGAGAGGAGTGACTTTTACTCCAGAGACAAAAATTTGACCCCGTAAAATTTCGAGGCGAAATCACGGGGCAAGGTTATCCACACCTCAGGAGTTGCGGAGAAATATATTAGTGATATAATAACACTATGCCGAAAGGAGGAGGCAGAAAAATAATAAAGTAATTCACCCTGTAGAGTAAAATTTTGTTTCACAAAATTTATTTTTCCAAAGGAAAAATTACTCAACAGGGTAAAAAATAATATGGCGAAAGAAGTGAACAAAGAATTAGAAAATGTCGTGGACCAAATTAAGGAAAAGTTTGGCGAGGGAGTGATTATGACTTTGGGTGATGTGAAAAAAGTGGAGGTTGAATCGATTCCTTCCGGATCACTATCACTGGATATTGCTTTGGGAATTGGTGGAATTCCCAGAGGACGCGTGATTGAAGTTTATGGTCCAGAATCTTCCGGAAAAACCACTTTGACTTTGCATGTAATTGCCAACGCGCAAAAAGCCGGTGGAGTGGCAGCTTTTATTGATGCGGAACATGCTCTCGATCCAGAATATGCCAAAAAAATTGGGGTGAATATTAATGACCTACTAATCTCGCAACCAGATAATGGGGAACAAGCTTTGGATATTGTGGAAACATTGGTTAATTCGCACGCTGTGAGTATTATCGTCGTGGATTCCGTAGCGGCCTTGGTACCGAAAGCAGAAATTGAAGGCGAAATGGGAGATCGACATATGGGGCTCCAAGCGAGGTTAATGTCACAAGCACTGCGAAAACTCACGGCCATTGTCGCGAAGTCAAATTGCACCGTGATTTTTATTAATCAAATCAGAATGAAAATTGGAGTGGTTTTTGGAAATCCGGAAACGACCACCGGTGGAAATGCCTTGAAATTTTATTCTTCCGTGCGTATTGAAGTAAGAAGATCGGCGCAAATTAAAAAAGGTGAAGATATTGTTGGTAATCGAGTGAAAGTCAAAATTGTGAAAAATAAAGTGGCGCCACCTTTCAAGACAGCTGAATTTGATATTATGTATAACGAAGGTATTTCTCTTTCTGGTGATGTCCTGGACGCGGGAGTGAAATATGAAGCGATTGAGAAGAAGGGCAATTCTTTCAATTTTCAAGAAGTGAAATTGGGAGTGGGACGCGAAGCAGCCAAAGCGACCATTAAAGCCGATCCGAAACTTTTGAAAGAAATTTCCAAAGAAATTATGCTGAAATTACATGAAAAAGAATTAGCCGATAACGCCTAAAACTTTTAAAAACCGCCCAAGATATCAACAGGGCGGTTTTTTTATTTGGTGATATAATTAACCCTGTAGAGTAAATTCGCCGTGGCGAATTATTTTTCCGAAGGAAAAATTACTCAACAGGGTAAAGATATGAAAAAACAAAACCTAATCTTCATAATTTTTTTCTTGGGATTATTTTTTGCTTTAGCTGGAAAGGCGCAGGCGGCTTGTACTTGGGTTGGTAATACCGGGACAACCGCTTCTTGTTTTCAAGCGGATATTGCCAGTTGTCTGGCGGAAGCGGCAACTAAATCTGGAGATGTGGTTGTAAAAATTAAGACTGGAGATTGCACTAGTTCTCCAGCCGTAAATGGAACCATTCTCAATATGGCAAGTAATTGGGCAGGAACGAAGATCACAGTTCAAGGGGAAAATTCTTGCACTTTAAATGCTGCCGGACAGCCATCATCTTGCCCAACAAAAATTTCCGGAAGAGGCTTTGATATTTTAGGAATTTCCGGCAAGCAATTTATTTTTCAGGATTTGGAAATTAAAAATTGCGCAGATGCATATATTGTTAATTCCGGGCAAGGGTATTTTAGGATTAATGGGACAGCCCAAGACTGGCGGCTAACCAGATTATTTTTCAATACGCCGACTTCCAAGCAAATTGGAGTGGGAATGGGCAGCGGCGGGAGAACCTATGGTCTGATTGATCATAATCGAGTGACCGGCGGGGGAAATTCGAATTTTTTTCTACATACGCGAGTGATGGGCGATGAATATAATGCTTGGGCGGAAGGATTACAAAGCGGAACTTCCAAATCCATTTTTATGGAAGCGAATATTATTGAGGTGTCGGATGGCGTGGTGGGAGCAATATATGATTCAGAGGCCGGTGGCAAGGCAGTTATTCGTTACAACACTTTTAAAAACGCCTATATTGCTTCGCATGATGTGAATGATCGGGCGACGCGAGGAGCAGAGATATATAATAATACTTTTACAGTTGATCCGACGGTGGCAAATTATGGATCGCGCTTTGTTGGCGTTAGAGGCGGGCAGTGGATTGTTTATAATAACAATTTTACTACCGCGTCTCCAAATCAATTTTATACAATGGGAAATGACACTCATTCGGGAATTGGCTTAACCTACTATCCGGCTTGTAATGATGCTCATAATGATCCGTGGAATGCTTACTGTGATAGCAATAGCCATTTAGTTTGTATTGGTGATGGTTTGTCATTTTCCACTTGCACGCAAAATCAAAAATACGCCGGCACAGCGTGCAATAATCATCCGGCTAACTGCATCGAGATGAATACCCCTGGCAATGGCGGCCGACCTTGTCGAGATCAAACCGGTTACAATCATTTATTGCAACCAGAGCCATCCTTGTTTTGGAATAATAAAAGAGACGGAGTTCACTATCCGCCGGCAGTTTATGACAGCGGAGCCAAAGCGGAATGCAATCAAGTGACAGGCACATATGTGCAAAATAATTTTATTCGCTTAGGTTATGAATATTGTGATAACGCGACCACGATGCCGGCCAGTTGCAATGGCATTGCGACAACTTATACGGCCTACACTTGTCCGCATCCTTTGACTGGTCTCACTGGGATTTGTGATTCAAATGTTGCCGGAACAGGGGGGTATAATATTCAAAATACTTGCACCACCAAAGGCGACCTCGATTGCAACACCAAATTCGATGCATACGACATAAGCTCCATGATTAACATAATCTTAAAACTAAATCCCACTCAAGAAGAAATATCCAAAGGGGATATGAACACTGACAATAAAATAGATTCTCAAGATTTGAATACTTTGATTAATGAAGTTTTGAAATAGTTGACTTTTTGTTAAAAATGGAGTATAATAGATATATGGTAAAAAACGGGTGATTTTGTCCCGTTTTTTCTTTTTTTATATAATTAATTAGCTAATTAATCTTTTGGCTTAACCACAATATATTAAGCTAAAAAACAAAAACAAAAATATGGAGGGACCAAAATGCAAATGCAAAAAATGTGCCGAAAGGGACATTGAAGATCAAAGAGCAGATGAAGTGGGATTGGCGTTTTTAATCGCGCTTATGCCACTGATGACGCTGACGATCTTTTCCAATATGGGATTGATATAAATCTTCTTTATAAGGGGGAAAACAAAAAACTCCGTTGTCGGGAGTTTTTTTATTTTCAAGTTTTTAATTTTGCGGGCGGCCGACGTATTCTCCCCGTTCAGTGTTGATGATCACTTCTTCACCTTCTTTGATGAAGAGGGGAACGCTGACCATAAGCCCAGTTTCGAGTTTAGCTACTTTACCGCCAGTAGTGACGCTGTTACCCTTTACTCCGGGTGGAGCTTCCACCACACGTAAAGTCATTTTGACTGGGAGTTCAATGTTGATAGCCATGCCATTAAAATTCAAGACCAACACTTCGGTGCCTTCGATTAGATAATTCACAGCATCTCCTAAGACTTCGGCGGAAAGATTGAATTGCTCATAAGATTCATTATCCATAAACGCAAAGTTTTCGCCTTCTTTGTAGAGAAATTGAGCTTTGGATTTAGTAATGTCCGCTTCCTCCACTTTATCGTAGCCTTGAAAAGTTTTTTCCAAAACGGCTCCGGTCAAAAGGTTTTTGATGCGGGTTCTGAGAACTGCGCCGGCGCGACCGGTCTTGGAATGTTCGTGATAAAGAACGGCATAGGGCGCTCCATCTAAAACAATATTTTTTCCTGATTTAATATCGGATAATCCTAGCATGCAAATAGTTGCGAATTGTAAATGCGAATATATGCGAATTAAAAAATAAATTTATTCGAATACGTCGTCTTTAAAATTAGCGTAAATTAGCGTTTATTATTTAGCCACAAACGGAACAAGAGCCATGACGCGAGCTTTTTTGATGGCATTCGCCAAAGCACGTTGATGCTTAGCGCAAGTACCATGTCTTTTTGGTGGATAAATTTTTCCTTGAGAATTCATAAAACGGCGAATCAAATACGCGTCTTTGAAATCAATTTTATCCATTTTGGTTTGGCAAAAGTAGCATTCTTTCTTTTCTACTTTTGTCGGTTCGTTATTTCGATAGTTCATATAAAATACACGAATCTAACGAATATTAACACTAAAGATATGAATTATTTTTGGTTAATTTTCGTGTAGATATTAGTTTAGTTAGTGTTTAAAATGGGACATCTTCAATTCGCACTTCGTCTTGTTCTTCATCAAGATTGATGGTGGGAATAGATTCTTCTTGTGGCGCGGATTGTGCGGATGGAGCGGATTGGGCGGAGTTAGTGGAGGGAGAGGCTGGACGAGAATAATTTCCAGTGCCACTACTTTGGGCCTTGGAACCAAGTTGCATATTTTCCGCCACCACTTCGGTAGTTCTTCTTTCCACCCCATCTTTGCCAGTATATTTTCGAGTTTCCATTCGGCCTTCAATGAAACACTCTTGACCTTTCACGAGATATTGTCCAGCAATTTCCGCTAGTCTTCCCCAAAGCACGACATTGTGATATTCCGTTTTGTCTTGGCGTTGTCCACTTTGGTCTTTCCAAAAACGATTGGTGGCCATACTTAGTGTGGCGACAGATTTTCCGGCTGGCGTGTTTCTCACTTCTGGATCGCGTGTTAGTCTTCCGACTAAAATGACTTTGTTAACATTCATATAAAATACACGAAGTTTACGAATATTGACACGAAACAAACGAAAGTTAGTTAAATTTAGTGTGGATATTCGTTCTTCAAATTAATTTAGTGTTTATATATTGAGAAGTTCTTCTAATTTTTTATCAATGTCATCGTCTTGAGTCTTTTTCTCTGCGGCGATTTCAGCAATTTTTTCTTCGGATTTAGTTTCCGCTTTTGGCGCTTCAACTTTTGCTTCTTTCTTAGTTTCCTTTTCTTGCCCTGAGCCTGTCGAACGGGTTTTCTCGAAAGCTTTTTGTTGGCTTTCAGTAGAAGCGGATTTGGCTTTCCTTTCTTCCTTAGAAAGTAATTCTGGCAGTTCAGAAGCTTTGCTAATTAAAAATCTCAAGATTCCGGTGTAGAGATTTAGTTTACGATTAATTTCTTGGATTTGGGTTGGGTCTTCCAATTCAAATCTTTGCGCGATATAGATCCCATGAGTTTGATGTTTAATTTCATAGGATAACTTGCGTTTTTCTTCGGTTTGTTTTTCGGAAAACTCACCACCTTCCAAAGTCACAATTTCTGAGACTTCTTTTTTGACTGTGTCGAGTTCACCTTCCTTGTTGGCTCCAACGAGGTAGAATAGTTCGTATTGCATACTCAGTTTTTAGTTTGTAGTTTTTAGTTTTTAGCTAAATTGACTACTTTATTAATTATTATATTTAGGCTTAAAAAATAAAGCCCGCAAAAGAAAGACTTCCTTGCGGATTATTATCCTCTTATCTGGCCTTTCTGGGCTTAGCGAGAGGATAGTTGGTCTTTCTTGATTGTGGATTTAGTTTAGCAGGGAATAAGAAAAGTGTCAATATATTGACAAATATTCCATTTTGCGCTAAATTAGTGAATCGCCGAAACATTTCGGCGGAGCTAAAATTAGCGAAATTCTTTAAAATAAACCTAATAGGGAGAAAGAAAATGGATAGAGCTATTATGGAATTTTTAGAAGATGATTTTGAAAAATTAATCAGTGATAAAAGAAGGGCAACCCTGATTATATTAAGAGATAAGCCGGAGATTATCGTAAAAAACATTTCTCGCATAATTCATAATCTTGCAATTAATCTATCTATGTGCGATGGCAGTAGCATTATGGTAAACGAAGGTGATGCCGAAGCATTTGTTTCGTATATGAAAGAAAAGCACAAAGAAGAAATCGCCGCTTTATAATCGCCGAAATGTTTCGGCGGAGCTAAAATTAGCGAAAAAGTTTTTTAAAATATTGGAAAGGATGACTCATGAACCAATCAAGATTTTGCATAAGTTGGTCTCCAATTAATCGTAATTCAGGAAATAAGCTTATCAAGGAAGAGGACGGAAACTACTTCTTTATAGACGATTGGGTGTATTTTTTGACTTATAATTCAAAAACTTCCCAAATCGAGGAAGAGTCAAAACTGAGGCCGAAATTAAAATGCGAAGATTTTATATGCATGAATTTTGATATCCCTGATAATGACGGATGTCACGGTACCAGTTTTAATGAGTGCTATTTATTAGCCGCAGAAGAATCAATCAGGAGGAATAAAAATGTTTTGTTTGTCTATTTAAACAGCAAAAAAGTTATCAAAAAGGAGTCTGCCAGATCAATACTAAGAGATTCGCTTCGCGAGGAAAGTAAGGATATTGCTCGTGAAGAAAGCAAGGTCAGAAGAAGGAGAAGAAGAGTCGAAAGTCTTAAAAAACTTTTAAAGTAAAAACAAAAAGGCCCCGCGGGAGCAACCGCCGGGTCTTTTTTAATTTCTAAAAATTATTTTTAAATTTTGAACTCGATAACCCCAGTAGTACAGCAAAGCTGACTACGGGGCAGGCCCTAGAAGTAGAATAAATTCACTTCAGGGCAAGCATCTCTTCGGGGATATTAATTATATCTTAAATTCAACAACGTCACCGTCCTGGACGATATATTCCTTTCCTTCCAGGCGCAAAGTGCCTAGTTCGCGGGCTTTTTTTTATTTTAATAAATCGTCCAGTTCACATGAAAGAAGCGTGGATTTATTGAGGAGGATTTGTTCTTTTTGATTGAGTTTGTCGGCGGTCATGCGAATGAGTTTCGTTTGAATGGTATCGCCTAGGATGATACGATTAGTTTTTTTGAAATAGTTTTCATTTTTCTGATAAAATAAAGTGGCATACTGTTTGAGCTTGTCTTGCGAAGCTGGATGATTAGTTATACCGCTACTGGTAAATTCAATAAGTTTCATAATTTTTTTTTCCGGTTCGATGGCTAAATTTCCCTCGGAAAAATCAATCCAGTAGTCGCTGAGAGCATAGATAATTCTGATTGATTTTTTTTCTTCAGTTTGGTAATGAAAAATGAAAGAAAAAATATCAGTGCGAAAATCTTGATAAATGGCGATATTTTTCAAAGAGACAATTGTATTAATTTCATAATCCGCTAAAAGATGAAGATAACTTTCTCGCCAATTTTTTAGCCAATTTTTAATAGATATTTGATCGACAAAAAGAGGCGTTAAATCCTGTTTCAGGTTAATGTCATTGACTTTGTTCATTTGCAAGGTTAGCGTGTCAAAAAGCGCGCGAGGATTTTTAGCATCAATATTTTTTGCCGTGAGATAATCAAGATCAGGCACGATCTTTTTACTCATATACCAAAGCAAATCATAAATATCTCTTCCTTTTTCCGCATAAATTTCTGCCCCCACACCTCTTTGTCCGCGTAGAAAAATAGCGGCGATTTTGCTCGCCATCAAAGCGGACATATTGTAGGTCTTGATAATAAAAGAAAGCTGATCGTGAAAAATTGAGTGCCTTTCAGCTACGGTTTTTGGCGCAGAAAAATAGTTCAAATCAATTTTAACATGCACTTGCTTGGAATGTTGATCGATGCCCAAAATATCCCCAATATGAAAACGCAAAAGCAAACCTCGGCCATTGGTTATTTTGGTGGTGAGAAAGTTTTCGTCGGTGTTAAATGAATCTTCGAAATATTTTTCTATTTCTGTTTTTAGTTTGTTGAGAAAATCTAAAGAGACTGAATGATTTACCTCAAAATCCAAATCAACCGACATTCGGTCTAGGCCGTGGCAGATTCGCAAAGCTGAACCGCCATACATTGTCCATTGGCTATAATCAGAATGATGATAGATAAAATTCAAAACAAAAAACTGCAATTCTTCTTTCAAGGCATTGCGCTTGGTTTCCGCGTCGATTTCTCCAAAGGAGGAAAGCTCTTTGAGTTTTCTTTGCAGGGTGAAAATAATTTGATTGTTCATAATTTTTATTTAAGATATTTGTTTAACAGCACATAAAATTTTTCTTTTTCTTTGGACTCCATCTCGTCAAAATCAATCCGCAGTTCGGAAATTATGGTCATAACATTTTTCATTTTTAAACCGCGAAAATTATGAGTTTTAAAATAAAGCAAATCAAAAAGAGCTTTGGCGGGGGGGGCGATGAAAAAATTAAATTTTCCGGAAATGGAAAAAAAATCAGAAAATAAATCTTTTTTGATTGACTGATAGGCAAAAGTCCCTATTTTTGTTTCATAGGCGCGGGTTATTTTGGGGGTAACGGAGATGATTGGATAGATGGTTTCGGTGACTAAGTCGTAATACTGTAAAGCCGTCCAAGAGCTGATATATGAAGGAACGCGCAGAATATTAGCAAGATAGAAAGAATAGGCAATATTCCCTTTATTTTTGGCATAAAAGTCGGCGGAAACATAGAATCCATTTTTGAGGGGAATGATTTCTTTGCGCTTTAAAGATCGGCTAATATAGGTGTCAACCGTGGTTTTTTTTAGCGCATACTGTTCACTAAGCTGATAGAAGGCCTTTTTAGTGAAAAATGGCTGATTTTTCAATTGTTCGAGAAGTATTTCTCTATATTTCATAATTATGACTATATTGTATCAAATCTGAAACAACTTGTCAAGCGCCCCATTTTTGGCTTGACATTCTATCCATTTTGCGCTAAATTAGTGAATCGCCGAAACATTTCGGTGGAGCTAAAATTAGCGATTAAATACTTTTAACCTTATCAATGGAGGTATTGCATGGACGAGAACATTAAAAAAAGTTTAGAAGAAGAATGTCTAGCTTTTACTGGTGATGACAGAAAAAAGCTCTTAGAAATGTTAAGAGATGAGCCGGATGTTCTTGCTGATAGATTCCTTCCGATTATAAGAAGAAAAAGCCTTTTTATTGCAGCAACTAGCGGTATAGCCACTTCAGGTAATTCAGATAACGGCAAGGAGTTTGTTGCTTATATGCAAAAAATGCTCAAGGAGGAAATCGCCGCTTTATAATCGCTGAAATGTTTCGGCGGAGCTAAAATTAGCAACCAAAAGCACTTTAATTCTATTGTGGAGGCAAAAATGTTTGCAACTATCGAAGAAGCTCTAGCAGTTTTTAAAACCGAATTGGGGCATTATCTTTATTTCAAAATAGTATTAGGGGATAATAAGGATGAAAACCCCGCAGATTTTGATGGGGGGAGAATAGCTGGGATGAAAACGGTTCTTGGCCTTTCTCAATCTGAAGCCGCTGCGATTTCGAAACCTATCGAAGCAGAAATTTGGAAAAACAAAGAAGAATTGCTGCAAAAAAAGCAAAAGCAATAAAAAGTTTTTAAAATGCAAATAAGAACAAAAGGCTCCAAAGTATAAATACATGGAGTCTTTTTTATTTTATAAAAAGTTTTATATTTTGAATTCTATAACATCGCCGTCTTGAACAATATATTCCTTGCCTTCGAGACGGAGAGTGCCGAGTTCGCGGGCTTTGGACCAAGAGCCGGCTTCAAGTAGCTTTTCCCAGTTGATGACTTCAGCGCGGATGAATTTGTCCTTGAAATCATTGTGAATGGCGGTGCCGGCCAAGGGGGCGGTCCAGCCTTTTTTGATGGTCCAAGCACGGGTTTCGTCGGTGCCGGTGGTGAGAAATGTAATTAGGCCCAAAAGTCGATAAGCCTCGATAATCAGTTGATCAATATTGGATTGAATTCCCATTTCGGTTGCTTCGTCTTTGGACATCTCAATTAATTCTTCTTCAATTTTAATATCCAGAATAACAAAGTTTTCTTTTTTTAATAAGTTTTCAGGAATTTTATACGCCACCCCATTGAATAGCTTCGCGCCGACTTCGTCGGATTCAACAGGGCAAGCATTATAAACATACAAAAAAGGTTTCATGGTGAGAAGCGATAATTCGCGGACAATAATTTCTGTATTTTCGTCTTGCAAATCCAGCTCAGTTTCGTTGGCCAAAATTCCGTCTTCCAAATTTTTCTGAATTTTTTGCAAGACTTCCAATTGTTCGGCGGCGCCTTTCTTGTTGCCACGCTTATCTTTTTCCAAACGAATGCGCACTTTATTCACTGTTTCCAAATCAGCCAAAATTAATTCCGAGTTGATAATCTCAATGTCGCTCTCCGGATCAATTTTATTGTGGACGTGGATAATATTATCATTGGAAAAAACGCGCACCACTTGAGCAATCGCATCAACTTCACGAATATTGGCCAAAAATTTATTCCCCAGCCCTTCGCCAAGAGAAGCGCCCTTCACAATCCCAGCAATATCCACAAATTCAATAATAGCGGGAATAATTTTGGCAGATTGCGACATTTGCGCCAATTTTTCCAATCTTTCGTCCGGCACTTTTACAATTCCCACATTGGGTTCGATGGTGCAAAAAGGATAGTTGTTGATATCAACTTGAGTTTTGGTCAGGGCCTTAAATAATGTAGACTTTCCGACATTAGGTAACCCAACTATTCCTATTTTTAAAGACATATTTTTAAATTAACGGCCGACGCTTGCCCTGTAGCAAGCTGTGCTTTGCTTCAGGGATGCCTATTTTTAGTGACATAAAGTTAAAATTTTCAATAACCAATGATCAATTTTCATTGAATTTTCAATGAATAAATTTGAAAATTTTCAAATTGGTTATTGATTGTAAATTGAAAATTGATA
>Ga0172371_10006767_pt1 | contig 16523 bp, 14 predicted proteins | sample Lak12m_FD_114543 | JGI IMG/M metagenome (GOLD analysis project Ga0172371, IMG submission 114543) | Freshwater microbial communities from Kabuno Bay, South-Kivu, Congo - kab_022012_12m | ecosystem: Environmental > Aquatic > Freshwater > Lake | place: Democratic Republic of the Congo: South-Kivu...
ATTCCATGAGCGGTCCCCGAAAAAGAAATAAGGACTCCCCGACGCTTCGCTGCGGGGTCATTTTTCACAGAACGTACCCCAGCCCCTCAGCCTGAACACAGAGGTATTCACATAGAAATGCGCCTTCAAAGAAGTGAGACACGGGGGAAACTTCTTTGTGTAAAGAAGTTTCCCCCGGACTCCCTTCAAGAAACTCCATATTCCGCCGGCGTCCCTGCTTCCTGCGTCAGAAAGCAGGGACGCCGGCGGCGTATAGAAGTTTTTGGAGAGGGGCTCGGGGAGGAACCTTTTTACAAAAAGGGTCTCCCCGTCTTACTTGCTTGAAAGCGCATTGGTATTAAAGGGCGCCGGTGTTCCAGTCGGGGAATTTGAGTCCGCGAAATTCGCCGGTGGTTAGTCGGAAGCACACTGATCGGGGCCTTCCTTTTTCTTGTTCCAGTTCCTTCAGCCTTTCGTTGATCCATTTCCAGGCCGAATCCATTTTGTCAAGCGTCGCTTCCGGCGCGGCAATTGTTCGGACTTCGCCATCATCCCATGCGAAGGTTACCGCGCCGGGCTTCATGCTTTTGAGAATCTCTTCACTCCATGGGGTATCTTTTTCCGACATGCTGTTTACTCCTTGAAAGCCCGCTGGGGGATTGCGGGGAGAACCTTCTTGTAAATGGTAGGGGCCGGCCTCCGTGCCGGCCCTCAGGGGTGCACCGGCAGGGACGCCGGTGCCTACCAACCCCGCACCCCTCTCCAAAAACTTCTACATCCTGTCCGCTGGGCGGCTTCCGTCAGCGGCGGAAACCGCCCAGCGGGCGAGATATGGAGTTTTTTGAAGGGGGTCCGGGGGAAACTTTTTTACACAAAAGAGTTTCCCCCGTTAATCTATCAAGCGATTCTGTTGCGGGTGTTTTCCCATCCAGGTGACTTTTCCGTCACTGATGTCGTAGAACGCGGCGACAACGTCTAGAAAGCCTTCCTTCACCGCGTGCTTTACCACGAGGCTGTTGCGCAAGAGATCTTCGATAGTGTGCCAGGCGTTTGCGTGAGCGGCTTCTTCGACCAAGGGTTTTCCTGTTAGTTCCGGCCTGTCTTTTCTCGTCCTTTCTACCGCGGGCACAATCTTCTTCGCGAGTTCCGCTATACTTCCCCGGACTTCTTGATTCTCGGCCACCGCTGTCACCGCGCCGCACTGGGAATGGCCCATAACGACAACCAGCGGAATGCCCAGGTGCTCGACAGCGTATTCTATGGAGCCCGTCTCACTTATGCCCGCCACGTTCCCCGCGACCCGCACCACAAATATGTCCCCGATGCCCCGGTCAAAGAGAATCTCCGGTGGAACCCGGGAATCCGAGCACGATATTACCCCTGCTATGGGATGTTGTCCCATCTGGCTGGTTTCGGCTCGTCTTTCCACCTGCTGATTCGGCCGCTGGGGCCACCCGATCGCAAATCGGGAATTCCCCTCCTGCAGGAGCCTGATAGCTTCTTGCGCTGATATAGTCTGGCTGCCCATGTAATCCCCCTCATGGTCCTTTCGCCGTCGTGTGTACCAACTCGCTGAACGTTCGCCTAATCCCATTCCCCGAGAGTTTACTATTTTCTGTGCGAACAGCGCATCAGGAAAATGAGTTGGTTGTCTCGACAATGGTTCTTAGGCGTGCTATGGGGTAAACGTGTCCCCAAGGTTCGATGCGACGCCTGATCCCGAAACCACAATCATTAGAAATGCGTTTGGGAATATGAAACATTCCAGACATCATTTTGACCTCAAGGGAAAGAACGCGGAAGAATTTGTTCATGAGTTGGCTCTGAAGACTTTCTTAACGGACTGGTGTTTCTTGAATCCAGTGTTGCCGGATGGGAAGGAACTTTGTGATCTATTGGTAGTCTTCGACCATTCGGTGATTATTTGGCAAATAAAGGATCTTAAGCTTGGGCAGCACGGAAAATACAAGAAGTCGGAGGTGGAGAAAAATCTCCGGCAGCTGTCGGGAGCCAGGAGACAGCTTTTCCACTTGAGAACTCCTATCACTCTTCAAAATCCTAGAAGGACTATTGAAACATTTGATCCGTCTAATATTACGGAGGTTTTTCTCATTTCTGTTCTCCTGGGCGAAGGAGAAGATTCCTTTCGTTTTGTTGAGTGCATAAATGAAGCCCTTGTCCACATTTTTACCGGAGATTTTGCGTATATAGTTTTGACTGAATTAGATACTATCGTTGATTTCCTAAAGTATCTGAGAACAAAAGAGGCACTCATTGCGAAGAGCAAGTCTCTTTCGATCATAGGGGGAGAGGAAGAGCTTCTGGCGGTCTATCTAGTAAATGACCGAAGCTTTGGCAGTTTAGAAAATAACGTCCACAACGCTCTGGACGCCGACCTTTGGAATCAATTTCAAAAGAGCGCCGCCTACAAGTCAAGAAAGAACGAAGATATTATAAGCTACGAGTGGGACGCTATTATCAATCGAGTACATGAGGGCTCTAAGAGGTACGAGGTCGTAGCAAAGGAACTAGCTCGGTTAACTCGATTTGAGAGACGAGTGTTCGCCAAGGCCCTTTTTCATGAACATATGGCCGCTCAGAATGATGAACCGGACTGTTTTCGCAGAAGCGTGTCAACGGTAGGAAACACTACATATTGTTACCTTATTTGTGACGAGTCGGTCCCGAAAGACCAAAGGCAAGCTATGTTGGAACGAATTTGTTTTGTCGCCCGTGGGATGTTTCTCCAGAGCCAGAAAGTGATTGGGATAGCTACAGAAAGACACCTTAACTCGACACGCTCCTACGACTTCTTTTTGTTGAAGGTCCCTGCGTGGACGAGCCAGGACCAAGAGCAGATGGAAAAGCTGCAACAGGAACTAGGAATATTCAAGAATCTGGCTATTCAGCAAACGGAACAGAGAGAATATCCTGAATGAATGATGGGCACACCATCCATTTCCTGGTCGAGATTCACCTTGGAGCGTGGGCGGATGGCTGCTGGGTGTCGGCTCAACAAGATCAGGACTCTTCTGAACTCTTCTGTCGCTGCTTCTAACGCGCGACCGTTGAGCGAACCGCGGAAAATTCCCAGGATTGGCAGTGCCCCACCGTTCAAAGGGGAGGCTTAAATACTTATGATATCTCGACATTGGAAAGGCATTGCTAAACCCGGCCAGGCTGATACCTATATCAAACATCTCAAGACCGACACTTTTCCAAAGCTGTACGAAATTGAGGGGTTCATCAGTGCGTCCATCCTCACGAGAGCAGTCGATGCAGGCACGGAGTTTTTGATAGTGACGGAGTGGGAGTCGATCGAGGCAATCAAGGCCTTTGCGGGCGTAAAAGCCGACGTTGCGGTGGTGCCGCCGGTGGTTCAGGCCATGATGGTTGAGTACGACGAGAAGGTCCGGCACTACGAAGTTGCCGAAACGTACACCCCGGCTAAATAACAGAGTTAGACTGCTGATGAAGGGATGGCGGCGCCGCCTCGGCACCGAAGGCCGCCGGACGATACGAATGTGAGTTCAAATAGGTAAGATTGGCGCCCTCACCCCAACCCTCTCCCTGGGGGAGAGGGAGTGGTTCGAGCGTGCCTTCCGGTTCCCTCTCCCGCTGGGAGAGGGCCGGGTGAGGGTTCTTTATTCGGATGCAAATCGGTATGAGCGAGACATAAGAGTTTTTGAAGGGAGTGCAGGGAGTCCCGCGTCCGCGGAATTTGCAAAAAGTCCCCCCTGCAAACACTCAAAGGCTCTTCCGTATCAGGCGCTCACCTTGACGAGCCGCACGTATGTGTCGTAGAAGCTCACGCTGCCGCCCACAGGGTCAACCATGCAGGTGTTCTTGAGCGCGGGGTCGATCCACATGGCCGCGTTGGCATGAATGCCTGCGGTTCTTCGTGGGTCGTGTTTTATCAAGTTGCCGTCGATGGTGACGTCGGCCGCGCCTGTAGCCCAATGCCCGAACCCAAGAGCAAAACTGACCACACCGGGCCGCATGGTTTGAGTGAGCATCAGTGTGCCTACCATAGGCTTCTTTTTTCCTGCCCCCAGGTCCCATTCTCCGGACTGATTGGTGGCGCTGATGACTTTGACCAGGTCGCCTTCGCCTAAGCCGAGCTTCTTGGCGTCCTCAGGGTTTATGAGCACACCATTCTCAGGCATGATCGGCGTGAGCCACTGGTTCGTGATAGTACGGCTCTTGCACTGGGTAATGGTGCGGTGGGTAATCAGTGCCAGGCCGTAGCCCTTTCGGAGTTCCTCAGGCTCGCGGCCGTGGTAATCCCTGATCGGAACATAAGTGGCGAATCCGAGGTTCTTCTTGCCGGTCCCGGAATGTGTGGTGGAAGCGGTCTTCTCCTGGTACAGGTTAAGCAGGGCGCCGTACGGATGTCCGAACCTGTCACCCTTGTACCCCTTGGCCCAATCTTCGAATCGCCCGCCCCGGTTTAGCACATACACGACCTTGGGCCAGTTCTTTTCGCCTGCTATCTTCTTCCACCTCGCCTCATCAAAGACAGTTGCAGGGAGATGCCTCCGCGCTTTCCGGAATATCTTCATTTCGCTTTCACTTGCGTCCGGAACGGCCTCTGAGCCGTCGGGCTTTTCTCCAAACGCGAGGTTCCCAAGAGCGCGAAGGTAGAAATCGTCAGGGTGTTTCAGTCCCAGACCTTTGCCAAACGCGTCCTCGCCAAACCCAGAAAGTTTGAGCTTCTCCGCGATGGCTAGAATCATCGCCTCGAAACACATAGGCATGCGCTGGCCGTACACGGAGCATTCCTCCGTGATTGGCGCCATGGCCGGCTGTCTAACCGGCTGCACCTTGTTGGGCACGCACGGGTGACTCCCCTGAAACTCCCATCGCTCCAGGTATGAAAGATCCGGAAAGATGTAATCCGCGTACATGGAAGTGGCGCCGATCAGAATGTCGCTGGTTACAAAAAGAGGAACTTTGGTGGTGTCGCAGAGGATTTCGATGTTCGTGTTTCCGGCGGGCAAGGAATACGTGGGCGCGCCCATGTAAAGGAATAGCGCCTTCACCGGGTACGGATAAGCATCGCCGATGGAGGGAATGATCTCTTCGTAAATATCGCTGCTTAGAGGGTACCAGTTGCGTTTGGCAGGATAGCCTGAGAATAGAGTGGTTTTCTCATAATCCACGCCGTGCCGGATGGAGCTGATACCGAATGCGCCTGTTTTACCAGGTTGCGGGGCGAGATTATACAGCTTTCCTTTTCCCATGTAGTCGTACGTGGAAGCCTTGATCATTCCGCCCTTGGCGTCGAAATTGCCCAGGAGCATGTTGATGGTCATCCACGAAAGGACATTGTAGAAGCCGTTTGTGTGTTGCGCCGGTCCTCGATGAATGTCCACGGCGGCTTTCTTCCCATAGCTGGTCAGTTCGCGAGCCACGGCAATCATGTCCGATTCTTGGACGCCGGCGATCTCAGCCCATTCTTTCATTGTCCGCTGCTGAACCGATTCAAGAAGCACTTGCAGTCCGCTTTTGACCACTGTGCCGTCCGGCAATTTACTGTCCACTAACAAGTCGCCAATCACCGGAGTCTTGGCGTCATTGGGGTCAAAGGCCACTGGCTGTCCCTGAGCCATGGCAATCAGGAACCTCTCCTGATATTCCTTGTTGTCCTTGGTTTTGCGGGTCTCAGGTTGAGCCAGCCCTACATCCGCTGCCCGGACGAACTTGCCCGGCTTGCCGTCTTTGATCTCCACCAACCACGTTGCGTTGCACCAACTGTTTTCTCCAGCGGCAACGGCTGCCGCCTTGTTGGCGCAGGAAAGGAATTTGGAATCGTAGCGCTTATTGTCAAGAATCCACCGTGTCATCCCGGCTGCAAGCGCGGCGTCTGTGCCGGGTTTCAGTGGCAGCCACTTCCAAGCTTTGGACGCCAATTTGGTGAATCTTGGGTCCGCTACCGCGATTTTGGTGTAGCCGCTGACTAGATTGCCGGTGAGGCGCACAGCCCTGTTTGGCGGGCCGTAATTCGCTTCGAAAAGGTTTGCGCCCACAAAAAATATGAAGCGACTGTTTTCCGTGTCTGCCTGCCAGTAAAACTTCTTACCGTCAGTGAACTTGCCCTCAAGGTATTGTTCACTGATGGCTTTGCAGGTGAAATACAGAGATCCTTGACATACCGTCGTGTGACCGTGAGCGTTAGTCGTGCCAAGGCCCTCTGCAAAACGCTTGTACATTTCGCCGCGGCCTCCTTTGAGTCGGCCCCATGCGACTACGATCTGGTTGTTCTTGGGCCCCAAGTCAGGGTGATTGGGATCAATGAGCTTGTCAAGATTCGCCTCGTGCCTGGTCTTAAACTGTTCCACCAGCGCTTTCTTTTTCTCCTTGTCCTTTTCATCCAGTATCGCCTTGATGTCCGCGGCCATCTCTTTCGAGACTTTGGGATCTGTAAGGGCCCTGAGTTTTGCCAGGCCTTCAACCTCTCGATTTTCTTCTCCAGGCACCTTTGCAAAGAGCTTCCCGCCTTCGCAGATTTCTCGCACGGCCCGATCGAATGGGATTGTCACCCATTTGTTCTCACCGCGCTTGCCCGCTCTCTTAAGCACTTTCCTGAGACGATAAGGATCATAGGCAGTCTGGAGCCCTGCCTGGCCTTTGGGGCATATGGACCCGTCCACAGGAGCCGCGTCTTCAAGCCGAGTGCTGTATGGCAAGTGAGGCAGTAGCGTCCACGGATTGTAGGGATTGCCGTCAATTTTGGTTATAACGCCGTTCTGGTGCTTGCAGGTGATGCCACAGCCAGTGTTGCACTGAAGGCATGCGGAATAGATCATGTTGGAGGGCTTCACCAGCTCGTAAGGAGCGTCCGGCCGGTCGCTTCTCATTACAGCATTTTCCCCGCCACGTTTTTGCTCTGCCAATACCTTTGGAGAAAAGACTAGAAGCCCGGTTCCGAGGAGCGCCCCACCTGCGAGGAAACCTCTTCTGCTCTTTATATTTTTGTCGTTGTTGTTCATGATTCACCTCACGCCTTCTGTCCCGAGCGGGCAGCCAGATTTCGGGAAAATCGCATTCCCACATAAAAAATTGCCATGCCAAGGGCCAGCATGAACGCCCCAACCAGGTATTCCATTGATGTGGGATGGTAGCTGTAGGTAAGACGAACGTCCTGAAATGCTTTCTGGAGCCCGGGGATCTGGCCCGTGATCTGACCTGGAATTAGCACGCACATGCGGGCAGCAGCAAACCCCACTCCCACGAGAAACGCGGCCCATGCCCAGAGCGCCCTGCTCGAAGTGGCAAAAAATACCAGAGGGATACACACTCCCAGCAGGACGTGAATTATCCAGAATACCGTCCAGTAATCCCCAAAAAGCAGAAACTCCACATTCGGCGAATGTGGCCCCACAGTCCAGAGCACAATGGAAAACTCCGCAAACTCAAAAACCAAGTAGACCAGTATTCCCAGGACCGCAATGATACGGAGCCAGCGAGCAGCATGGTCTTCATCCGCTCTGTCGCTCGCAGTGGCCAAACCTAGACCATGGACGTATCTCGCCAACAAAAGTCCTGCGGCCCCCAATGCGATTGCCGAGGCCAGAAACAACACCGACAATATGGGGCTGTGCCAGAATTCGTTGATTCGAACCGCCTCAAAGAACACGCCGCTTTGGCTCGGAAACAATATCGACAAAAAGGCGCCGAATGCCAACAAAGGCTTCAGCCACACGGACCCATTCTTAAAGCTGAGCAGCCAAGTTACGACTGCAACGATCACAAAAACATTGTACATCCAGGCATTGAAGGCAATCATGCTGGTAAAGGTAGGCGAAGTGAGAACCCTATAGAGGCGTTCCATGTGGCCGAGATCCAGATCAACTCCAACAAATGCTGGAATCATGGCTGCAACACTTAACACGATAGCCATTCGCAGTTCCGAAGGTTTGCTGAAACCAGGCACACCCAGGATGAAGCCCACGGCTCCGATTATGAATGAGCCTCCGGAAATGCCTATGCCGAGAAAGTAGAGACCGATCCACAGGCCCCACGGCACGTACGATCCGTACCCCACTGCCAGGTGGCCGGACATCAGGCGTTGAGCGACGCCGATCACGCCCCCTACTATCAGGATTATCCACAAAATCCAGAGAACAGTGGTCCACGGAGAGGTAGAAGCACCGTGTTCAGGGTTTTGGGCGGAAAGTGTCGTTTTTGTCATGGCGCTTTACCTCCTTTCATACGATATAGTAGCACTGCGGCTTGTTTCGCCAGTGCGGAAGCAGTGTTTGCACGTTGTGCTTGGTGGTCAGTTCCACCACCAGACTATCTGGGTCGTTGGAATCGCCGAAATTCGTAGCTCGACCGATGCAAGTCGTCACACACATTGGGAGCTGCCCCACCTCCAACCGGTGCAGGCAAAAATGGCACTTACGGGCGTTGCCCACGGGCGAATTGTGGCCCTTCCGGTCCCACCTTTTTGCATATTCGTTGTTTGGTTCATGCTCCCACTGTGACACAGCCCCTTCCACCGGGCGATCCTTTCCAGCGGGTGCGCCTGATGCTTCATCGGTAGTGTAATATCTGCCGAAATCGCTGGTCCTGGCTCCGTACGGGCAATTATTGAGGCAGTACCTGCAGCCGATGCACTTGTCGTAGTCAATGACCACAACTCCGTCTGGACGCTTCCAGGTCGCCTTGACCGGGCATGCGGGCACGCAGGATGGATTGTCACATTGCATGCACGGACGGGGCAGAAAACGAATCTGCACGTTCGGGAATTCCCCAAACTCTTGCGTGGTCACGGGCCGGTACACCACCCCAGGTGGCAATTTGTTTTCCGCTACACAGCCAATGGTGCAAGCGTGGCAGCCAATGCACTTGCGTGTGTCGATCACCATTATCCAGTGGCGTTTTTCCACCGGCTTGGACATGGCCCTCACCAGTTCTCGCTGCATCCGAACATGTGGGTCCTCATTCTCTTGGACCTTCACGCTCTTGAGCACCGTCAGGTTACGTACGGTGCCATCCCCTGTCGGGTCCTGCGGAGCGGCAGGCAAGCGGTCCTTCACTATGATCGCTACGCCCGCGGCAGCTCCTGCGCCGACCAGCCCCCCGGCAAACAGGAATTCCCGCCTGTCCATGATCTCATGGGGTTTCTTCATCAGGGCATGTCCTCCTTTCTTCGGTTTCAAAGCTCACCACTTTATTGCCCTCAAGCTTTTTCTTGGTGGTTCCTGCCAATGCTCTTTAATGCGAGTAAGCATGGCGGGCACGGAGGCCCGCCGCTACCATATTATGGTAGGGACCGGCGTCCCTGCCGGCCCATGCTAATATTACCTGTTCGATCGCGCATTGGGATCACTGGAGCCAGTCTTCAGGCCGGACTCTTCCACACCTCCCTTCCGCGGAAGCGCCGGGAGCCTTCTGCCAGACTCTTCGGCGCTTACCACAGGCGAACCTGCAGCGGCCATGCGCAGCAAAGTCTTGACAAGTGATGCTTTTTCAAAGCGTTTCGGACCGCACAAGGATCTACGCACGTATGATCTTCACATGCGTATCGCCATTTCCTGAACTGCCTCCGATAGGATCCGTCACGCAAACGTTCTTTACAACCGCATCTTCGAGCATGACCGGATTTGGGGTGAGGCCGCGGCAACGTGTCGGGTTGCCTTTCACAACCTTTCCATCTACGACCATGTCCCGAGAGCCGGAAGCCCAATTGCCGAAGCTCCAAGCAACCGCAACCACACCGGGCCTCATGCCTTCCAGGACCCGGATCTTGCCCTCAACGCGGCGGATATCACCGTTTCCGAGATCGTAGGTCCCTTCCGGGTTTGTGGGAGAGGCCAGTCTGACTCGATCCCCTGTGCGAAGTCCCACCTTCTCTGCATCAACGCGGTTCATTAGGACCGCGTTTTCGGGTAGCAGTTCGTTTAGCCAGAGATTGCTGGGCGTGGTTCGTGTCTGTGTCCCGAAAATCTCCTTGTACGATATTAAGTGGAAAGGATATTCATCTCTTGGCGCCACCGGCTGACCGTTCGAGAACGTCAGACCTTCCACAACAGGCAGGCCGTCGAAGTGTTTGCCGGACATAGAATTCCGGCTATCTGCAACGTTTTCGACGAACAATTGGAAGCACCCGTTCCACGGATGGCTGTGCGACCGACCCTTGTAAATGTTATCGAAAGGTTCAAAACGCCCTCCCCGGTTGAGGACATGCACCACTTGCGGCCAATGGTTGGGGCCTGCGGCGGTCTTCCAGCGCTCTTCATCGAAGACGCTCTTGGGAAGATGTCGCCGCGCTTTGTGGAAGAGTTCTACTTCCCTGGCGTCTGCAGCAGGCACTGGGTCACCCTTTTTGTCGCCCATTGCTATGTTGGCCACACATTTGAGGAACCAGTCGTCCTGGTGATTGAAATGGATGCCGGGACCGAAAGCGTCCTTCCCGAAGCCTGGCAAGCCGAGCTGCTTTGCGGTAGCGATGAGAAACGCCTCCAGACTTACGGGCATTTCGATCCCATCGACTTTCGTGGTTTCCACCAGAGGCGCCACCACCGGCTGACGTACAGGGCTCGCCTTTGCAAGCAGAGAAGGCGGCGCATGGGGGGTCCCCCAACGTTCGTACAAGGTAGTGTCCGGGAAGATGTAATCCGCGTACATGCTGGTCTCACCGACTACAATATCGCAAGCAATAAACAGCGGGATCTTCTTTGGGTCCATCAAAAGGGGTATTTGCTTGTGGCCGGCCGGGCAGGACATGACGGGCGTGCCCATCTGCAGGAACAGGATCTTAATCGGATAAGGGTAGCCCTCAGCGGCTGATGGGATCACTTCCTGATAAACGTTGCCAGTATGGGGATACCACGGCCGTTTGGCGGGATAGCCTGTAAACAGAGTGCTTTTTTCGTACCTGACCTTCTCCCTGGTGCTGATTGTCCCGAAAGTAGAGAGCTTGCGAGGATGCATCTTGGTGAAATCATAGGGATTACCTGGGGACCCACCAAACTCATGCCACCGTCCTCCTCCGTGGGCCAGGCCACCTTTCCAGCCCGAATTGCCGATAAGGACGTTGAGCATCATGATGGCCTGACAGCTGTAATAACCGTTTGTATGTTGAGATGGTCCGCTGAAGAATTCTGCCGCCGCCTGCTTGTCGTATGACGTGAACTCTCGAGCCATCTTGACAATGGTGTCCTCGGAAACCCCGCAAATTTCGGCATATTGCGCCAAAGTCATCTCTCTCGCTCGATCCCACAGCAGATCGAACACGGTTCGCGCGACAATCCCGTCCTTGTCGAGTTTCGCCTCCAGATCGCCTTCCACAGCGGTATCTTTGTTATTTGGATCAACCGCCTGGAGATTCCCGCCCCGAGACACGACAAACTGAAGTTTTGTTCCAACGCTGACTTCATTGGCCCGAAGGTACCTGGCCGGGCGCCCGTCCTGGATCTTCACCAGATAGGAAGCGGTGCTCCATGCGGTTTCACCATCGGCCTTGGCCGCCGCTGCGTTAGCGTTTTCCAGGAACCGCCGGTCCACGAGATCGTTGTCAATGATCCACCGGATCATCCCCATGGCAAAAGCGCCGTCGGTACCAGGCTTGATAGGAATCCACCAGTTGGCTTTACCAGCGGAACGAGAGAGGCGCGGATCCACGACCGCGATTTTTAGTCCGTTGTTTACTACATTATCTGAGATGAGTTGCCCCAAAAGAGGCGGCCCGAAGTTGGCTTCACAGTAGCCCGTCCCAAAGAAAATTAAGAAACGGGTCCCACCGGCATCAGGCTTCATATGTGTCTTTCCGCCGGTCCACTTTCCGTCCTGCCACTGGTCTGTCATGAGCCGGGAGGCCACGTGATGACTTCCTTCGCCAATCGTGGTGTGCTTAATATAGTTCACCGAACCAAAGGAGTCATTGGTAAACCACTTCACCAGTTCGTCGCGGCCGTATTGAACACGTCCGCCTAGGAAGACGAACTGGTTGTTCTTCGGCCCGAGGTCCGGATGATCCGGGTCGATGAGCACGCCTAAGTTCGCGGCATGCTTGGATTTAAATTCCTCAACCGTCATGGCCTTTTTCCTGATTTTCGCGACGTCTTCGGCCATGGCCTTGGCCACAGAACGATCTCGGAGGGCACAGACCTCCTTCAATCCCTGCACACGGCCCTCGCCGAACAGGTCCCCTCCTTCAACGATCTCCTTGACCGCGGTGTTGAAATCAATCGTGACCCACTGGCCGCCTCCTCGTGGGGTGCCCGGTTTCCGTTTGAGGAGTTTGCGGATGCGGTGCGGGTCGTACAACGTGTAAATCCCCGATTGCCCCTTAGGGCATATCTTGCCTTCCATGGAAGCTGCTTGCTCCGGGGAACTGGCATAGCTCACATTGGGTATACGGTTCTGGGCGGACATAGGATTGCCGTCTATCTTGACGAGCACTCCATCTACCACCTTGCACTTGATAGCGCAGGAATTCTGGCACTGTAAGCACGAGGAATAGATGATGTGGTCCGGATCATTATGATGGTACTCATACTGACCGCGATCCAATTCAGCCATGCGTTGGGCGTGAGCCAAGCGTGAGAATACGGGCGTGACCGTTCCCGCCAAGAAGCCGCAGCCGCCTAGCAAAGCTGTAGACCGTAGGAAGTTGCGCCGATCCACTTCCTTTCCACTCTTATTACTGGTTTTCCGTGAGTTATGTTTCATGAGGTGACATCTCCTCCTTGCTGTGCACCTTCGTGAGCTTCAAAATCCAGGGGAAGGTATTTTCTGGCTCCCAGCATCATCCAAATCCCTATGGCGAAAACCCCTAGCATCACCAGCAGATCGCTGGTGCTGGGGAAGTAACCATATGCGTATCGAATATGGTTGTAGGCCCCGATTGAGATCTCGAATAGGGGCGTCACCTGGGGTGGAATGACGAGCGTCAAACGGGCGCCAAGCATACCTATCACCACGAGCAAGCCCGCAAGGCCAAGCCAGCCTAGGGCCTTGTTGGTTCTTGGACTGGCTACCAAGAACAAGGGAATCACGAGTCCCAAGGCTACTTCAACAATCCAGAAAATCCACTTGTACGGACCGAAGAGAACAAGCTTGTCCGTGGAAGCCCCGCTTGGAATGGCCGTGTACGACGTCGTGAACATGTCCGCAAACGTGATCAGCGCGTCGAGAAGCAAAAAACCGATTGTCAGTTGAGCCAAAAAATTCACGAGCTTGAGCTTCCGCTCACGTGGCATCTTGCCGAAGGCCGCTGTCAAAAAGGTCAACAATGCTCCACCAGAAGTTAGAGCCGAAACGATAAACAGAAGTGGAAAGAGTCCACCTAACCAATTGAGGCGGGCCTTGGCTACAGCGAAGATAGTACCGACGCCGCCGTGGACTATCACTGCAGCGGGTATACCCAGGATACCCAAGACCATCATCCACTTCCTGTCTCTGACCAGACTTTCCTTATCCAGGCGAGTGCTCCCCAGGGACAAGAGACGGTACAGCCAGGTCGGTCGCTTTCCCGATTGCACATTCCGGACAAACGCCGGCCTCATGACCAAATAGATTTCGGCAACGACGATGGCAATGTACACATTGTAAAACAACCCCATGTAAGCCATAACGGAAGTGGGATTGAAGTACAGGAGCACCATATACATCCGTTCGGGATGACCAGCATCGAGCACGATGAGGGCCCCGCCCAGGAGCAGACATCCCAAGGCCTGAACGAGAGCCGCGGGTCCTGCTTCTTCGAGCTGCCTCACCCCGAAGACGTAAATCAGCGTTGAGATGAGGAACGACCCTGCTGAAAGGCCAAGGAAAAAGATGTACCCCGACACCCAGATTCCCCAGGTGACTAGTTGTGTGGTTCCCTCGTCTATAGGCCCGTTCAGGAATTTTGCCCCCATCTCCCATAATCCGACCGCTGTCACGATGATGAGCACGATGTAGCCAATCACTCGGATCAACGCATTTCCTTCATTGTTGTTGGTTCCCATGATTCCGCCCCTTATGTTAGGTAATACACGCTCGGATTGTTCCCCAGGTCCTCCTTCAGACGCAGGTGATCGCGCGTAGCCAGAAGAAATCGGAGCTTTTCTCCATGAACAGTGCAGAGTCCTTCAGGGTCATTCAAATTGCCGAAATGGATTGCATTGGCAATGCACGTCGACGCACAAGCCGGGCTTAGGCCTTTTTTCACCCGATGAATGCAAAAATGACACTTTCGCACATTGCCTCTGGGGGATTCATTTCCCTTGAGATTGCGTTTCTTGTTCTGGCCGTACTCGGGGGAAGGCTGTGATTCGTACGGCGTAGCGGTTTCGTGGTAGTTGTGACCGTAATCGAATGCTCGTACGCCGTAAGGACAGGCTGAGATACAGTATCGGCAGCCGATGCACCGATTATAGTCGATGGCCACGATTCCATCGTCGCGAATATGCGTGGCCTTCGTCGGGCACACAATCGTGCAGGATGGAGTGGCGCAGTGCATGCACGGTCGGGAAATGAATCGGCGTCGCACATCCGGGTAGGTCCCCACCTCTTCTTCCATCACTATATTGTAGGCGACACCCGGTGGAGTGTGGTTCTCTGCCTTGCAAGCCGCGGCACAGGCCTTGCACCCCACGCATCTTTTCAGATCAATGATCATGCCGTACCGGATAGCCTGTTTGTCTGCCGAATTTGGCTCCGCGGCCAAAACGGGCGCCGTTACTGCCAACGCGCCGGCGCCGGCAAGTCCGCCTAGACGAAGAAAATGACGTCTATCCATGGGATCTTCAGGCTTACTCATTGTTTCCTCTCCTTATGTCCTCCTCTTTCATGACTGCTATTTAGTAGTGAATGAAGGGCCCTCCATTCCTTTTCCCACGAGATTTTCCCCGGAATTTGTTGCATTGCGAAAAATACTCTTCACCAAGTAGATCAGGTCGTCCGGATCTACAGGTTTGCCAAGGCAAGCGTAGATGTACGTTGTCATGGCCTCTTTCAGCTCAGGATGAAAAACGCGGTCGGAAACCGCCAGAATGTACAAACCAGGATGTTTCTTCTTGAGATTGCGAAACTCGCGATTCTCAACCGGCACAGTGTCCAGATTCCAGATGACTGCCCGAGAGCCACTCTTTTGAATAAGATTAGGAAGATCAGCGATTGACTGAGCCTGTATGCCGCGATAGCCGTGTGCTTGCAGCATCTTGCAGATTGCGCCGCAATGAGTCATCTCAGTATCGATCACGACTATCGGGTCATTCATTGGAGGGTATGCCCCAGGAAGGGTATTTGGTGTGGAGACGTGCAAGCCGTGTGCCATTTCCGGCGAAGCGGGATGATAGGTATAAGACGACGTTGAGAGGTTAGCAGATCAACCGGCAGGCGTGTCCCGATTCTGAACACGAAAAGGAGGCTAGCAGGTTTCGCTAGTCATTATGGTATGTTGTCGTGTCTCGAATCAAGACACGGTCCGTAGGAGGCGGGACGGTCTCAGGCTCATTGCAGGGTCCGTTTTGCGATACCGTATTTCTTAAGTTTTGAATACAATGTGCTGCGGCCCATGCCGAGTCGGCGTGCCGCTCTTTTCTTCTCCCAATTGCATTCAGCTAGTACTCTTTCAAGCAGTGCTCGTTCATTTTCGACAATAAGCGGCGAGGAAGGAACTGGCGTCGACGATCCGCGGATCCCTCCGGGTAGGTCCGCGACCTCAATTCGGCTCCCCTTGACCAGCGTAACTGCGTGCTCCACACTGTTTTCAAGTTCGCGGACGTTTCCGGGCCAGGAATAGTCAAGCAGCCTTCGCATGGCTTCCGCGCTGAACTCACGAATTTCCTTTTTCTGCTCCGCTGAAAATCGTTTTAGGAAGAAATTGGCGAGCAGGGGTATATCGTTTGTCCTTTCTCTTAGAGGAGGCATCAAAATCGGAATCACATTGAGGCGATAGAACAGGTCCTCGCGAAAAGCCCCTTTTTGGACCTCATGGAGAAGATTCTTATTGGTTGCGGCCAAAACCCGCACATCGACTGTTAAAGTCTTTTCCCCTCCCACGCGTTCAAATCTTTGGGTCTGAAGCACCCGCAGGAGCTTGATCTGAGCCTGGGGCGGTATCTCTCCAATTTCATCCAAAAAAACGGTCCCGCGGTCGGCCTGCTCGAAACGGCCTGATTTTTGACGAATCGCGCCTGTAAATGCACCCCGCTCATGACCGAACAGTTCGCTTTCCAGAAGGGTGTCCGGATAAGCTGAGCAATTGATCACGACAAAGGGTTTGTCCTTTCTTTCGCTGCCATCATGAATGGCGCGTGCGACCAATTCCTTGCCCGTGCCGCTTTCTCCCTGAATGAGAACAGTAGCGTCAGTCGGGGCGATGTCCTCGATAAGTTTGTATATGACCTGCATCTTGGGATCTTTACCGACTATCCCATGGAACCCGGAGGAAGGCCCTATCCTTCGCTCAAGTTCATGAATCGCCTCTTCCTGCAACATGGCTCGTTTGATGACCCCAGCCGATTGGGCCAAGATCAACCCGAGGACCTCGGCCTCCTCCGGATCGCAATGACAGTTCCCCGGACATGCCACTGCCAATGCGCCGA
>Ga0172371_10006770_pt1 | contig 16515 bp, 15 predicted proteins | sample Lak12m_FD_114543 | JGI IMG/M metagenome (GOLD analysis project Ga0172371, IMG submission 114543) | Freshwater microbial communities from Kabuno Bay, South-Kivu, Congo - kab_022012_12m | ecosystem: Environmental > Aquatic > Freshwater > Lake | place: Democratic Republic of the Congo: South-Kivu...
CCTGCGCCATTCGGGCTGCTGGCAGCTTCGTTAAACGCCAAAAAGAGCGGCGTTCCGTTACTATCCTTTAAATCAGCAAAACTCTGGTTTTCCATCGACGGTTTTACCGGATGCATAAGCATGACCGAATCAGCCAGCCGGTGTACCCATACATATCCTTCTCCATCACCATAACGGAATGACCCTGCAGGATCTTTCATCTTCGGAAAAGCCGCCGGGCCTTCTTTCTTGAATAGTTCCGCGGCTTCCGTTGCTTTTTGCTTAACCAATTCAAGCGTCATCTTCTCAGCGAACCCCATCTGCGCAATAAAGACAGACGCAACAATCCCGAGTACGACCCATGAAAATCTTTTCATAACACAGGTCCTCCTTTCTTACTATCGCCGATTGTATGTTTATTCCCCTGAACAGGCATTTCCTGCCCATTATTCCCTATGAATATACTACTGATTCCTCTTCAACAGTCAAGTGAAATCACCGGCCGGGATACCTGCCGCAGCCTTTGTCTCCCTCCGGGCAATACTCATACGACACGCATTTTGCTCCGGCCTCCGAAAATATCTCAGGAAGGACTTTTTGCACACACCGGCACATTTCTTCAGCCATGGCGCGGATCTCCCATTGTGCCCGCGCACATAACCGTTCAGAAAAGAAATGCAAAAGCTCCCGGCAATTCATCGTTACGACGATCTTCGTTGTTGCGGCATTCGGCAGGATAAACCGCAGGTCCTGGTTTATCGCCTCCCTATCGAGGTCCTTATGAGCCTGAAGAACGTTTTTCATCTGCGTGTACGACTTCCGGATAGCTTCGATCGCCTCGATATATTTCTGTTTCAACCCCGCGTCAGCCGCAATAAGCGGAGGGATCACGTACTCAAAACTCTCCATATCCACATACCGCTGGCTCTGCTGTGAATAGGACGCAATCCGGTGCCGCACAAGCTGATGTGAACAGGCGCGGGAAATACCATTGACCGCAAAAGTAAAACTAACATGTTCTAAAGGGCTCATGTGCCCTCGGGCCATGATCCCTTTGACAAAAGTACTTATCGCCGCCTCCGATTCCCGTTGGGAAGACTCAAAAATCGCGGCCGCGTCTTTCTTGGAGTAACATTGTTTTGCCGCGGCATAGATGACACGTTGGGGATGCTGAGTGTACGTGAGTAGTTTGACTTCCATCGTATTCCTTTGTCAGCGATTATCGTAAATGTCCTTAGCTCTTCCCTAAAGGAAGGCTACGCACTGGTCTTCGTACTTAGAAAATCAATCTTCTTCTTTCGCTAAGTACTAAGTACTTAACAGCTAAGAGCTGTCTCCCTATTTATAGGTCCTTCTATCCACCAAGGCCTTGCTCAATGTCGTCGTATCCAGATATTCCAGCTGGACTCCTACCGGCATGCCGATAGACAGCCTGCTTAATTTTACCGGATAGTGCGATAGATTCTTAAACAAATAAAGCGCCGTTGCTTCTCCTTCCGCGTCCGAATCCGTCGCGATGATGACTTCCTGTATTTTATCGCTGGTAATCCGCTGTATCAATTTAGGGATGTCCAACGATTCCGGGCCGCGCCCCTCCAGCGGAGACAACGACCCCAGAAGGACATGGTACACTCCATTAAAGACATTCGTTTTCTCTATCGCCAAAACATCTTTCGGTTCTTCCGTAACACACAGGATGCTTTTATTCCGCTGGGTATTCTTACAGACCGGGCACTCATCCTCAGCAGAAAAGTTATTGCAGGTCTTGCAGGGTTTTATATGCTGTTCCAGCTGCGCGATAAGCGACGCCATCTTCTTGCGCTGTCCCGCGGGCATCTTGACCATCGCCAAAACAATACGTTCCGCGGATTTCCTGCCGATACCCGGAAACGACGAAACCGCTTCTATAAGATCTTCTATAATAGCCGGAAAACTAGTACCGTGTGACATTATTTTCTTCTGGAGCCCCACGGTCATGCCCGTGGCCCTCTGGTAACGGGAATAGTGGAAACGGCACAAGTGCATGTAGACATTAATTTCATCCTGAAGCGACACTGGTAAAAACTAATGTCACAGTGCACTAGGCATCTTCTTGCACGATCTTCCCTTGGAATTCGTTCACGATATCATGGATCATCGCCATATCTTTTTCAACCGCGTCTTTCTGTTTATTCTTTTTCTGATAATTCTCCATGGCCTGATCTGTCGAACTGGCCAACACGAACCGCACTTTAACTTCGCGCTGCAGGAATTCTTTAAGTAAAGCTTCCAACAAACGCGTATTCTCTTTTTCTTCCAAATGCTCCTTATGAAAAGAAAGGTTCTGGGGGAACGCGCACGTTACGGTATTTGCCTTCACGGAACAAACATCTGCTTTCTGCAAATACGACCCCAACAGAATACTCTTGCTCTTGATCTTATTCGCCAGCGCCAGCCACTGGCCCTTTAAATCCTTCAGCGTTTGCTCATCAACAGCCCCGGCCGGCTCATCGACCACCGTGGCCGACGGCGCTGATTCTTGCGCCTTTTCCGCGGGGATAAACGGCGATCTTTTCATCAACAACATATCGTTTTTCGGCGAAGGCGTTTGCTTTGCGGTGAACGGGCTTCGGACGCTGCTCACTGACCCCGTATTCGTTACGGGTTTTACCGCGGGTGCGACCGGATTATCCGGTTGAGACGGTTTCTTGGGTCCCTCAAGTGGACCGGGACGGCTCACCGCCGCGTCTTGTTTTCGCGCTGCAGGGGTCGCCGGTCCAACATCCCCGCATAATTTGATCAACGCCACTTCGAACGGGATCCGTAACGAATTGACGGCTTTCGCTTTACGCTGCGCATCAATGATCTCTTCGATCCCGCGGATCAAACGTTCTTCAGTAAATTGCCCGGCGTATTTGGCCAAAAGGTCTTTCGATTCCTGCGAAAGCTCAAGCGTGTCCAGTAAAGAAGCCTCGATCTTACACAATAAAATATTGCGTAAATATTCAATAAAATCGCGCGCGACCTCGGAAAGGTCTTTCCCGTCAGTGTACATCTGCTGGATCTGCTGCAACGCGCCTGCCGCATTCTTCTCCAACAAACAGAGCGCAAGATTACTCAACACGGTCTCTTCGACCATTCCCAAAAAAGAGTACATATGTTTTGTGAAATCCGGCGACGAAACGACCGGAAGGATCTGGTCAAAAATAGATTCGGCGTCACGGATACTTCCTCCGGAAGCCTTAGCGATACCAAACAGTATCTTCGGATCGTTTATCGAGACATGCTCGGCAGCCGCAAGTTTTTTGAGCCGTTCCATGATCGCCCCGGCCGAGACTAACGAAAAGGTGAATTTCTGGCACCGGGATAAAATCGTCGGCGGAAGTTTATGGACATGCGTCGTAGCAAGAATAAACCGGACATGATCCGGCGGTTCTTCCAGGGTCTTCAAAAGAGCATTAAACGCCGGCTCCGTAAGCATATGCACTTCGTCGATGATGTAAATTTTATAGACGCTGTTTACCGGAGAGAATTTAACATTTTCCCGTAATGTCCGGACTTCATCAATACCCCGGTTTGACGCGCCGTCGATTTCGATAACATCGATATTCCTTCCGTCCTTGATCTCTTTACAATGAGCGCACACTCCGCAGGGCGTTATCGTCGGGCCTTCTTTACAGTTCAAACTTTTTGCCAATATTCTAGCCGTTGATGTCTTACCGACCCCTCGAGGACCGGAAAAAAGATAGGCATGGTGCACCGCATTTTTTTGTATGGCCGCCTTCAACCCTTGGACGACTCTTTCCTGACCGACTACCTCATCCAACGTTTGTGGGCGGTATTTTAATGATAGTGCTTGGTAAGACATTACATTTTTGAGTTTTTATGGCTTGCTTTTCTCAAAAGCATCTTAGCATGATTTGGAAATTCCACAATTACAAAAGTGGCTTGCTACCTGACAATCTCTATAGGGTTGACAACGAGCGAAAAACTACTGAGTGTACCACACATGACCGAGCGATCAGAAGGGCTAAGCCCCTATGAAGGCATCATGACCTGAGGCCTTCTTGAAAGAGCAAGAAAGTGCGAATCCGTATATTTCTAAAACTACTTCCGCTTTTGTAAAGAACGCAGAAGCGTTCTCGATACCAACGGAGGGGTGGGGATTTGAACCCCAGGTACGGGTTTTCACCCGTACAGCGGTTTAGCAAACCGCCGCCTTCAGCCACTCGGCCACCCCTCCAGTCAAAACATCTTAGGTAAAAGAACGAACTCTATAGGTGGCACTCCCGATTCGCCTACATACTCAGAAAATCTCTTCGATATTTTCTGAGAGCTTTCGGGATAATTCGACTACTGATTTTCTCTTTCGCTATGCTCAAAGAAAATCTAAGTCTCATTATCGGCCACCCCTCCGGACAACGGTAAAAGAACCTGCGCGCGCACGTTTCGTCCCGCTGCGCCTATATATGTTATACCGTAACCCCAAAAAAAACAACGATTTTTAAACAGGAGACACCCGTGCACAAACACGCCTTTTTTTGCAAGAGTCCTTTCAATCCGGATTTTGTATCGGCCTGCTGAAGAACGCCAATGTTCCGGTGTCGAGGTTAACACACGTGGGGCAAGGATTGTATACCGCGGCTTTACACGGCGGAGGACACAGTTTGAATCAAATCATGGATGGAACTTTTATCGATACCTTCTGGTATTATTCGGACGGAACGCCGGCGCCTAATAAGGAACCAGCCGGACATTTCCAAAATCTCCAGCCCTGCCGAATTGCACCACTTTACCGTCTTTTAATGTCACCCAATATTGTTCATAGAGCCCATTATACGAATTATACAGGACATATTCTAATATCTGCGTCCCGTCGGATGCGGCCTTGGTAGTACTCGGTTGCCCTATTGTCCGGACTACTTCATCCCGGCTCATGCCGAGATTGACCCGATTCATGATGCGTGCGGTCGCACAACCAAACAACCCTAAACAAAGTATACCGATCGTCATCCTTTTCATCATGGCACCTCTTTTAATAATTATTCCTGCGGTCGTTTAACCGGCACCGGAGGCTACTTTCCATAGAGCGCCTTTAATTGTTCCACCGTCGGGTTACCCGCGTAAAACTCTCCTTGCGGGCCGACGTATCCATTCCCTCGCTTCACCAAGGTCACCGGAGTATAACTGCCATTTGAGTTAGGGACGTTAATAGTTGCGGTATCTCCCGCGGCAACGGGTGTTTGTGAAACTAAAACTGGAGGTTCGACCACACTCGTTGGAGCCGCCACAGGAGCAGGAATAACGACATATCCGGACGGACCGCGCCGATAATAGACGTTATCATAATAGTAGTATGGAGCCCCGCCGACGACCACCGTCGTATACCCCCCCGGAAGAGTCGTCACCAGCGTTCCCAGCGGCGGAGCAGCGACGACAACGTCCAATCCGAACCAGCCATGCCGATACCAGTGGCTCCCGCGATGATGATAAGAACCGCCCCACGCAAACGCGGTCGAATGTATTAATCCTGTCAAACCGCAAAGCCCGATGATCAACCAAGTTTTATTTTTACCCATAGCTTTCCTCCTTATTTGAAAAAAACCCAAGATACTCGAGTAAAAATATATCCTCTGCCCTTTTATATAAGTTAGACAACGCCGCACGCAAAAAAGTTTCAAAAATATTTTTTATTACAAACCGGCTGGACGCCATCGATGCCCCGGGTAAGAAATGGGACCCTCGGATATTGAATCGGAGTAAAACCTGAGCTTCTTGGGAGGAATATTAAAAAATTGCGCGCGTGAATCGAACGCACCGGCAAGCCGGAACGTTCATCCGCCCCGTGAACTACCAGTTAAAATCAAAAGAATCCGCGTTGATTTTGGCTTTTGAGATAAGATTAAATGTCCCCGAATAATCCATCGCCTTTGTTTTAATAAAGGCTTTTATTTTGAAAGCATCCCTGACTTTTTCAGCCGCCGGCGACCTGTCTGCCCCTAACTCGAACAATGCTTTTTCAATTGCCGCCCCATACTTCTCGTAGCTTCGTGGCGTCATAATCAAGGTGTTATTGGGATTTTCGCTTGAATCACTCCCGACGATCGTTGTCCCCGGGAATGCCGTTCCATCTTTATACGTTAAATTTTTTACGACGGCAAGGTCTGCTTCGCCCGACATGACCGCGCGGATAGCTGCTTCATGATTCTTCACAAAAATCGGCGTATAGATAGACGACGGGGCCTCGCCATCAATCAAGGCCCGGGCGTAGATTTCTCCGGAAGACGCTAACGCCGAATACGCGATCTTTTTCCCTTTCAACTGAGCCGCACCAGTTACAGCAGGAGTTCCTGCCGGCGCAATAATAACTGCCTTATACGTCGATATGCCGTCTCTTGATACCGGCCGGACAACGGGTACCGCCACTCCCTTCTTTATGCAGATGGCAGCAACAAAAGAACCTGAGAACATCGCATTGACCTGCCCGGAACTAAACATGTTTGCCGCGGCAGTATAATCTTTCGCAACAGTCAACTTAATGTCTTCGATAGCGGGTATCTTCGATTTCAGGTATTCGGCGAGCGCGGCATATTTGGGGCCTTCGGTCTTCGGATCCTCGGAAGCCATAATGACCATCTTGAGGACTTCAGCCGCGTTACCGGCATGTAATGACGAGAAAATAAACAAAGAAACCATGCCAAGCAAGAAAATTCCTCTCTTCATATTCTGTGCTCCTTCCTACTCGTCCAGAAACATCGTGTATACTACAGTAACCCCTTGGGTCTGAATACTAACAAATCAGGGCACATTGTCAACAAATATGCAGATACGACGGCCGCCACGCCGAAAGAATAGGCATCAAAACACCTGCGATACCGCCATCTTGCTCAATACGATGTTAACGGTATTTATGTCCGGGCTTCTTTTGATTATCCCTGCGCAGTCCGGTAAAGAACGCCTGCATAAGAGCAGCGCATTCATCTTTGCAGACGCCAGAGGTATAGGCAATCGCATGGTTTAATCCAAGGTCATTGATCTGCACGCGTGAACCGAACGCGCCGGTCCGTTTTTCGTCGGCTCCAAAAACTACCCGTTTGACACGGCTGAGCACCAGCGCTCCCGCGCAAAAGACGCACGGCTCGACCGTAACGTACAGCGCCACATCTTCTAACCACTTTTGCTGTAATAATTGACGGGTTTTGTTCAACGCTACTATCTCGGCATGCCGCAACGGATCGCGCGAGGATTGTATTTGATTATGCGCTCGTGCTACTATCGTATCATTATAAACGGCAACGGCACCAACGGGTACTTCCTGCGCGTCAAAAGCAAAAGCCGCTTCTTTCAGCGCTTCACGCATGAAAAATTGGTCCCGTTTATTCATTGATCGCGCGCATAAAAGCATCGACCACTTTCGGGTCGAAATGTGTGCCTTTTTCTTTTACGATAATGGCCAACGCGTCTTCTTTCTTAAACGCTTTCCGGTAAGGACGATCCGAAGTCAGAGCCTGATACACGTCGGCGATCGCGACCACCCGCGCCTCAATGGGGATCTCTTCTCCTTTGAGGCCGAACGGATACCCCTTGCCGTTATACCATTCATGATGATGTTTTATTGCCGGAAGCGCTCCGCGTAAGGCTTTGATGTATTTTAAGATCTCGGCGGCGATCAGCGGATGTTTCTGCATCGCTTTCATCTCTTCATCGGTCAGCTTGCCCTTCTTAAGCAAGATCCCCTGGTCCACCGCGACCTTACCCAGGTCATGCAAGATCGCCGCATGCTTGATATTCATTCTCTTCACCGGCGTCAATTTCAACTCACCCGCGACCTTCTCCGCGATATGCAGAGTGTTCTCCACATGCTTACCGGTATAATTATCGTTCGCCTCGATCGTCCGGGCAAAACCGTAGACCATCTCGACAAGATCTTGTTGAGCTCTTTCCTGCAGATGGTAGACTTTTCCGCGCAACTTCTTCAAAGATTCGTCGACGGCATTTTTTGCATCTAACTGCATTTTACTTTCATATACCGATACCGCGCTGCCGCCTCTGCTCTTTGAGAATTTCATCGCTTTCTGGGCTTGTTTTAATAAGGCTTTCACGGCATGCGGATGCTGTTTTGTAGAGAAACTCACCCCCATACTCACCGGGACGTGTATCTTTTTCTTTTCATTACCAAACTCCTCTTGTTCAAGGTGAGCCTTCAATCTGCGAGCGACAAAAATGCCCTGTTTCTGAACCGTATGCGGCAACAAGAGAATGAATTCTTCGCCTCCGGACCGGATAAGAATATCCGAGGTCCTGATCAGATGCATGATAGACGCGCTCAACTGCCGGATAACGTCTTCGCCGAAAGCATAGCCGTGCGCGTCGACTATCCGCTGGAACCCGTCGATATCGAGCATGACCAAAGTCAACGGCAGCATTTCCTCCCGGAGCTTTTTGATGCAAAACGACAACTTAGAAACCAGATAGTGATAATTGTAACTGCCGGTCAGATAATCGACAAAAAACCGGTCTTCCAGCAGCGCTTCTTTTGCCTGGATCTCTTTATGGAGCACGTGGACATTATTGTCCAGATCGATAATATACCGTTGCTTTCTGATTTTTGTTTTAAATTCGGCAAACGCGTACGGCTTTTTTAAATAATCGCTCCGCTGATGAGCCGCGAGCGCGTCCAGCAACTCGACATCCTCTTCGCTATCGATCAAAACAAGGAAGTAGACGCGTATATCTTCCAAGAGCTTTTTCTTGTTTTTTAATGCACTGAACGTTGTTTCTCTCACGACAACCACGGTGGGGTTCTCACCATTCTTGTGTATCAAAGACAGCAATTCCCGTTCAGTACGGGCAGTGCCGACAGCCTCTTGCGGGAATGCGGCCTTTGTTTCAGTAAAAAACAAGGCGTCTTTAAAAAAAACTATCATCCTGTCGTCTCCGTTCTTTTAACCCATTCGGTTCAAGCCGCCGATGCACACCCGCGGGTTAACATTTCAATTCTTTCTTTTGTATAAGACGTTGAATATTCTGTCGATGCCGGACAATGATCCCGGCCATGACAAGAAACGCGAAAATTTTGTACTCTCTATCCAAAGGGAAGAGTATCGACAATACAAAAAACAGCGCCGCCGCCACGACTGAGGCCAAAGACACGTAGCGGAACACGCGAAAAAGAATAAACCATACCATCAGCGACACGCACAAGATCAACAAGAATAGCGGCTGGCTCAAACCCAGCCCGATAACGACGCCGACCGCGACCGCGACGCCTTTGCCGCCCTTAAACCGCAGAAAAAAAGTAAACATATGCCCCAGGACAGAAGCCAGTCCGCAGACAAGGATATAGGACGTTTCCGGGCGCTGTAAAAGGAACGGAATAACCGAGACCGCCAGGATTCCTTTTAAACAATCCAATATAAATACAATGACCGCCCAATGAAGGCCCAAAACGCGATAGACATTCGTCGCGCCGATATTTCCCGATCCGATCGAACGAATATCTTTCCGGCCGATCAAGCGCACGGCCAGATACCCGAAAGGTATGGCGCCTAAACAGTAACTAAGCAGTACCCCGATTATCCACGGCATTCAACACGCGCACTCCCCGCGCGATATAATCGATCCCGGAAATCAACGTTAGTATGCCGACCATCTGCCATAAGAGCGGGGTTATCGACATATCCGCCAAGACCGCCACGACGCTCGACATCTGGCTCAATGTCGTCAACTTTCCCCAAACAGTCGGAGTAATCGTGATCTCTATCTCAAGAAAATAACAGATCACGATCCCCAGCAAGATGATTATGTCGCGGCTGACAACGATCAACATGACCCACAACGGGATTTTATAGAGAAGCGGCAAGCTGCCGCGCAGATGGTATAACCAAATAAACGCGTTCAACAACAATAACTTGTCGGCTAAAGGATCCAGGACCGTACCGATGCGGGTCCGTTCCTGCCGCAGGCGGGCGACAAGCCCATCCATGAAATCGGTCAGCATAGCCAATGAAAATATACCGAAGGCTACCCAACGCATATAGAGCCGGTCGCCGGTACAATAAAATAAACTGCTGACAAAAATAGGTATGAGAAGAATGCGGGTAATGGATATTTTATTGGCAAAACCGAGTTTCTTCTTGAAGATCTCTTCCCTGAAGATACGTTGGGCAAATTGTTTCATTACTCACGTCTGTTACGAGTTGCGTGTTGACCGTTACCCGTTCAGGGTCCAATCTCGTAACCCGCAAACTCGTCACTCGAAACGGTTATTTAATCCACCCGATACGATTAAACGGGTACCAAATCACCATGGCCTCACCCAAAAGATCTTTTACCGGAACAAAACCGAATTTCCTGCCGTCGTAAGAATTAGCGCTGTTGTCCCCGAGCATAAAATATTGCCCATCCGGGACCGTGATCTCGCCTTCGCCGTACGGTCCTTCGTTATAATAAAAATTCTTGCTGACTCGCGGATCCGCAACGACCGTTCCGTTAATATACACGCTTCCGTATTTGATCTCTACCCGGTCTTTGGGAAAACCGATCAATCGCTTTACATACACTTTCTTCCGTTCGGTCGGCTCAATGAAAACAACGATATCGCCCCGCTTCGGTTTACGTAAACCCGGCAACCGGATACCCAAGAAAGGGACCCGCGGGCCATAGACCATTTTACTGACAAATATCTTATCGCCGGGAATGAGCGTGGGGACCATCGATGCCGTCGGGATCTTGTACGCTTGCACAAAAAACGTCCGTACGATCATCGCCAGGACAAAGGCAACGACGAGAGACTCAGTCCAATCCCGCACCCAGCTTTTTTTAGTCTGCACTGTTTTTTTCATGTGTCCTTCTTGCACCGCCGGGGCTTCAAATCCCCCGCGGGTATTGGGAATAGCATACCATATACCGACGCGTATGCCAGATTTTTTTAACCGTCGTCTTACATCTTCAAAATTTCCAGGAAGGCCTCCTGCGGGACCTGTACGTTGCCCATCTGTTGCATTTTTTTCTTTCCCTCTTTCTGTTTTTCCCATAGTTTCCTTTTCCGGGTGATATCGCCGCCGTAACATTTCGAGGTGACGTTTTTCCGTAAAGCCCCCAGCCGTTCGCTGGCGATGATCTTTGCGCCGATCGCGGCCTGAATGCTTATTTCAAACATCTGGCGGGGGATAAGTTCGCGGAGTTTCTCGACCATCTGCCGGGCGCGGTACTCGGACCTTCCTTTGAAGACCAAAACAGAAAATGCTTCGGACAGTTTTTTGTTTATTAAGATGTCTATTTTAACGATCTCGGTGTCGCGATACCCGATAAATTCATAATCCAACGATCCATACCCTTTGGTTATCGATTTTATTTTGTCGTAAAAATCAATGACGACATCGGCAAGCGGAAGGTTAAAGTCGATCGTCAACCGGTCTTTCCCCAAATATTCCGTTTTGACAAACTCTCCGCGCCGGCTTTTGGCAAGTTCGCAGACGGCATCCATCGTGTCGATCGGCACGACCAGATGCACCTGCATAAACGGTTCGGCGACCTTTTCGATCTTCTGAACATCCGGCAGCTGGTGCGCGCATTCCACGTCGGTCTCCTGCGTTTCTCCCCGCAGCAGCACTTTATAGCGCACGCTCGGTGCGGTAACGATAAGGTCCAGATCGTATTCGCGGGAGAGCCTTTCCTGAACGATCTCCATATGCAGCAAGCCCAAAAACCCACAGCGGTATCCCGCGCCTAACGTGCCCAGATTATCGATCTCATAAACAAATGACGGGTCTGAAAGATGCAATTTCTGGATGGCTGTGCGTAATTTATAAAAATCACTGGCGTTCGACGGAAAGATCCCGCAAAAGACCATCGGCGGCAGCTTCTTGTACGTGATCACGGCTTTCTTATCCGGGTTATCTTGGGCCGTTATGGTCGAGGGGACGCTGATCTCCAACGGGTCCTTGATATTACAGGAAAGGAACCCGACCTCACCGGGTTGCAATACGTCTTTCGCGGTCATTTCCGGGCGAAACACGCCGATTTCTTCCACCCGGTAGACTTTGCCGGTTTCAGAAGCCACGATCATATCCATCGGCCGGATGATTCCCTCAAAAACACGCACGTATAAGATGACTCCTTTGTATACATCGAAACTTGAATCAAAAATCAACCCTTTAAAATATTCGGACTTCGACTGCTGCGGCTCGGGAAAGAATGTCACGACTTTTTCCAGCACGTCGCGGATCCCTTCGCCTTCTTTTGCCGAGGCAAAAAGGATTTCATCATCTTTAAAGCCGAAAATGTCTTTCAACTGCGCCAGCGTTCTTTCTTTATTGGCATTGGGAAGATCGGTCTTATTGATCACCGCGAAAATACGCAGGTCCCGCTCCAAAGCAAGGTAGAAATTGGCGACCGTCTGCGCTTCCACGCCCTGTGTCGCGTCGACCAGCAGGATCGCGCCCTCACAGGCCGCCAGCGACTTTGCGACTTCATAACTAAAATCGACGTGCCCGGGAGTATCGATGAGATTAAATATATACGCCTGGCCGTCCTGCGATTGATAAGACATTCTAACGGCCTTTGCTTTTATCGTAATGCCCCGTTCGCGTTCCAGATCCATCGCATCAAGCATCTGATCATGGAATTTCCTGCGGTCGACACTTTGTGTGATCTCCAATATCCGGTCGCTAAACGTTGTCTTACCGTGATCGATATGCGCGATAATGCAGAAGTTCCTGATGTTGTTTGCCATACGCTCAGCTCTTTCCCGTGATTATTCTGTATAGGTTCTCCACAACGTCTTCAATCGACAACCCGGTCGTATCGACATACCGGCTGCCGTCTGCGACCTTCAACGCCCCGACACTGCGCGAACTATCCGCGAAGTCCCGCTTCTTGACCTCTTCTTCTATCTCAGACAGGAAAACGGTGAGCCCCTTCGCCGTCAATTCCTTGTACCGGCGCAGGGCGCGTTCCGAGACCTGCGCGTCCAGATAAAACTTAAATTCCGCACCGGGAAATACGACTGTCGCCGTATCTCTTCCTTCAAGCACGTAGTCGCCGCAGGACCCGATCTTTTGCTGCAGCGAGACCAGATATTCTCTGACCCCGGCGTTGGCCGCGATCGGTGAAATGGACTTGTTGACGACCGGCTGCCTGATCGCCTCGCTGACATCTTCATTGTTCAGAAAAACCCTGCCTTGCGCATCAAAATTGATCGAGCACTGCCGGGCAAGACGGGCGATATTTTCAGTATCGTCGAAAGCGATCTTACTCCGCAAGGCCAGTACGGTAATCGCCCGATACATCGCTCCGGTATCTAAAAAAGAAAATCCGAGCTTTCGAGCCAGCAGCTTCGCGACCGTACTTTTCCCCGCGCCGGCGGGACCATCAATCGCAACTATCATAAAAACTTACCCGAAAAATCTATTTGTGTATCTACCATTATTAAAACTCCCGCGACTCTTTAACCCTTGAAAAATCTACGACATCTCTGTTTAAAGGTGTATTTTTCGGGTGCCCTCGGCAAAAAACACATCCTTCTTCTAATGACATTCTCTGGAGCAGAACGTCACCCTTTTAGGGCTCCAGAATCTCTACAGAGATTTTAGGCCGACCCGTAGTGATAATACTTCAGGTATTCGGGCAAAAAATGCCTGCAAAGCGCCTCGGCATTTTTTGGGGCTACTTTCTTCGCGGCTGCAAAGCGCCGATAAGCGCCCGTGCGTCTTTTGTGTCCAGCCCGCGGTCGATCTTTTTCAATTGCTGGATATACGCGGCAATGACCGTGCGGATCTGCCGTTTATTCGAACGGATAATGTCCGCCCACATCACCGGATCGGAATACCCTAACCGCGTGACGCTGCGGTACCCGCTGGCACCGAATACACGGAACGGTTTCGGAACCATTGCGAGTAAAGAAAAAGAAAGAATATGCGGCAAGTGCGAAACGTACGCGACGATCGAATCATGGACCTTCGGAGAAACGGTCTTGACCGAACAGCCGATCTTTCTCCAGAAAGCGTCGGCTTTTTTATAAAATTCGTTTTTACGCAACGGGGTCAGGAAACACAGATTATCCAGGTACAGATCATCCGTCGCATGCTCCGCGCCGGTCTTCTCGGACCCGGCCATCGGGTGCGCGCCGACAAAATTCGCCCGTTTATAAAAAATACGTCCCGCGGCGCGCATAATCCGCTCTTTGGTGCTACCGATATCCATGATTAAAACATCGGTATCCGCCAAAAACCGCAAGCGCCGCATATAGTCTTGGATCAGCGTCGGCGACACGCATAAAACCACGACCTGGGCATCCCGCACCGCTTCCGCCAAATCACAGGTCACCTGATCGACAAGCCCCAGCCGTTGGTATCGTTTCCGGGACTTCTCGTTCTTTGCTAAGGCGGATATCTTTTTGGCCAGCTTCTTTTTTCTCAAAACTTTAGCCAAAGACCCGCCCATCAAGCCTAAACCGATAATCGTTACATTTCCAAACATAGTGTTATTCTCGATTGAAGCATGCGGCGACCTTCTTTACCGCAGTAACAAGCTCCTCGAATTTTGAAGGAACTAATTGTTGCGGCCCGTCGCTGAGCGCTTCTTCCGGATTCGGATGCACTTCGATCAATAATCCGTCGGCTCCCGCGGCGATCGACGCCAATGACAGCGACAGGATCATCGACGCTTTTCCCGAAGCATGGGACGGATCGACCATGACCGGCAGATGCGACAATTCTTTCGCTCCGACGACCGCGCTTAAATCCAGCGTGTTGCGGGTATAGGTCTCAAAAGTCCTGATCCCGCGTTCGCACAAAATCACGTTAAAATTCCCTCCGGCAAGAATATATTCCGCGCTCATCAACCATTCTTTAAGGGTTGCGGAAAGCCCGCGTTTTAATAAAACCGGCTTTTTGGTCAGCCCGACTTCTTTTAACAGATCAAAATTCTGCATATTCCGCGCGCCGATCTGCAGGACATCGGCATGCCGCTGCACCAAATCCACACTGCGGGTATCCATGACTTCGGTGACCGTCGGAATACCCACCTCCGTAGAAACTTCTTTCAATATCCGCAGACCTTCTTCGCCTAAACCCTGAAAGTTATACGGAGAAGTCCGTGGTTTAAAAGCTCCTCCTCGCAACAGTTGTGCGCCGGATTTCTTGACTGCCTGCGCGGTCTGTAATAGCTGTTTCTTCGATTCAATCGCACACGGCCCGGCAATATACACCAGTTTCTTGCCGCCGATGACAAGATCTTTCGTGATCCGGACCTGTGACGGCTCTTTCTTGAATTCTTTCGATACGAGTTTATACGGCGCCAAAATAGGGATGACCTCTTCTACGCCGGCAATGGCCTGCAACGGCTGCAGCCGTATGATATCTTCCGGGCCGATAACGCCGATGATCGTGCGTTCGATACCCTTGGAGATCATCGGTTTCAACCCTAATTTCTCAATCCGTTCAATAATATGGGCTATTTGTTCTTCCGTCGTCTCTTTTTTTAGAATAATGATCATTTTCTCTTCCCCCTTTCACGCATATACCGCTGCAAAACGGAAATAAACAAGGTGTTCTCTGCGCGCGCCCCGATTGTTACGCGAAAGGCATCGGAAATCCCCCAGCCTTTCATCGGCCGTACGATAACTCCTTTATGCAACGAGTACTCCACGAACGTTTCCGCATCCGCTAAAAAGACCAAGATGAAATTAGTCGCGCTGTCGACAAAAGATAACCCGGCTTTGGAAAGCGCCGTGCTGACGCGTTTTTTTTCCGCGCAGACAAAGCGGACAGCCGACCGCATCCGGGTTTTCTCTTTGAGTGCGGCAAGCGCTGCGACTTCCGCGATACGATTAATATTAAACGGCTCGCGCATCATATTAAAGATCCCGGCGATTTCCGGCGAGGTGATCGCGTACCCCAATCGTAAACCCGCCAAGCCATAGGCTTTCGAAAACGTCCGGGTAATGACCAGGTTTTTATACCGCGTCAAAAGCCCGAGGGTCTCCGGATACTCTTTTTTTGTGGCGCGGGCGAATTCATAGTACGCTTCATCCACAAAAACAATCACCCGTGACGGGACTCTTTCTATAAATCTTTTCAACTCGCTCGCCGTGACATAGCTTCCGGTCGGATTATCCGGATTGGCAATAAAGACGATCTTTGTCCGGTCCGTGATCTTTTCGGCCATGGCATCAAGGTCATAGCGGTACTGATTCATCGGAACGGTAACCACTCTGGCTCCAGCCAATGCCGATTGCAGCGCGTAAATCAGGAACGTCGGATGTGCAACGACCACTTCATCGGCACTGCCGGTAATAAAACTTCGCGCACACAACGTTATCAGTTCGTCAGACCCGTTACCGAACACCAATTGCCCGGCAGAAACGTTCAGTCTGGCAGCAAGAGTATCGGACAATGACGGGCATCCGGAATACGGATACCGGTTAATGTTATTTAATTCAGCCATAACCGCCTTCCGAACTGCCGGGGACGGCGTAAAGGGGAGCTCATTCGACGCCAACTTGATCACGCGGCGCAGCCTCAGTTTTTTGCGGATCTCTTCTATCGGCCGGCC
>Ga0172371_10006772_pt1 | contig 16514 bp, 11 predicted proteins | sample Lak12m_FD_114543 | JGI IMG/M metagenome (GOLD analysis project Ga0172371, IMG submission 114543) | Freshwater microbial communities from Kabuno Bay, South-Kivu, Congo - kab_022012_12m | ecosystem: Environmental > Aquatic > Freshwater > Lake | place: Democratic Republic of the Congo: South-Kivu...
GAAATCCAGGTTGTTTGTATCTTTGACAGCAGGGCTCGTCAATTCGTACTTTTTGAATGCCCTGATCTCATTGTTTTGTTTGAATGTCATGAGGATGTTTATTGTCCCCTGAAAGTTGCCGTCGTCAATCTTTTTAAATACCAGGCTGTTTGCATCAACGGCCAGGTAGGTTTCAATGTAAGGGCCATCCGGAGAGTTGAACGTAGCATAAGAAAGATAGGCCCAAAGGCTTCCTCCCTTGACAGAGGTGATACCGCTCAACATCGTCAGAAATAGTATGATCAGTTGTTTTTTCATGCGTGAATAATTTGATTTTCAGGTTTGAAAATTTTTCTTGCGCGACAAAGGTATTTTGAAGAACCAAAAAAAAAAACAATAATGGACGAAAACAGAACTTTCATGGATAAACGGATGTTTTTTTATCAACTCAAAGGTTCGTATTTTTGTACTGGATTCTGGATCCTGGATCCTAGATTCTGGATCCTTGATCCGGGATGTTTGTTAGTTAGTTGCTACTTTTGATAACCAGCATCCAGGATCCCGCATCCAGTAGGAGAGATGCCAGAGCGGTCGAATGGGGCGGTCTCGAAAACCGTTGACCCCCTTACGGGGGTCCCAGGGTTCGAATCCCTGTCTCTCCGCAAACCAGTTCCAAAACCCGAGATAATCGGGTTTTTTCTTTTTGAAGGGTTGGGACAAAATTTATTTTGGATCCAGCCCTGAAGAAATAAAAAACCTGGATCCATAGGAGACTGGTTTTGGAACTGGTTTGACGCCTCCCCCTTAAGGGATCATAAGCGCAGCGTGTAATCCCTGTCTCTCCGCAACAATTGTTTTCATCTAAAGTGACAGAAGTCTTATTTTGGATTTTACTCAAATCATCCTGAAAGGGTTCAATGGTCATTCTTGACATTTGATTATCATCTGATCCAACAGCTGTAATTACCCCCATTTTGGTGTTGTGTTCGAAGAAGCCTACTCGATTAGAGTGCATTTCATTTTTTCACTTTAAAACTATAGCCAAAACTCATTCCCACATAAGGAATGAACGATTTATTTGTATTAAATTGCTTATATAATGTTCCATTTTCACTATCCTTTGTAAGTTCAATAAGGGGTGTAAAACATAAACGGAACAGAAACCCTTTCTTTCCCTGAAACCGAATCCCCGCAACGCCTGTCAATAATGGATCAAAAAAACTTCCACTCTCAGTGGATGCTGAACCAAATAGTCCCCCGCTACCTTCTGAATCCGGCCAAAAAGTATAAGTAAGACTGAGTCCAATGCCTAATTCACAGAGGAATCTGTCCGATATTTGGTATATTCCATTTGCTAATAAAGGAAATGAAAGAGTGTTATAGAAAGTAGGCATGTCGCCTATTCCCGTTCTTCCGGATAAATAAAAATTTCCACCATGGTAAAATATCCTCTCATAATTAAGCGAAATAAATATCGCTTGCCCACCTAATTCGAGATAAACACTGTTAACAGGAATCGCTCTATGTTCTTTTGTGGTCTTATTCTGATTTATTGTATCAGGTTTTTGCCCTAAACCAGAGAATCTAGTTAAAAGAATAAGACTTATGAATATCAATTTGATCATGTTATAATTATAATGGGTTAATCATCTATCAATCTTTGACGCAGCGAACAGCGAAACCAGAATTTTTAGGAGCCCAGTCTTGAAAAAATATCTTCGTAGCAACTATAAATGACCCTGTCAAATGCATCATTGTTATCTTTTACAGTTGTAGATAAATATTATTGTTTTTGGCCTGCACGAATTGGATTATTGTTGGTTCTGTTTATCGCGAACTCCTTTATAATTAATACATTTGAGTTGAAACTCATGAGAACCCAACCAAAGTTGACTATTCCATTATTTGTTAGTTTAACTCCGAAATAAGTATCACCTGAAAAAACATCACAACCACAAACCAAAGCATGTCCTGAAGAATACGCTCTTGCGCTAGTATAATATGTAGATTTACCAGAGATAAGTGAATCCTTGGTGAAAGGCTCGGCAACTTTACAAGGACCCGAGGTGCCTTTATAGGCAATACCATCGGTTTTACTAACTATTCCAATTCCGCATGAGTAGTTATAGTTTGCACCAGGATTACTCGCACTAACAAAACTATAAAAATGATGTACACCAACACCCATATCGTCAATACCATTTTGGTTTAAATCCAACAATAACCCAGCAGATGAATCATCTGGGATAGGGATTGACCAATTAAATAAAGAAGTCCAATCTCTGATAGATGTACATGAAATATCTGGAGATATATCGATGTAAAGAATATCATCAAGTTGAGGTGTAACAATATTTTCTTCAGTTTGTTTCTTACAGGAAACGAGGAATATTAGGAGAATAATAAAAACTGTTGAGGTCAGTAGTGACGGTTTCATTTTTTTTATTTATTTACGGATAACTTACTTGCAGTTGTGGTGTTGGGGTTCGTAATTGTGTGGCTTGATGATAAGAATGTACCGAATGTCAACACCTGATTCATGAAAATGTGTCGCATAACTATGACGCAACCAGTGTAAAGTTACACTTTTTTTAATTCCTGTAAAACATACAAACTTCTTTAATATATTTTGAAAACTTCGCATACTGTAAGGCTGCCCAACCCGGGGCCGGATGAGCTGCCTCTTGCCCCGGAATATCTGTAATTCTCAGAGTTTCATCCAACCTGTTCGCAACAATATCTGTAGTTCGGCCCGACTCAATATAATCCTGTCGCTCGATTTGCACCAGAAAAGAAGTATCACTTACACTCCCTCCGGACAGCCTGATCCTCCTCCGCCCATCAACATCCCCCAAAATAACCTGCATAGCCTTCATACGCTTAAATTTATCATTCATGTCATTCTTCATTCTTGTCATTCTTGCGCATTCGTGTTCCTCCCCAAAAACCACTAAAAAAAAAGATGGCGCAATTCTGCCATGTTTCAGAGTCGCCTCCGGAATAATTTTACATCAACAAATTTTTATTCATGTTCAATTAAAAAACGGAGGTTAAAATGAAAACGTTAAAATCAATTCTGATCGCAACAATCGTTTCAGTGGCATTCATGAGTTTCGCAGAAAATCCGGCTCATCCGCCAAAAGAAAACAACGTCATCAAAATTACGCTTGATGAGGCGCTGACTGATCCCGGACTGGTTTGTGCAATGTATCAACAGCTTACACCGGTTATGCTGAAGCCGGAAGGAAATGGTCTTTACTTTGGAAGAGTGAAGTACAAGTTTGAAATCTTTGAGATCAGAGGAACACGCGACGGCTGGATCTTGTTTTTCCGCGAAAGGCCGAAATCGGCTCATGATGAATGAACCGGATTGATCGGATTGATCAGGATCCTGGGAAGCTGTCTCAACGTATGAGGCAGCTTTTTTAGTAAAATTAGTTTTGCAGAAATGGCATGATGACGTCATTTTTATTCTCGCTGGTACCGTCGTATGTGAGTGTCACAACCGGGATACCGGTCACACGCCTGATCTCCTGGGTCATGGCTTCCGTAACCAGCGCCGGGCAGCAGAAAGCGGGATTGGTCTGGACAAAAAGTGAGATATCCGGGTAATTTTCCAGGATATAAAAGATCTTCAGGATGTTTTCGAACGATTCGCCCGAATGGAAGGGGGAGATATTGAATCTGGAAAGGTTTTTTTCAAGTCTTAACGGATTCACTACAGGTTTCGGCCCCAGGATCTTTTTAAAGAGTTTATAATACTTATCTTCCATAAGTTTGATACTGGCCAGCATCACCCTGTAGAGACCGCTCTCGAAATAGTCGCCTCGTGCCATCGCCCTTCGGATGACATTCTCGATGTTGATCTTGACCAGGTCGGTATAGGGAGTTGTGATCACCTCCCCGCCGCACGATTCAATCGTTCGGATCAGCTCCTGGTTCATGATGTCATTGTCACGGACATACAGGTCGCCAAAAATCGCCACTCCTGGTCTTTTCCCCTCTTTCCGCTGAATCCGGTCAAACAGTGTGAATACATCGTTCACTGCATCATCCATCGGTCGCTTTCCCAGGAATGCCACTTCAAGAATCCGGATGCTTTTATTTATCACTGCATCGGTCTCTCCTTTCGTGACCTCGTAAGGCCTGATCTTGCACCCCAATTTCCTGATCAGCCCGCCCAGCAGGTAGGCAAAGTAGGCGTAATAGCTTGTCCCAACGGCAATTTCGAGGTGAGACAACTGACCTGAATAAACGGCTGTTTTTTCAAACCCATGGCCGTAGTCCTCCAGGAAATTCTTGATATAATACGGGTAAAGCCGTAAGTTGCAGGTTATGTAACACTTGGTCATCCACAGCATGGTGTTTTCCGGCCTGAGGCGGTGTTTCTGCACGTAGTCAATGAAATCCTGGGCTACAATGTTCACCGGCAGGCACTGCCCCGTGTTGTAAACCATGCTTTTTTTGATGGACAGCTCGCTGGATTCCAGCAACCTGGCGTCAATCCCGCTTCGCTTAAGGTTGGCCACGAGCAGGGGCGCTACCAGGTCGTCCCAGCTCGGAAAAAGCAGCGTCTTTCCGTTGATCCTTGTCTCCAGTCGAGGTAGCAACTGCCGTGAAAGGACCTCAGGAGCCTTTCGATTCAGGGATGCATGGTTCCTGAACGACCGGATGGCTGCTTCTATCCGGGTTTCATAACCGACATTGGAGTCATGCTCATCAATTTGCAGAATGAGATAGGGTTTCAAGTACTGGTTCAGCAGTTTCTTGAAATAATCCAGGATGAAGGCATCTGGGGCGCATTTGAAAGCTGTGACCAGGACAGGGTACAGGTTCGGTGTCGTGGCGACCAGCCTGGCCGTTTCCAGGATGTTTGCCGCATAGTGCCAGGGGATCTCTTTCAGAAACAGGTCACTCCCTTCAGGATAGATGTCATCCGGCTTCACCATATCCTGGTAAAAGGCATCAATCCCCATGCGGGCAAAGATCTCTGGGATGCCTTTGTTCATCGACTTTGCAAGCACCACATAAGGTCTGCCAAGCAGCAGGACCGAAACCGGGGTGTCCGGTTTAAACGACCTCTGGAAAAGGCTACTGAGCTCTTTTTTCCTGCCATTCGAGTACCGAAGAGCCTCCTCATAAGCACCCTTTACTTTGCTGTTCGACACAGCCGAACCCAGCATGGGGGTAAGTGATTCGCTTAGTTGCCTGATCACAGTCCGGTTGCCTTTCCGGAAATTCAGCAGGGGAGAGATCATCTTCCCCGGTATCCTTTTCTCTTTCAGACTGTTAACCAGCGATGCTGAAAATTGTGTGTAGTAACAATAATACCTGTCGGTGCCTTCCCGTTTATTCCTGGTCTCAAAGGAAACGGGGAAAAAGATAAAATCAGTCCTGTCGGCCAGGTAAGCTACATGGCCGTACATGGAGTCGACAGGAGCGCAGAATTCCGCCCCGGCTATCCGTTTGCCTTCCTTGACGGGATCGGAATACTGCTCACTGGTGACCACCTGAAGCGACAGGTTTTCAAAGAATCGCTTCCAGAGTATTATGTCGTCAAAGAGATGCAGGGTCGCGGGCAGGCCTATCGTGGCCGTGCCTGCTGAAGGTCTGACCTGGGCTGTGCGTAAGACCTTCGTCCTCTCTTTCAGGAGGTTGAACACTCCGGGTGCCGGATCTACATGTTTTTTTGTAGCGTAATCCCTTCCGCAGAGAAATCCGTAAGCAACCTCTTCACCATGCACTGTTGTGAGGCTGATGTGGCAATGGTTCGTACACAGGGTGCATGTCTCGGATTGTATCTTTATGGTCTCCTTGTAAAGATCAATACCCCTGAAGGTTGACTTTTCGGGGGGCTTTTCGTGGAGCATGAGCGCTACACCCAGCGCCCCGGTCAGGTGACAGTACGGAGAGACAAATATTTTTTTCCCGATCCGCTGTTCAAAAGCCGCTACCAGCGACCTGTTTTTCGCCGTCGCTCCCTGGAAACAGACATGGTGGCCTATCGCTGCTTCAATCCCTACTTTCTTCAGGTAGTTTTCCATCACAGAGTGCAGGGTCGTAGCCAGGATCTCGTCAGCCGAATAGCCGTCGTTCAGCAGTTGATTGGTGTCACGTTCCATGAAAACAGTGCAGCGGTCACTTGCGAGAGGAGACCTCACGCCGTCAGTTCGCCTGGTGTAGTCAGAAAGAAGGCAATCCAGTTTCCGGGCCTGTTCTTCAATGAAACTGCCGGTGCCGGCGGCGCAAACCGAGTTCATCTGCGAAAAAGTAACCATCCCGTCCTGCATCAATGTGAACTTTGAATCCTGTCCCCCGATCTCTATGATCGTATCGGTTTTCGGATTCAGCTCGCAGGCAGCCCTGGCATGGGTTGTAATTTCATCAACGATAAGGTCGGCCTGGATGATCTTCCCGATGAATTTCCTCCCCGAACCCGTCGTTCCTGCGCCTTTGAAATGAATTACAGCATGTTCCCGTTCCATCAAGTCGTCAACCGCTTCAAAGATCAGTTTCACGGATTCTATCGGCTTCCCGGATGTGTAGGTGTAAAACCCGGCTATGGGTGCGGCATCTGAATCAATCAGGATCGCCTTGGTACTGGTGGAGCCGATGTCGATCCCAAGGAAGACTTCCATAAAGCGTCGCTCAGCAACCGGCGTATAAAGATCCACCTGCACATCTACCGGGTGAGCACCGGAGGAGGAACTGAAATACCAGGATTTTTCACTGGAAAAATCAGGATAGTCAGACAATTTCAGTTCAAGGGGAGGATGGAAATTGATTTTGTGTGCATCAGCAGGAATCAGGATATCAACCAGGGAGCTGATCTTCGGATTCGCCGGTGGGATCTTAATCTTTCCCCAAGAATCCTTATGCTCTTCAAGCCACAGGTAACAGGCACCCAGAGCTCCTGTCAGATTAGCAAGTTCATGGCTCATGAAAGTGGTATTGAGTAGCAGCTCGAGGTGCTTGACGACGGCTTTATTTTTTGAAACCCCGCCGGCAAAAAAGATTGGCGCCAGGGGGGGCTCCTGGTTAAATAATGTATCTACGATGTTCTTTGCCAATCCTTTGCATAGACTGTCACAGATAGCTCCCAGCGAATATCCGCGTTGCTGGGCATGGATCAGGTCAGTCTTGGCAAAGACCGAACACCTTGAAGCAATATCCGGCACAGGATCCCTGTTCTTCAGAGCTGTTTCGCACAGAGCTTCAACTCCCGGCAGGTTTAACCGGTAGGCCTGCTGGTCAAGGAAACTCCCTGTACCTGCAGCGCAGGATGAGTTGGATCTGACCGATTCAAACGAACCATTTTCATCAAACCTGATCACCATGAATTTCTCGGCACCCACTATCAGCAAGGATCTTGTTTCATGGCAGAGGTATTTTACCGCCTTGATAGCTGCTACCTGGTGATTGTACATCTTCACCACGTCGGGATTCATAAAAGAGGATGCACAACAGGCCACACCAGCCAGGCCACTCAGGTTTATCTCCCGGCTTGCCATAAACAAGGATTCTTTCACCTGTCCGTGATGAAATAGATAGTGTGTGTCGAGCACTTCCCCTTCCAGGTTCATCAGAACCAGGGAAATTGTCACAGAGCCAACATCAATGCCAAGGATGGACTCTGAAAAAGAGTGTTCAGCCTGGGTCATAAGATTGGAGATCAGAACGGGTGGCAAGGTACACAATTTTCCAGAAAACTGTCTACTCATCACTAAATCCCCCCCCCCGTGTTTACCACTCCCTAAATCCCTCTCCAATTGCTTCACTTCCACTTCGTTTCACTCGTGGCTTCGGCTCGCAAGGAAGAGACTTGCTCCCCCCTCCCTTTTTGGGGAAGGGGGACAGGGGGATGTGGTAGAACAGCTTTTTCAATCAACGAAGACAAGCCGCTTGGTCACCGTTCCGGCTTCAGCAATGAGCTTTGCTAGATAGACTCCCGGCTTCAATCCTAGAACCGGAGCATCGATTTTTTCCACATGCTTCCCTGTCGGGTACATCCGGTTATCAATAATCCTTGCAACGGTCTTGCCCGTCATGTCATAAAGAAAGAGGGAAACGACAGATGGTTCCCGTAGTTTGAACGAGATGAAGATGCTTTCCAGGAATGGATTCGGAGCAGTTTCCAGGATCGCCACAGGCGTCCCTGAAATCTCAGGTTGGCCGATCACCAGCGGATCGACAATCGCTCCCATGAGGGTGCTCCAGCCTTCGTCCATACGCATCCATACCGGGAGCACATGATCGTTGTGAGCGGCTAAACCGATATAGTGGCCATAAAACACGGTGCTTGTCGGGGTAAAAGGAGTCTCGCTGACTTTGAAATTTTCAAACGTTTCGCCTCCATCCTCAGAAACAGCCATATAAACATCTGTGGCTGTATTTACATAATTTCTACGGTCATAAAAGACCAGCCATATTTTTCCTGTCGCCTGGTCGACGGTGACAAATGGGAAAAATTGGTGTTTGTCATCACCATCGTCATTGACCCTGATGGCGTTGGACCAGGTAAGGCCGCCGTCCACCGACTTTACCAGGAAAATGTCCGTATCGTAATACCCGTTCCTCTGATCTGCCCAGGTGATGTAGATGCTGCCGTTATGCGGACCGCCACTTCGGTCGCAGGAGATAACAGGAAACGAGACGCCCAGGTTGACTCCCGGAATGTTGTAGATCCAGTTGACGTGCTGACCGGTGATACAAATATCTTCGGGCAACCAGGTGATCCCCATATCTGTGGAACGGTCGAACATAAGACCATCAGGCCCCCACCAGGCTACATAGACCTCTCCGTTTGGTCCGGTAGAAGGGTAGGACCCATGCATGGAATAGTTGCCTCCCTGGGCGTTTCCCTTTTCATCGCTGATCCTCACCGGATCGGACCAGCCGACGCCACCATTATCCGTCCAGGAGAGGTAAATGCAGGAGGAATCATTGGGATTGCTGCTGCCCCAGGTATCGAAGTAGGTCCAGGAGAGGTAGATCCTGTCGTTGACCGCATCGTATGCAGCCCACTCTTTATCCACGTCATGGGTGCCGTTGAATGCTGCGCTGCTCTCCAGTGTCCAGAGCGCTGAAATGTTATCCCTCCGGTGACAGACTATCCGTTGAATGACTTCGGGAAGGTGAATGAAATAGAACCGCCCGGCGCCGTCACACAGGATGACGGGGTCAGCATTAACACCCCAGGTAGAAGTCAGTAAACCGTGCTCCCAGGTAATACCTCCATTGGTACTTGTATAGAAGTTGTTAACCATGGCACCTACCATAATCTCATCGGGATTGACAGGGTTCATGCAGACTGCAGGCTCTCCAGGGATTCCGTATCCCTGCGTAGAACCGATGACGACGTTTTGATGCTGTCCGTAGCCCGTATTGGCAAGGACCGGGAAAAGCAGCAAGATTGAAAAAATGACAAGTTTTTTCATCTGTTAATAATTTTGATTTCACTGTTCAGATGGAATATCCATTATTAACATTTACGGTTGGTATGAAAGGCGTTTGTATGGATATTTCATGTTTTGGAAGGCTAGTTGAACATTTTTCAAATCTACGGTCAACCAGTGAAATTGGTATTACTAAGTAAACAGTTGACCAGTATCAGTTTGCAAAGGACCAGGTAGACTAACGGCTGAGTTTCGCCATCATCGCCAGGAAGGGGTCCCTGTTGTTCCGTGATATCGGGATTTGTGATCCATCGTCCATGACTGCCGAGTTGCCCTCATGGCGGATGTACTTCTTAACATGCTCCAGGTTGATCAGGTGGGAATTGTGAGGCCGGAAGAAATTCCGGTTGTTCAGCAACTCCTGGAACTCTTTCAGGTTCTTCGAGACCAGTACTTTACGTCCGCCCGTGAGAAAAAACCAACAGTAACTTCTGTCGGCTTCGATGCGGATGATCTCTTCCGTGCTCAGAAATTCCAGCCCGTCTGATGCAGGGATAGCAAGCCGGGTAGGAGGGCTTCTCCTGATGTTTTCCAGAAGAGTGTTGTACCTGCCATTCCGGTCTGTGGCATCATTGCGCTTTTCAAACACTTTGTCAACCGCCTGAATGAATTCGGTGATGTTGATCGGCTTCAGGATGTAATCCACCGCACTGAATTTGATCGCCTGGATTGCATAATGGTTGAAAGCCGTGATAAAGATGACATCAAACGATTTCTCTGGAAATTGAGAGAGCAGGTCAAATCCGCTGCCGTTAGGCATCTCCACATCCAGGAAAAGCAAATCCGGATTCATCCGTCTGATCGCTTCCGCTCCTTCGCCGGAGGAACCGGCAGTGCCGACAACCTGTAGTTTCGGGCAGTATTCCGCAATGATTGACCGGATGAAATTCACTGCATCCGGCTCATCATCGACAATCAGTGTAGCAAGCGTTTCGTTCATATCATGATCGGAATATGGATTTCGATCCGGGTTCCGGTTGCTGCGCCAGTATCATCCTTCAGATCGTTGTAAATTACCTGTAATGAAGTCCCGTACAACGAATTTACCAGGTCCAGCCTCGATTCTGTAATCCTGGTTCCCAGTGAGTTGTGATTTATTTCCCTGTTTTTTTTGATCCCCATGGCAGCTTCCCGGCCTATCCCATTATCTTCAATAACACATCGAATGTAATCATATTCCATTGAAAAAGCAATATTGACATACCCTGATCCGTCTTTTGTGACCAACCCGTGGCAGATGGCATTCTCCACATAAGGTTGGATCAACATGGTTGGGATTTTATACTGAAGTGTGTCAATTTCATCCCCGACATCGATTTGATAACTGAATTTCTCTTTGAACCGGAGTTTCTCCAGTTCCAGGTAGAGTGTCAGTGCTTCCAGTTCATCCTTGATCGGAATGGAAGTGTGTTGTGAATTCTCCAGGATCTTCCGGATCAGGCTGGAGAATTTGGTCAGGTAGTTGTTGGTGGCCACCTTATCGTGCTGGTACATGTAGTACTGGATCGAATTGAGTGTGTTGAATATGAAATGCGGGTTCATCTGCTGCCTGAGGTTGGCCTGTGTCATCTCCGAGATCCTCTGGTTCATCTCGCTGATCCGCTTCTTTGCTGTCAGCCTGAACTGCCTGATCACCAAGAGTGCCACTGCGATGACAAGAATGATAAATGCCGCAAATCCATAGGTGAGATAGCGCTGCTGTGAGAGTTTCAGCGTCAGCACCTCCAGCTCTTTCTGCTGCTGGTCCACATCAAACTTCATCCGTGCCTGGGAGAGCCCTTGTTTGAATTTGAGGTTGTTCAGTGAATCGTTGTAAAGGTTGTACCTGACATAATGGTAATAGGCTTTTTTATAATCTCCGAGCGAAAGATACATGTCGCTAACATCCTTGTTGATCCAACGGAGGTTCTCTATGTTGCGGGTCGAAAGGGCAACGTCGATGCTTTTCTGGTAATACTTTTCCGCCATCTGGTACTCTTTTTTATCCCTGAAGATCGTTCCGATATTCCCCAGCGAATTTGTAACCAGGACGGTCAGTTTCGCTTTTGTGGCCAACTTGATCAGGTCGTTGTAGCAGGCAAGGGCGCTGTCCTTTTCATTCATCAGGTAATAGTTCCAGGCGAGGTGGTTCATCGCCCAGCAGATCCGGTTAGTGTCGCAGGCCATTGTGGCAATCCGTATACAGACGGACAGGTATTTTTCCGCCACGCTGAAGTTGCTGTCGATCGACATCGCGAAATTTCCCTGCCGGAAGAGCGCCTCCGTTATCCAGAATGTATCTTTGGCAATTACGGACTCTGCGAACAGGGAGTTGTAGAAACTTTTACTTTCTTCGAATTTCCCGATGGTGCGGTAGATCTCTGCCAGTCTGTTAAGGGATTCCAGATAAATGCTTTCCATCCCTTTATCTTTTGCCATCTTCATATTCTTCTGATAAATCTCGATAGCCTTACTGAATTCACCTCCCTGCGTCAGCACGCGGGCATATAAATTCCGTGCTGTGATGAGTTCTTTCAGATTTCCGTCAAGTTCCAGTCCGGGAAGCGCCTTCTCCATGTAAACCGAGGCTTTATAAATATTCCCCTCTCTGAAAGCCACTTCTGCACTGAGCCAGCTTAACTGGTAAGGGATCTCAAGGTGGTTTGTTTTGGCAAATGTGAAGGCTACATCGACCAGTCCTTTAACCGAATCGAAACTTTTTTTATTCTCCAACATCTGCCACCCCTTGTTGATCATTTTATGCAGCTGACCGGCTGTGCCATCTTTTACCGGAAGCGGGTTTTGTATGGGTTGCGGGTCTCCGTCGATCAGCGGAGGCAGCTGGAATGGCAGCACATAAAAAAGGAGACTGATGAAAAGGATGCTTGACTTAAACATGATGGTGTGGTTTTCCTTTGAACAAATCCAATTGTCAGGAACAAAGATAGTGATCGAGGAGCGTCACGGTTATACATTTTAACGACCGGCGAATCCTGTTTTGCAAGTGTACGGTTTGGGTTGACGGATGCTGGATCCAGCATCCCGTATCCCGTATCTCATCCCAGCGTATAGCTGAACGTCGTCCCTTTCCCCGGCTTGCTTTCCACGCTGATAGTCCCACCGTGCTTCACGATGATCCGTTTCACGGTAGCCAGCCCAATCCCGGTCCCCTTGAACTCTTCATCGCTGTGCAGCCTCTGAAAGGGCGTGAAGAGCTTTCCGGCCTGGCTCATCTCGAACCCGACCCCGTTATCCCGAACTGATATTACCATTTTACCATCTTGCATGTTGCCATTTAGAGATACCTCCGGCCGCTCCACTTTACTGCTGTACTTGAACGCGTTGTCGATCAGGTTCTGCATGGCGATCTGCATCAGGTGTTCATCGGCCTCCACGATGATCCCATCCTGGATCCGGCAGGTCACCTCTTTCCCCGGGTAGTTCAGACGCACATCTTCACAGATCATTTTTGCCATTTCGCTGATATTGCATGGCGCTTTGGTCACCAACTGCCGGGTGATCCTGGAAAGTTTCAGCATATCCTCGATCAGGGTGTTCATCAGTACGGTCGATCCGGTAATGCGGGCCAGCAGATCTTTCCCCGCATCATCCAGCAGTTTTTCATAATCTTCCCCAAGCATTTCACACAGCCCTTCAATCCTTCGTACCGGTGCGCGTAAGTCATGCGATACCGAATAAGAAAATGCTTCCAGTTCCTGGTTCGCATCAGCCAGTTTCAGGTTGGTATCCGCCAGTTTCAGGTTTGAGGTCTCAAGTTTCAGGTTCGTGGCTTCCAACTCGGTAAGGACTTCCGTGATACGCTCTTTCTGGCGGCTGACCAGGTTGTATGCCTTGTTCAGCTTTCTGCGGTTGCGGATGATAAAGAATACCACGGCTAGAAGCAGCACAACTCCTGCCACAGCGGCGATCATGATGCCGGTATTGAGCCTGTTCCTGGCATGCAACAGAGCCAGTTGTTCCTCCTTCAGTATTTTCTCTCCCTCCAGCAATGCGATCTCCCGGTCACGTTTTTCAGTTTCATATCCCAGCCGGATCTGTTGGATCCGGTTCCGGCTCTCCTCACTGAACAGACTATCACGGTATGTGATATAGAGTTTCATATGTTGCAGGGCTTCGCGGTAGTTCCCCTTTGCGCTATCGGCACGGGAAAGAAAAAGATACGACAACGAGATCAGGCTCCTGTCCCTGACTAAGAGGGCAGAGGTCAATCCGGATTCCAGGGCTCTCCGGGCTTCCTGAAGAGATTCCTCATCAGGCCCTGCCTGGTTCGCCAGACATTCCTCCAGCATCACCTTTCCTATGCTAACCTCCACCCCTGCGATCTCAATCCACCTGTTAAATTTTCGATGTACCTTACGTGCTGCAATAAGCGTATCCAAAGCCTCCCGGTATCGTCCATAGAGGAACAAAACGTCACCAATGTTCACCTGAATGGAGGCAACCCCTGCTTCATCTCCATGGAGACTTTTAATCCTCCGGGATTCGCCAAGGTAATGCAATGCCTCAGAATAGTCCCCCATCTCCTTATAGAGCGTACCCATGTTGTTATACACATAGCCGGTTTCCAGGTCGTCGCCTGTTCCACACAGATCCAGGATCTTCCGGTAATATCCGAGGGCTTCGGACTGGTTCTGCTGGGCGCCAAGGACCAGGGCCATTCCAAAATAGGCATCCCCCATACCATCAGCATCTCCCCGTTTCTCTGCCAGCCGGAGACATTGCATGTACTGGTCCATGGCATCGGAGTAAAAGCCGGTCACATAAAAATTGTTTCCCATATAGATGTGCACGTCCTGCATTGCACCTGAGTCTCCCAGTTCAGCGTAAATAGCAAGGCCCTGCCGGTATTGGGAAATTCCTTCTGAAGACCTTCCCATGTCGGTATATGTCCATCCGATTCCATTGTGCCCCATCGCCTCCCCCCGCCGGTAACCTTTATTCCGGCTGTATGTGATGCAGGTGTCAAAATAGGCCAGAGCGGTAGTGAGATCTCCCAGATTAACGTATATATATCCCAGGTTCCGGTAAGCCCTGGCAACTCCCTTTGTGAATCCTGCTTTCTTCCCCAGGACAATCGCTTGATGCTCATAAGTCAGACCCTTTGTATCCGATGTGTTGTAACGAAGGATGGAGCCCAAAAGGTTCAGGATGTTCACACGACTGGTATCATCGCCTGCAACCCTTAGCGCTCTCTCAAGGGAATCGATCTCTGTCGGGATCTGGGCGAATGGCGATATCCCGAAGCAGAATGAGACGAGTAAAAGTGCCATTACCATGAACTTTCTTGCTGCCATATAGTCAGGTTTTTGGTTCACAATTGTACATCCGGAACTTCAAGAGAGCCAGGTTCAAAGGTTGGGGGTTGAGGGTTGAGGGTCAAAAGCTAAATGTGAAATGTGAAATGCAAAATGTAAAATGCAAAATTTGAAATGTGCCATACTCTCTTACTCTCATACCCTCATACCCTCATACCCTCATACCATATCCCGTATCTCATCCCAGCGTATAGCTGAACGTCGTCCCTTTCCCCGGATAGTTCTGCCGTAAATCCACACGTTGTCTTATATTCTTTGGGTTTTACCAATTCAGCCAGGAGGGAATCCACCAGTTGCCGGCCCTCTTTCTGGGCAATAATACCCCTGACCATCACAAGAAAAAGCGTGGTTAACAGGATTGTCCGCATGGGAAAGGAAATTTCAGGGTAAATATATAACATTTACCGATCCGTTTCAATGCATCTCAGAACATTGGCGGATGTTTTTTTTGAAACCCGGTGACGTCCTGGTATTTTTTAGCGATAGCGACCAGTTTTCCCTCGCCGAAAAGCTGCCCGGTGAATACAATGCTTACAGGCGTTTTTTCATCTGTGAATCCGTTTGGAAGAACCACTGAAGGATGGCCACTCAGGTTAGTAGCAAGCAGGTTATCTCCGGCATGGGAAGGCGCTACGATGACATCATACTGGCTGATCAGCGCATCCATTTGCTGAACCATCAGATATCGCAGTCGGTTTGCCCGGATATATTCTGTTGCCGGAATGAAATGGGCTGACCGGAAGAGGTTTGGCCAGCGGTCCTGGTTCTGCTGGACCATCAAGTCGTCGCGGCCCGATAGCGTCAGGTCGTCAAACGCCGATGCGGCTTCACACATCAGCAGGATCGACATGTCCATGTATGGGAAATCCGGCAGCTGGACCGGGATCAGTGTGGCGCCCATCTCTTTCAGCCTGATCAGGGCAGCCTCGTTGAAGGCTTTGTTGACAGAATCCTGGTTGAAGTCGCTGGTGATCACACCGATCTTCAGGTCACTGAAATCAATTTCAGGAGAGTAGCTGAACGGGATATCAAACACCGACTGGTCTTTCCCATCGGGGCCGTAAATGGCATTCAGCACGATCGCGCAATCTTCGGCATTCCTGCACAGCGGGCCGATCTTGTCCATCGTCCAGCTCAGTGCCATGGCGCCTTTGCGACTGATCCGGCCATAGGTCGGGCGAAGACCGGTGACTCCGCAAACAGTAGACGGGGAGACGATGGAACCCCAGGTCTCTGATCCGATGGCAAAGGGGACCAGTCCGGCCGAAACGGCGCTGGCCGGCCCTGCGGAGCTTCCGCTTGATCCCTTCGTTGTATCCCAGGGATTCCGGGTATAGAACATATCCTTGATCCCATATGGAATCCCATGCAAGAGGCCCCGGTCTTTTCCTGCGGCAAGGTCCTTGTCGGCCTGTTTTGACTGGTTGATGGCAAGAGAGTCGGTGAAGGTGATCACACAGTTAAGATCAGTGCTGTATTTTTTCAGCCGTTCCATATAAAATATGGTCAGTTGTTCAGAAGAGATCTGTTTTGTGTGGATCAGATGAGAAAGCTGTCCGATCGAATAATAGGCAAGATCCTGCAGGTTTTCCAGGCTAAAAATAGTGTAAAATTCCCGATATGCCGGCCGGGGAACAAATTCTTTGCCAGTCCCGTAAAATATTTCTAATTTTGCCCCCGGAGAGATGGCAGAGCGGTCGATTGCGGCGGTCTTGAAAACCGTTGACCTGCGAGGGTCCGGGGGTTCGAATCCCTCTCTCTCCGC
>Ga0172371_10006775_pt1 | contig 16511 bp, 14 predicted proteins | sample Lak12m_FD_114543 | JGI IMG/M metagenome (GOLD analysis project Ga0172371, IMG submission 114543) | Freshwater microbial communities from Kabuno Bay, South-Kivu, Congo - kab_022012_12m | ecosystem: Environmental > Aquatic > Freshwater > Lake | place: Democratic Republic of the Congo: South-Kivu...
AGTTCTGAGACTATCTTATAATCTTCTTTTCCTGTAACATTCAGTTGCAGTGCATAGCCTTCAGAAATTTTTTTTGCTGATTTCAATAATTTCTCAAGTTCTTTCAGTTCTTGGTCTTTCAGCAGGATTTCTTTTTCATTCGCACGCACAGTAAGGCTCACCCTGAATGACTGTTCCAGCGGAATAACATAATACAATAGATAATATACCGATTAAGATATTAAGAGGACTATGTTAAAATTCAATTTAGGACTGAGGTTATTAAAGCACATGGCTGAATTAATTTTAGGTCATGAAACTAACATATCTAAACCTGAAACCAAGGCCACGAGTACTCAAAGCCGTAACGGGCATAGGATTAAAGGAGTTTGTACTTCTTATTACTCCTTTTTCTAATGCTTGGGAATTACATAACAGAAAATGGACATTGGAAGGAAAACCCCGACAGAGAAACTTCAAATTCCGAGAGAATAATTCTTTCCAGAGCATAGAAGACATGATGATTTTCATTTTATATCATTATAAAGCAAATCCAACACAGGAACTTTTAGGTGTAACTTTTAATCTGACACAACCCAAAGCTTCGTTATGGATTAGCACGTTAGAGCCAATACTGATGCAAAGTTTGAAGAAATTAAATCTGGTTCCAGTAAGAGATAGTGTTGCATTAAACCATGAACTGGTTGAATCTGTTACTGTAATATTGGACGGAAGTGAGCGTCCGGTAAGGCGTCCAAAGTATGACCAGAGAGAATTTTTTAGTGGAAAAAAAAGAGGCACACAGTAAAAAATAATTTGGTCATCAATATGCAGGGGCAAATTCTTTATTTGAGTCAGACTTATCCGGGAAGCGTACATGATCGCACGATATGCAAAGAAGAAGAACTGGTGTTTGAAAAAGAACTGACGGTATTGACTGATTGGGGATTCTTGGGCTACACTTCGCCTACAGCGAGGATTATCATGCCTAAAAAGAAAAGCAAATATCATCCAATCTCTGAACAAGAAGAGTTTGCGAACAAATGGATTTCTAAAATACGAGTGAGAATTGAACATGTTTTAGCAAGTGTGAAATCTTATCGAGTGGTAAGTGATGTGTTTCGTTGTCGGTTGTATGGTAAAGAAGATAATGCAATGGTTATTGCTTGTGCTATCCATAATCTCAAATTGAAATCTAAATTCTTCATAAATTCTTAATCGATATATTCTCTAATGCTTTTTTGCTGTCGCTTATTTTCTGCATCCAGCCGCTCAGTTTAGAGTGATTCCATTGCTGACGGAAGTCAGAACTGAGGTGTATCAAATCTTTATAAGATGCATAACTGCCTGCCAGGACTTTTTTCAGGCTTGCTTCTTCAGGCTTTGCAGACTTATCAGCATAAGGTCTTGTTTCCATGAAATGTTTTAAGGCGATAAATGTATTAAATTCTACTTTTGCAAACCGCAAACATCAGTCTGCGTTATGTTTTTTCCCGTTCTGAATAAATTAATTACAAAATATGAAGTCCTTTTTTATTTCAATTTCTCTTCTCTTCATTGTCAGCATTACTGTTTTTGGTGATACAAGGTATTACAGGTGTTCTTTCCGTGATGACCCTGCAACCACTATTGTTATCAGTTGGTGCGATGACGGAACATCAACCAACGCAAAGGTTTTTTTCGGCACCACTGATTTCGGCACCAACTACCAGAGTTATCCTTTCAATCATGCTATTGACCGTACCCAGAACTACAAAGGACTTGATCACCGGTTTGCCCGGCTCACGGGCTTAACACCCAACACTATTTATTTCTTTGTTGTGCATGACGACCAGGGAAACAGCCAGAGAATGATTTTTAAAACCCTGCCCGACAATGCTAACACCCCGGTTAAATTTATTGTTGGAGGTGACAGCAGAACAGGGATAATAGGAGAATTTGAGTATTCGCAGTGCAGACCGAGAAGGCAGGAAGCAAATAAATTAGTCGCCAAGATACGTCCCTCTTTTGTTGCGTTCAGCGGAGATTATGTCTATTCAATCCCAGGTTTTATTTCTGCTACCAACGCTGCATGGGCTGACTGGTTTACCGACTGGCAGCTTACGATTACGCCTGACGGACAGATCATCCCGCTTATCCCTGCTTTCGGAAACCATGAACTTACTGACGATATCTATAATATGTTTGATGTACCTAATAACAACACGTATTATACATTGGGAATAGGTGGGAAGCTGCTGAGAATTTATACGCTGAACACAGAGATAGACTGTGATGCAACGCAGCAAACCTGGCTGTCAAACGATTTGCAACTGCACACCAATAACACCGATGAGCCTTACTGGAAATTTGCGCAGTATCATTATCCTTTTGTTCCTCATGCCAACTATGCACCCAATACCACTATGATCAATTGCTGGGCTTCTTTGTTTCAGGACTATAAAGTGAAGTTAGCGGCAGAATCACATGCACATATTATTAAAGCAACATGGCCCATTGTTACATCAAGTGCGGGCGGCAGCGATAATGGTTTTATCCGCGATGATGTTAATGGCATTGTATATATTGGTGAAGGCAGTTGGGGCGCACCCATGAGGGATTTATACACCGATTATTCTTCCTCTGCCGCTTTTAACTGGACAAGGAACCAGGAAAAAATTCCGGGCTTTCAGGTGGTTTGTGTTTCAAAGCAGCAGATAGAGATACGCACCGCAAAGTTTGATAATGTGGGCAGTGTAGGACAGGTGAGTATTTTCGATTCACCTTGCGCCATGCCGCCCAATATTGTTTTATGGAATCCAAGCAATGGCAGCGTAATTACTATTCCCAATCCCAACCCGCTTTCAACTGATGCCGACCTGATGACCTTAACCGTTAGCGAGGGAATATTAAATCCTGTGTTTAATCCGGCAACGCTGAGTTATACGGTTTTGTTGCCTCCCGGTACTACTGTAGTTCCCACTACCTTTGCCACACTCAGCGATTTGAACGCAACGCTTCAGATCACGCAGGCAACCAGCCTTACCGGCACAGTTGGAGAAGCCACTGCCACGGTTTTGGTAACTGCCGAAGATGGAATTACCACGCAGGTTTACAGCGTTCAGTTTATTGTTGATCCCGTAAATGTGTATGAGATTGTGGCAGGAAAAAATGCTCTTGTTTATCCCAATCCTGGGAATGGAATTTTTAATATTGAATTTTTCAAAGCGCAGCAAGAGGTATATATTGAAATATATGATGCACTCGGCAGGTTTATCAAAGCGGAAAAATCAGCGGCAGGCAATGTGTATAAACTTGACCTCTCTGAAGCGGAAAACGGTGTTTATTATATTTACCTTAAGAATGAAGAGTTGCACGATACGTTTAAGGTGACCTTAATAAAATAAAGGAAAAGTTCTGCCTGGAGAATATCAGGGTACATGACGCAAACGATTTCGGTAACTGTAACTGTATCGGGTAAGGTAACGGCAGATGAGCAACTTGCTCCTGCTCCGGATAGAAGTAATTGCCTGCGCACTTAAAACCATAAATTCATTAAAAAACTAATATCCTACAATTAAAGAACTAAAAAACGAGCTACTGCAATATACCCTTATCTTTTGAGCAACAGAACAACAGGACAATAGAACAATAGAACATTTGAACAAACGAATATCGAATTAAGAATTAATACAATACTTCATCATCAAATATTCCTTAGTTTAGCCGCATAAAACTGTTTTGTGTAAACATTTTAACAATATACAATGAAAAAAATAATTTTACTCTGCTTTTTCCTTTTTGCTTTCATTTTCATTTATGCGCAACAAACATTACCCACCTCTGGTTCCGGTGTTATTGATGGTCCCACACTGGTAATAACCGCTTCAAAATTCCAGGTAACTCATCCTGAAAACCTGCTTTATATTCAGCAAGCCGTTGACAAAATAGTTCCGGGACAATACAAAGAAAGACAGGATAAATCGCACCGGCTGGCGCAGAAATACCTTTTCACCGCTGAGGACGGACCTGAATATGGCAACGATCCTGCCAGTATGCAGACAGATATGGGAACAAGATCGCCTCTTGATGTAATCACTTCATGGAACGGGCAAACCGGGGGATGGTCGCCCGAAGACCCTTCAGGAGCTGCCGGACTTACCCAATATGTGCAGGCAGTTAATTCTTCGCCTTTCAAGGTTTATAATAAAACTGGAAATGGAACAGCAGTATTTACAGGAGATATCGGTACGGTAACAGGTTCAGGAAATGATGGCGACCCCATTGTGTTGTACGATAAGTTTGCTGACCGCTGGTTTGTTGGTCAGATGGATGGATGGAGCGGTTTTGCGGTAGCTGTTTCGGCAACCAATAACCCCGCAGGTGCATGGTATGCTTACCAGTTCAATATGCCGAGTGGTCATTCACCGGATTATTTAAAATTCTCTGTATGGGAAAACGGTTATTACATGACCTCTAATAATGGTTACGGAAATGTGATATGCCTTGAAAGAGCAGCTATGCTTGCCGGAACTCCTGGTGCAAGATCAATCGTGAAAAGTTTCACAGAACCCAATAATGCAGGTTTCGGTTTCTGGCTTCCGTTGCCGGCAGATGCTGACGGAGTGTTACCACCTTCAGGTCAGCGATGCCCTTTGTTCTCTTATACTGATAATGGCTGGGGTGGCGGACAAACGGATGCGGTTAAAATATGGTCAATGGGTGTTACATGGGGAACCACTCCGGCTGCAACTATTACTGTTGACGCTACCTTACCTACCGCAGCTTTTGATGCTTCTTATGATCAGAACTGGGACGACATTACGCAGCCCGGCAACCAAAAGTTAGACGGGCTTGGCGGTGTGTGCATGTATCGCGCCCAATGGAATAGTTTTATAGGCACGAACAGAGTAGTGCTTAACTGGGCTGTGAAAATAAGTTCATCACAGAGAAGTATTAAATGGGTTGAACTGCGCCAGGACCAGGTTTCAGGCACATGGTCGTTATACCAGGAAGGAACTTACACGCCTGATGCAGCCAACCGCTGGAACGGAAGTATTGCGATGGATTGCAATGGTGATATAGCATTATGTTATGCAAAGGCTTCCAGTTCTATCCCTGCAAGTCTGGCTTACACCGGAAGAATTCCTACAGATCCGCTGGGAACCATGTCGCTATCGGAAACAGTTGTTTTCACCGGGATAGGTTCGCTAACTGGCGGCAACCGCTTTGGCGATTATTCCCAGACTTCCATTGACCCGGTTGATGGAAATACTTTCTGGCACACAGGAATGTATGCCCGTAATGGTTCTAAAACAGGGATATATTCTTTCCAGATTGCTCCGTGTTCTACTGTTGGTGCGGAGGATGAGAATATACATACCCCAACGCTTTCGCTTTTCCTGTCAGGGAAAACAATCAATGTAAATGCACAGCAGCTTCCTTCCAATGACGAAAACGTGGTGCAATTGTATGATGTGAACGGTAAACTGATCAGTTATAAAACGATAAAACCAACACTGAAATCTTATGAAACAACAATTGATGCGAACGGATTATCTTCAGGTATCTATATTGTAAGGATAGGAACTCCGGATTTTCAGAAGGTGGCAAAAATTGCCGTTCCTTAATTTTTCTGTAGCAGACATTTTATGAGAACAACCATTCTGGCATTAGCATTAATCAGTTTGTTTTCTTTCGGATGTGTTACAAAACATGCGGGAGGTTTTATACCAATAGGAACAACGCTTGGCAAAGTTTCGCATCAATACAGGGCTACGGGTTGCGCCACAGTTGTTATTGTAAAACGGGATGACTCGCAGCAACCAATAACATTAATTCCAAGAGATACTTTGTCTGAAATATTTGATGTGGACGGGCTGGAAATTTACTTTAATTATCACCCATTGAAAATGCGTAATCCGGCAGGGTGCAAAGTGGGAATTCCTGCCGAACTGACTGATATTTCGAAGAAGTAAATAAATTATTTCAGCAGCAATTTTTTCAGCTTCTCCACCACATAATCAATTTCTTCTTTTGTATTGTATTTGCTGAAAGAAAAACGTACGGAAGGTCTTTCCATATCGCGCTGAATTTCGCGTAATACATGAGAACCCTGCATGCTGCCCGAAGCGCAGGCGCTTCCTCCAGATGCGGCAATGCCGTCAATATCGAGATTAAATAACAACATCTCAGCAATATCAGTTTTAGGAAAGCAGACGTTCAGCACCGTGTAAAGAGATTTCCCTTTTGCATCGCCATTGAATTCAACTCCGGGAATGTTTTTCTCTAATTCTTCAATCATGTAATTCTTTAATCCAAGTATGTATCCACGGTGCTCTTCAATATTCTCCTGGGCTATCTTCAGGGCTTTGGCAAGACCGGCAATACCATAGATATTTTCAGTTCCCCCGCGCATGTTGCGTTCCTGTGAGCCACCATATATAAGCGGGTTTATTTTTACTTTATTACTGATGTATAAAAAACCAATGCCTTTTGGTCCGTGAAATTTATGCGCTGAACAGGCAAGAAAATCAACAGGAGTTTTCTGTAAATTAAAACGATAATGTCCCATCGTTTGTACGGTGTCAGAATGAAGCACCGCATTATACTTCCTGCACAGCTCACTCACCCTGCCAAGGTCTAAGAGGTTGCCTATTTCATTGTTTCCATGCATCAGCGAAACAAAACTGCGTTCGTTTTGTTTTAACAATTCTTCAAGGCTGTCGAGGTCAACATGCCCATTTGGCAGAATATTCACATAGTGGAGTTTTACAGCATCCTGCCTTTCCAGCAACTCAAGCGTATGCAGCACCGCGTGATGTTCTATCCTGCTGCTGATGGCATGTTTTATTCCCAGATCGCGGATTCCGCAGCGTATCGCCATGTTATCCGCTTCTGTGCCGCCCGAAGTGAAAAATATTTCTGCCGGTGAAACATTCAGGTAACCAGCTACCTGTTTTCTCGCTTTTTCAATGATGGTGCGCGTTTGCCTGCCGTAACCATGAATTGAGGAGGGATTGCCAAAAAAATCTTTCATCACCGGCAGCATGGCTTCCATTACTTTTTCATCAATGGGTGTGGTGGCTGCGTTATCTAAATATACCTTCATCATTTGGTTGATTGAGTTAATTAAGTTAATTAGGTTGATTTGATATGGATTCCTTAATTATGGATTCCTTAAATTAACTTAATAACCTACATTTCCTTATTTAACTTTTCATAAGTTCCTTAATATCCATCATCAGTTTCTTAGCCAGTGTGTCGGCAGTAGTTTCTGTAGGACTTTCAGCGTATATACGAATGATAGGTTCTGTATTTGATTTACGAAGATGCACCCATTCTTTTGTTTTCTCAAATTCAATTTTCACTCCGTCAGTGGTATTGGTCTTTTCCTTCTTGTATTTCTTCTGTATCGCGGAAAGTATGTCATCCACGTTCACCTCAGGAGAAAGTTCCACTTTGTTTTTTGACATGAAGTAAGTGGGATATTTTCCGCGAAGCAATGAAACGCTCTTCCCGTTCTTTGCAAGATGCGTAAGGAACAGGGCTATTCCAGCCAGCGCATCCCGCCCGTAATGCAGTTCAGGATAGATCACCCCCCCATTACCTTCGCCTCCAATAACAGCGTTCACCTTTTTCATCATATCCACCACGTTCACCTCGCCAACAGCCGATGCGTAATATTCTCCTCCTGCTTTCTCCGTCACATCGCGCAGCGCACGAGTTGACGACAGATTTGATACCGTATTGCCTTTCTTACTTTTCAGGATGTAATCCGCGATGGCAACCAGAGTATATTCTTCGCCAAACATTTCACCGTCTTCACAAACCAAAGCCAGGCGGTCAACATCCGGGTCAACTACAATGCCGATGTGAGCATCTTTCTTTTTCACCACTTCCGCTATTTCCGTCAGGTTTTCAGGCAGTGGTTCAGGGTTGTGCGGGAAATGCCCGTCAGGCTCACAGTAGAGTTGGGTGATCTTAGTTATTCCCAGTTCATTCAGTAATTTTGGAACAGCTATTCCTCCTGTAGAATTTACGCAATCAATCACCACTCTATAATCTTTTGCTTTAATGGCTTCCACATCAACCAGCGGAAGTGCAAGTATCTTTTCAATATGCCTGTCAATGGCTCCATCCCGATGAACATAAATTCCCAATTCGCTTACCTGTGCAAATGAGAGATCTTCCTTCTCAGCAATTTTTAAAATATCTTCTCCTTCAGCGGCAGAAATAAATTCACCGTCTTTATTCAGCAGTTTCAGTGCATTCCATTGTTTAGGATTATGGCTGGCTGTAAGGATAATTCCTCCGTCTGCTTTTTCATTTGTAACTGCAAGCTCAACTGTAGGTGTTGTGGAAAGCCCTACATCAATCACATCAAGCCCTGCACCAAGCAAGGTACCTGAAACTAAGCGGTTCACCATGTCACCGCTTATGCGGGCATCTCGCCCCAGCACAATCCTTGGTCTTCCTTTTTTCTTAAACGATTTTTTTATCAGTGAAGCATAAGCTGCTGTAAACTTTACAATATCGAGGGGAGATAATCCCTCGCCCGGTTTGCCACCTATTGTTCCTCTAATCCCCGAAATTGATTTTATTAAACTCATATTTTTTTAAAAAAGCCCACAAAGATATAAATGATATATCATGCTTTGTTTATGTGGGGCTTTCAGGCTCGTTTATTTTTTTAACAATTACTGTTAATAATTAAAGATGTCCGGAAATTGAACTAAATTGAAATTAGTAACTTTGCGTGTAAATACTCCATTGAGTTATAAAGAACATGACAGAAGAAACAGGAACCAACAGCGAGAATGTTCATTTTAGAAATTGCTTAGATCGCTTTGAAAAAATGATTCAGAGAAACGAGCGTTACTTTTTTGACACCAATGATTTTGAAGAACTTCTCAACCATTATATTTCAAAAAACGACAGTGGCAAAGCGTTGAAGGTTGCAAACTGCGCAATAGAGCAACATCCTTACTCGGTTTTGTTTATTATCAGGAAAGCACAGATACTGTCGGCTACCAACCAGCAGCACAAGGCGCTTGACATTATTGCGAGAGCTGAGTCGCTCGATCCGTCAAACACAGAAATGTATATCACCAAAGGCAGTATTTACAGCCAGATGGGGATGTTTAAAAAATCGATCGAGTGTTATAACGATGCAATAAATAAAGCGGATGAGCCTGATGATATTTACCTGTGTATAGGGTTTGAATATGAGAATATGTCCGATTATTTTTCTGCGCTGCGGTACCTCAAAAAAGCAATTGAACTGAATCCTGAAAATGAAGCGGCACTTTATGAAACGGCATTCTGTTATGAAATGCTGGGAACACACCAGGAAGCGGTGGAATATTTTACAAACTATCTTGAAGTGAATCCTTATTCAGCTTCGGGCTGGTATAACCTCGGTCTTTTTTATGCGAAGCAGGATATGAACGCACAAGCAATTGATGCTTATGATTATGCGCTTGCGATAGAGGATAAATTCGCTTCAGCCTATTTTAATAAAGCCAATTCATTGGCTAATCTTGAGCAGTTCAGTGAAGCGATTGCTGTTTACGAAGAAACATTTAAATGCGAAGCCCCTGACAGTACCACTTATTATTATATCGGTGAATGTTATGAACGGTTAGGGGACGATGACAACGCGTTGAAAAGTTATAAACTTGCACTTAAAATTGATGCAGAATATCCTGATGCACTTTTCGGAATGGCAGTTGTGCTTGAAAAAAAAGGAATGGACTTTGAAAGTTCAGGGTACATTAAAAAGGCAATCAGCTTTGACGAAAAAAATCCTGATTTCTGGTATTTCTATGGCGATCTTCTGCTGAAAACAGGTTTTGTCCCTGATGCTGAATTTGCTTATGCCAAAACTATTACAATAGATCCTGAAAATGCTGATGCATGGATTGACCTTGCACATCTGCGCTTTGAACATGAGAATGAAATGTCAGGTTTTGAAACCGTTGCCGAAGGAATAAAATCTAATCCCGGTTCGGCAGAACTATATTTTAAAATGGCTGCCATTCTGCTTGCGATGGGAAGACAAAATGATGCACTGGAAATACTGCGTATGGCAATGGAAATAGACGGAACACGTTACCAACTGCTATTTGATTTTTTCCCTGATGTGGAAAAAATACCATCAGTAATTGACCTGATAGAAGCCTATAAATAAACCATGAACTATAACTTAACAGATATTCCTGAAAGGAGTAAAAAGCCCCGTCAGAAAGGGCTAACCATGATGATGGATAAAGGATTGTCCATCCGGCAGACAGAAGATTTCTTATCAGTTGCCACAAACTATTGCGACCTTGTAAAACTCGGTTTCGGAACTTCATTCATTACCCCCGGGTTAAAGGAAAAAGTAAAATTGTACCAGGAGGCAGGGATGAAAGTTTATTTAGGCGGTACTTTGTTTGAAGCCTTTCTGATCAGGGGATTGTTTGATGAATACCAGCGGGTACTTGAAAAATTCGGGTTAGACAGTGTGGAGGTTTCTGATGGTTGCGTTTTAATTGATCATGACCTGAAGTGTGAGTATATTTCTTTGCTTGCAAAACAATATACAGTTTTATCTGAGGTTGGCTCAAAGGAAGCAGGGATATTGATTCATCCTGTGAAATGGAAGTCCATGATGCAGGATGAACTCCAGGCAGGTTCATGGAAAGTGATTGCTGAAGCGCGTGAATCAGGAACGGTAGGAATTTTCAGACCAAGCGGTAAAGCGCACGTTTCATTGGTGAAACAAATTGTGGAAGTTGTTCCGGCAGAAAGCATCATCTGGGAAGCTCCACAGAAATCGCAACAGATATGGTTTATTAAAGAACTTGGAGCAGAAGTGAATCTTGGAAATATTGGTTACGAAGAGGTGATTCCCTTGGAAACACTCAGGCTTGGGCTTAGAGGCGATACATTTATGACTTTCATTAAGAACAAAAGCAAGGTGGTGGAAAAAGGATTAAAAGGAAATGCTAAATCTAAACCGAACGCAAAATGAAGGAATTAACTGTAAAAGAGCTTAAAACACGCTTAGATAAGAATGAGGATATACAGTTAATTGACTGTCGTGAACCTTATGAATATGAAATTGCAAACATCAATGCCCTTCTTATTCCTGTAAGTGAAATAATGGACAATATACATAAAATTTCACGCGATAAAATTGTTGTAATCCATTGCCGGAGCGGAGCACGTTCACGGAATGTCATTCAGGCACTGGAAACCCGCGAAGGCTTTACCAATCTTCATAATCTCAAAGGTGGAATACTTGCATGGGCAGATGAGATTGATAACACACTTACAAAATATTAAAACTTTTATGCAGGAACTTTTTACCCACATCCTTCACCTGGATTTTGAATGGCTCTTTCAGCAATACGGAACCTACGTTTACCTGATTTTGTTCTTGGTGATATTCATTGAAACAGGTTTGGTAGCCATGCCCTTTCTGCCGGGCGATTCGTTGTTATTTACAGCAGGACTTTTTGCAAGATTGGGTTATCTTGATATCACTTCATTGGTGCTGTTGCTGTTTACTGCTGCTATTCTGGGAGATAACTCCAATTACTGGATAGGAAGAACACTTGGACTGAAAGTGATGCACATGAAAATTGGAAGGAAGAATTTAGTGAAGCAGGAGTACCTTGACAAAACACACCAGTTTTATGAAAAATATGGCACCAAAACCATAATTATGGCGCGGTTTGTTCCCATAGTCAGAACCTTTGCTCCGTTTGTTGCAGGTGTTGCCGAAATGACTTACCGTAGGTTTCTCTCATTTGATATTCTGGGTGGCGCTCTTTGGATTTGCTCCATGACTTTTGCCGGTTATTTTCTGGGTGAAATAGAATGGATCAGGAAAAATATTGAGCTGGTGGCTATCGGAATAATCTTTATTTCAGTTCTTCCTATAATTATTGAATTTATTAAGCACCGGGCACAGAAGTCAAATGCATGAGAATCTTTGGACTTGTTGGCTTTCCTCTCTCTCATTCGTTTTCTGAGAAATATTTTTCTAAAAAATTTGAACAAGAAAAAATATTTGACTCGCAATTCCGGAATTTTTCAATAGAAAGAATTGAGGAGGTTGAAAAGATATTTGAGATTCCCGAGCTAACAGGATTAAGTATTACCATTCCATATAAACAGTCAGTTATTCCTTATCTTGATGAAATAGATGAATCAGCCAGGGAAGTGGGCGCTGTAAACAGCATATCAATAAGAAACGAATTAGGAAAAATAAAAGAAAAGATTGGTTTTAATACTGATGCTTATGGGTTTGAAAATTCGTTGCTGAAATTTTTCGCAAACGCGCAAATATCGAAAAGTGAATTGCAAAAGATAAAAGCATTGGTGCTGGGTACTGGTGGCGCATCAAAGGCTGTAGCATTTGTTCTGAAAAAACTTGAAATTGATTTCACTTTTGTTTCCCGAACAAGAAAGGCAGGTGTTATCACTTACACTGATTTAAAGCCACAAATAATACTCGAACATAAACTAATTGTCAATACAACTCCGCTTGGTATGTTTCCTGATATATCAGTTGCACCTGATATTCCTTACAGTTTTATTACTTCAGAAAATTTGCTCTATGATCTTACTTATAACCCTGCTGAAACAGAATTCCTGAAAAGAGGAAAACTTCAGGGCGCACAGGTTAAGAATGGTTTGGAGATGCTTCAACTGCAGGCTGAAAAAAGTTGGGAAATATGGAATAGTTAGAAATGGATTCTAAATCAGAAGAGTAAACCTTCAAAATTACTTTTCTAAATTTCGCTACATTTACCAACCATATATGTCGCGCTGTTTTTGCTATTTTCTTTTTGTCACTTTATTATCTTTTGGAGTGAGTGCACAACCCAATGCGGCTTTCACTTTTACAAATTCCTGCACAGGGCATCCGGTTCAATTTACCGATCACAGCACCGCAACATCTCCAGATACGATTACTTTACGAACATGGGATTTCGGAGATGGTGGAGCCAGCGCTATGATTAATCCTACACATACCTATTCTTTTTATGGCATTTATTCAGTAAGCCTTATAGTCAAAACAGTTTCAGGTTTGCGTGATACGATCATTCATACTGTTGAGTCGTATGCGGTTCCTGATGTAGTTGTTTCTGCCAGCCCGTTCACAGGCTGCCAGCCGCTGACCGTTAATTTTACAAACAACACAACGATTGATACTGGCAGCATCGCAAGCTGGCTCTGGGATTTTGATGATGGAAATACATCAACCCAACAAAATCCAACTCATACATTTGATATTTTATTCGGTCATACGGTAAAGCTGACAGCCACCTCCAATAAAGGATGCAAAGATTCCACCACACGTGATATTTTTGTTTTGCAAAATCCTGTTTGTGATTATACGGCATCATTGGTTTCACTGAATGACAGCAGCCCCATTGTGAATTTCACCAACCTGAGTTCAGGCGGAAACATTGACCTGCAATGGGATTTTGGCGATAGTACAACTTCAACAGAGTACAGCCTTATTCATACTTATGATACCTGCGGAACGTATAATGTTATTCTTACAGCAACAGGAACAAACACCTGCGTTTGCGTTGCAAATTATATTCTTGAGGTTTGTGATACGCTGGTGCAGATATATAACAGCACAAGTGATTCATATCCCCACGGCATGACATTAACTATATACCCCAATCCTTCAAACAGTGAAACAATCAATATAAATTATGTATTGGAGAAACAGGAGATTGTTTCCTTTTTTGTTGCTGATGTTACAGGAAGGATACTCGCAAACCCCCTCAATGACATCAGAAAGCCGGCAGGGAAACATACTTATGAACTGAAGAAGAATTTTCCTGAAGGAGTCTATTTTATAATAATGAATATTTCTGGGGCAATATATTCGCGGAAAATTATAGCAACAGAAAAATAAATTATAGCAGCAGATTCAATCTGTGATAATCAGTGAAATCTGTGGCGAATAAAAGATGAAAAATTCCTTTCTCGATAAAGTTTCCCAGCACATAGTTGACCACTATGCAGATGATATGGAAAATCTTTGCATAGTGTTGCCCAACAGGCGTGCCGGGCTTTTCCTTCGCAGCATGATAGGGGAGAAACTGACCAAGCCCGTTTGGTCGCCAACTATTTTCTCCATTGAAGATTTTATAGTGAAACTGTCAGGCTTACAATTAGTCGATAATGTTTCGCTGATGTTCCTTCTTTATAAAGCTTACAAGGAATGTGAAGGAGAAAAGGCGCAGACCATTGATGAATTCCTCAACTGGGGACAAAGCATTCTCGATGATTTCAATGAGGTTGATATGCACCTTGCTGATGCCGGTAAATTGTTTTCTCATCTGAAGAGCCTGAAGGAAATGGATGCGTGGAATCCTGAAACAGGTCGTCCCGAAAATTTTATGGAGAAGTATCTTAATTTTTATTTCTCGTTAGGAAAACTTTACCATGTCTATACTGAGAAACTACTTTCAGAGAATTTAGTTTATTATGGGCTGGCTTGTCGCCTGGTGGCAGCAAATCCTGAGGAAAGATGCCGTGAGAGAAATTATAAGAAATTAATTTTTGCAGGCTTCAATGCGTTCAGTGTTTTAGAAGAAAGGATTACTGAAAGTCTAGTCCATGAAGGTCTGGCGGAAACACTTTGGGATACGGACAGCTATTATTTAAATGATGATGAACAGGAAGCGGGAAGTTTTATTCGTAAATATATTAATCGTGAAAAGCTGTTTAATAAAAAGGAATTTCGCTGGAAAGAAAACCTTTTACTCACCGAAGAAAAAAACATCACTATCATTGGTGTTGCAAAAGATGTGGGACAGGCAAAAACAGCCGGAGATATTTTGCAGAAAGCCGCAGAAAAGGGAATTAATTTTTCTGAAACCGCTTTGGTGCTTGCTGATGAAAACCTGCTTTTCCCTGTTCTACATTCACTTCCCGATGAAGTGAAAGTGAACGTGACGATGGGTTACCCATTGAAAAACCATCCGCTCACCGGGCTTTTTCAAACGGTTTTCAGTATGCAGGAAACAGCAGAGAAGCTGGGCAATAATGGATTTTATTTCCGTGATGTGCTGCATCTTTTCAGCCAACCTTATTTTATTGCGCTGACTGCCGACAATCGCAGATGGGTGAAACTACGGGAAGAATATATCCGCAACAATAACCGCGTGTTTATTTGTTTTGGTGATGTGGCAAAAGATGCAGGTAGTTCAATGTTATTAGTTGAAACGCTTTTTAGCTCATGGAAAGGTTCGCCAGTAGATGCTATACACAGCCTTTTGCAATTAAGCGAATTATTAAAAAATGACTTCCTGAAAGATAAAGACCGCAATGCCGCTGATGCTGAATTTCTCTTTGAGCTTCAGAAGGTCATTACCCAGTTGCAGACCTGGCTTATTGAAGGCAATGAAGTGAAGGAGATAAAAACACTGGCTTTGCTTTTTAAGCGATTAGTCTCAGCAGCTACTCTTCCTTTTTATGGTGAGCCTCTCACAGGTTTGCAAATTATGGGTATGTTGGAAACGAGAACTTTGAATTTTGAAAATGTAATACTGCTTTCAGCTTCTGAAGGCTTTTTACCGGCATCAGGACGTTCACATTCATTTATTCCTTATGAAATAAAAAAGCAGTACGGCATCCCGGTAACTAATGATAAGGATTCCATTTTTGCTTATCATTTTTACCGGCTGCTGCAACGCGCAAAAAACATTCATATTCTTTATAACACAGAGCCGGGTGATCTAGGCGGTGGCGAGAAAAGTCGTTTCATCAGACAGTTGCTGAGTGAATTGCCCAGTAATAATAAAAATTTAAAAATCACAGAATTGCTCATGACGCTGCCAGCTTCCAGCAAGGCTGTTGACGATACTATTACGGTGGAAAAGAATGAAGCCATTATGCAGCGTTTACTACAGATGGCTGAAAAAGGTTTTTCTCCTTCTGCACTTAACACTTATAAAACCTGCAAACTTCAATTCTATTTTCAGAATGTGGTAAAGCTGAGTGAAAGCGAGGAAGTGGAGGAAACACTGGAAGTAGATACGTTCGGAACAATCATCCATGCTGTGCTGGAAGAGCTATACAAGCCGCTGGAAGGATCAGAAATTACAAAAGCGGATATCAAAGAAATGGAGCCACGAATTGAGGAAATAACGAAAAAAGCTTTTATATCTGTTTATAAAAGCGAGGAAACGGCAACCGGCAAAAACCTGATTAGCTTGCGCATTGCTCAACGATATGTGGAACGTTTTTTAAAAACTGAAATTGAATTTATTGAAACGCGACATGTTGTGTCATTATTAACAACAGAACAAAAATTAGAAGGCAAAATAAACATAAATGGTTTGGTTGTTAACCTGCGTGGTACTGCTGACCGCATTGACAAGTTAGATAACCACATCATCCGAGTGATTGATTATAAGACCGGCAAAGCAGCTCCCAAAGAAATTACGGTAAAGAATTTTGCTGACCTTGCTTTCTCACCTGACCTGAATAAAGCTTTCCAGTTGTTTTTTTATGTCTGGCTTTATAAACAA
>Ga0172371_10006776_pt1 | contig 16509 bp, 15 predicted proteins | sample Lak12m_FD_114543 | JGI IMG/M metagenome (GOLD analysis project Ga0172371, IMG submission 114543) | Freshwater microbial communities from Kabuno Bay, South-Kivu, Congo - kab_022012_12m | ecosystem: Environmental > Aquatic > Freshwater > Lake | place: Democratic Republic of the Congo: South-Kivu...
AATATTCAGCAAATCATCGACTTGTTTAAATACGGGACAAGGGAGAATTTTTGGGAAGACCTGGAGAAAGCAAAGATCGAAAATGCAGGAAATGAACTGGGTAAAAGGGTCATGGGACAGCTTCCTGCCATCAGGAAAAGTGTAGAAATCATCCGTCGTGCAAAACTTGGGCTGCATTCGATCGACATGAAACGGGCCAAAAACAAGCCAAAGGGGGTAATGTTTTTTGCCGGACCAACAGGAGTTGGAAAAACTGAGCTGGCAAAATCGTTAGCCGAATTGATTTTTAATGATGAAGATGCCATTCTGAGGTTCGATATGAGCGAGTACAACGATTCAAATTCCGATACAAAACTTATCGGTTCTCCACCCGGCTATGTTGGTTACCAGGAGGGGGGCCAGCTCACTAGCCAGGTTAGTGCAAAACCGTTTTCGATTGTTTTGTTCGATGAAATCGAAAAAGCACACCCAGTCATTTTCGATAAATTTCTTCAGATCCTCGATGACGGACGTCTGACTGACGGCAAAGGTGAAACGGTTTACTTTACCGAAACACTCATCATCTTTACCAGCAACCTTGGTGTTTATACCGAGGACGAAAATGGGAGACGGGTTCCGAATGTTAATTTCGACGATAGCTACGAAGTCACTTCCGGGAATATTATGAATGAAATCCAGAATTTCTTCAATACCAAACTCAACCGCCCTGAAATTCTCAACCGCTTTGGTGATAATTTTGTGGTTTTCGATTTTATCCGGCCCGATGTTGACAAATTAATTTTGCTCAAAAGCCTCAAAATGATCAAAGAGAATTTGCTGAAGCAGAAAAACTGCCGCTTCGATTTCGACGATGAATTTGTTGAGAAATTCAGGCAATATTACATTTTGAACAATCTGATGAATGGAGGCCGTGGCATCAACAACCGTGTTGAAACCTACATAAAAAACGGAATTGCTAATTTTATGTACGAGCAAAATAGTTCAGGCGACATTCATTTCAGGGTGCTTATCGATGAAAACGATGAAAACAAGGTTAAGTTCGAATGTATTGGAAATTAAACAGGATTCAGTTTCCGGTTTATAATCTGGGCCCCGGAAAACGGATGGGTGTCTGGGTTCAGGGATGTAAGCTGGCTTGCAAGGGCTGCATCAGTCCTGAATTGTGGAATGAAAACGGTGGCAAAAACATTGATGTAGAATTACTGGCAACTGCCATACTTAAAGTAAAAAATACCTTCGACGGGATTACCGTTACTGGTGGTGAACCTTTCGGGCAATATGAAGCACTCGTGGCATTCTGTAGTTTCATCAAAATCAGATCATCACTTGACATATTGGTTTATTCGGGCTTTGGCTACGATGAATTGATCGAAAAGTTTCCCGATAAATTATTTACCCTTTCAATGGATTTTCTGATCGACGGCCGCTATGTGCAGGACCTGGCCGAAACCGACAATATTCGGGGTTCTTCAAATCAGAATTTCTTTACTTTTGATGGCGGCAATCCAATTAAAGTTCATGGCCCCATGAATAGTGGGAAATGGTCGTTGGCAATGAGCGAAAACGACGAAGTTTTTATGGCTGGTGTGCCAAAAAAAGAGGATATAAAGTCATTAAAGAGGCACTTAGACGAATCAGGAATAAAGTTTGAAATCTAAAGATGTATAAAATTACCTGCGATTATTGTTTTGAAGACAATTTCTTTAGCGAACTGGAAATGCGACCTGTTGTATGCGCAAATTGTAATTCCCCTGTCAATCATCTTGAAATAAAGGATCTGGATGAAATTCCCAATCTGGAGATTGAGGGACAAAACAAAAAACAGCTCGATGGCCTTACTTTGATTTCCGAAAAAACAAAGGCACTGATTGAAATTCCACATTCCGAAATCACCGTTTTGGGACGACAAAATGTGGGTGGAGAGGTTTTTGCCGATATTCCGCAAATCAGTCGCGAACATTGCAAAATCGAGTACCTGGATGGTAATTACGTTCTCACCGATCTCGACTCGCTGAATGGCACCTTTATAGGACAGGCAAAGCGGGATTGCAGGAAACGTATCCAGGTAAAAATTAAAGATAACGATGTGATTTATCTGGGGAAGGAGGCATTTATCGTCCGTTTAAAATACAGGACTTTAAAGGATGATGAAGCCATCCTGATGCATGAGATTCATGATGAATTGAAGATCAGGAAATTTAAATGCCGTGCATGTGGTAAAATCCATAATCTTAACCTGATTATTTGTGATGCATGTGGTTCTTATGGTCAGGTAGAAGCTCTCGATGATTAGGATTGATAATTTTCGTGTAAGCAGAAGGAATATCTGTCAACAAAAACAATTGTTGCAGCCGATTTCAGCGCCTTGAGCGGATTGTTCATTTTATTCGCTGCCAAATGAACAATTTTTTGATATGCAATAAAAAACATATATTTGCGCCTCAAATCAGATCAACTTAGCAGATGATGAAATCTGTTTATCAATAGTAGAATGAATATTATCGTTACGGGGGCCAGTCGTGGAATAGGTTATGCCCTGGTTAAAAAAATCTGCGAAAGCGGCAATCATCAGATTGTTGCAATTTCGCGAAATTACACTAAGTTAGAAGAACTTAAGGCCGAATGCCAGCAAATAAATCCGGATGCAAACGTGTTTCCAATAGTTTTTGATCTCGCTTCACCGGCCTATTCTTTTACACTGTTGCCTGGAATTTTAAGCCATTTCGATAAAATTGATCTGCTTGTAAATAATGCCGGAATGTTGATAAAAAAGGAGTTTTCGGCACTTTCTGATGAAGATTTTGATGACGTTTTTAATATAAATGTAAAAACGGTTTTTAAGCTTAGCCGGGCATTGTTGCCATACTTCAATACCGCAGCCCATATTGTAAATATTAGTAGTATGGGTGGAATTCAGGGAAGTAAAAAATTTCCGGGACTGGCGTTGTACAGTGCATCAAAAGCTGCTGTTGCCGTGCTAACTGAAGCCATGGCTGAGGAATTTAAAGAACGCCACATCAGCGTAAATTGTTTAGCCTTTGGTGCCGTTCAAACCGAAATGTTTGCCGAAGCATTTCCAGATTATACTGCCCCGCTTCAACCAGATGAAATGGCAGGTTTTGTTGCTGATTTTGCATTAAAGGGGCATCTGTATTTCAATGGAAAGGTTTTGCCGGTTTCATTATCGACACCTTAATATTTGTTGATTTAAGGATGGAAACGGATAAAATTAAACACGAAGGCATAATAACCGGAATCACTGACGAAACGATTTCGGTAACAATTATTGCTCAATCGGCATGTAATGAATGCCATTCCAAAGGGGTATGCAATGTTTCAGGAAGTACCGAAAAAATTATTGAGGTTAAAAATCAGACCAGGGAAGGACATAAACCAGGCGAACATGTGGTGGTAACCATGCAGCGCAGGATGGGGATAACAGCCGTATTGTTTGCCTATTTTGTTCCATTTTTCCTCCTGATGTTAACTTTAATTATCTCAGTACGTACTACCGGGAATGAGTTGATTTCAGGACTCTGTGCGATAGGCATCCTGGTACCGTACTTTTTTGGACTGTATTTCATTCGCGGGAGGCTTAAATCGGCATTTGAATTTAAAATAGAATAAATCGTAATACTAACTCATACAAATTAAAACTTCAACACACTAAAAATGAAAAAGTACTTTATACTCCTGGTAAGCTGCCTGATGTTGTCCGGCTCAGGTTTTACGCAGCAATCCGGATCACCAAAAATTGTTCGTAAAGCAGCTTATTTTGATAAGACTCCTCCTTTGCGTGACATGAAAGTCGTTATGCCCGGCGAACGTAAACGTGCCTGGAAAGAAGGCATTATCGAAAACGAATCGGTTGATTATAAAGGAATTGAAGATGAAACTCCGGTTGAATATACGAATTTGCAGCAATCCAAAGGTGCAACGCAAACCAGGGGACCACTGAACAGTTTCGATGGTGTTGGCAATGTTAATGGCGTTTATCCTCCTGATACGGATGGCGATGTAGGACCAAATCATTATTTCCAGATGATCAATTTATCTTTTGCCATCTGGGATAAGTCAGGAAACCGCCTTTACGGCCCCGTTGATAACAGTACCTTATGGGCTGGTTTTATTGGCCCCTGGACGGGCCACAACGATGGAGACCCGGTTGTTTTATATGATGAAATGGCCGATCGCTGGATGGCTTCACAGTTTGCACTCAACACAAGCAGTGGTAAATATTATCAGTTGGTTGCTGTTTCTGCTACTGGTGATCCCCTTGGTGAATATTACAGGTATGCATTCGAATTCGACCACATGAACGACTACCCCAAAATGGCAGTTTGGCCGGACGGTTATTATGCTACTTTTAACTTCTTTGGACAACAATTCATCGGTGCCGGTGTAGCTGCTTTTGAACGTGATAAAATGCTCGTTGGCGATCCTGATGCCCAGATGGTATTTTTTGGCTATTTTCCTGATTCCTTTAGTTTGCAACCATCCGACATAGATGGTGACATGCTGCCACCGGATGGCAGTCCGAATTATGTATCGACCGTGAATGCAACGGGTAGCAAGCAATTTCAGATTTTCGAATTTAAAGTTGATTGGACAAACCCGGCAAATTCGACCTATGAGTTAGGTGTTTCATTAAGTCCCGGGTCATTTAGTAACAATTTTAACGGTGGAATTCCGCAACCAAACGGAGGATCAGGGCTCGATGCTTTACAACAAATGTTGATGTATCGTCTGGCATATCGTAATTTCGGAACTTACGAAACCATGGTTGCTAACCATACGGTTAAAGTAAATGGACTGGCAGCTATAAAGTGGTACGAATTCAGGAAGGAAGGAGAAAACGACTGGTATATTTACCAACAGGGTGTGTATGCACCTAACGATGGTATTAACCGATGGATGGGAAGTATTGCTATGAATGCTTACGGAACAATAGCACTTGGCTTTTCGGTGTCGAACGGAACCGATGTCTTCCCATCAGTAAGATACACAGGGCGGCCTGCTAATGCACCTTTAGGTGAAATGACCTATGAAGAAATTGAGGTTGTTACAGGAACTTCTTCCCAAAGTGGGGTTTCCCGTTGGGGCGACTATGCCTGTATGTCGGTTGATCCTGCCGATGACAGCACTTTTTGGTTTACCACCGAATATATGCGTGGTGGCTGGAAAACAAGAGTTGCCTCTTTTGATTTTGCGCCTACCCAGGCCCCCCAGGTTAATGCAGGCGACGATGCAACCATTTGCCAGAATACCTTATTCACGGCCAGCGGTAATGTTATCTCAGGAAAATCATGGTTGTGGTCAACCTCTGGAGACGGATTTTTTGCAACACCTGCAAATCTTCTCACTTACTATATGGGCGGACAACAGGATAATGCAAACGGGCAAGTTACCCTTACCCTTACGGCAACCGGATACCTGCCTGGAATGGAAGGCTCTGATGATTTAATCCTGAATTTTATTAAAAACCCTGTAATCAATGCCGGTGCAGATACGACCATAAATAGTTATGCCCTTTTCCAAACCCAGGCTGTAGCGCAGTATTATGAATCGGTTGCCTGGAGTACCAGTGGTGATGGAACTTTTGGCGATGAAACAGTACTCGCAACAACTTATCAACCCGGAGTTACGGATATTGAAAATAGCTCCGTGAGCCTTACATTGTCAGCTCAACCACTGGATCCATGCACTACTCTAAAATCGGATGTTGTAAACTTAACGCTGGATCCAATCCTTGGCCTGAACGAGCCGGCAAATAAGGTTGAACTGAGTGTGATTCCAAATCCTTCCGGTGGAGAGTTTGAAATTCGTGCCAATTCACCCGAAAAGAGTTTACTGCTGAGCATTTCGAACGCAGCAGGGGAGGTGATATTTACCGAAAAAGCCTCAACACCTCAAAACAAATTCACCAAAGGATTCGATTTTACATACCTCCCAAAAGGAATTTATTTTGTTAAGATTGAATCCGGTAAATTCTCAAAAACCGAAAAAGTGGTTATCAAATAATTCCCTTTGGGAATTCGTGAAAAGCCTCAAGGTCAACTAATGATTTTGAGGTTTTTTTTATCCGTTATGATAAGTATCGGGTAAATATTTCGGAAAGCAAGCCGGTTTAATCAAGGATGTAGGAAAGATGAGCAGCTTTATATTCAGGTTTTTCAACCTCCTCTGACATTTTTAAAATGGTGTTGTACGGGCCTTTGGCGATAGTCATATTTACCAGCCAGGCTGGAATATTACCACCCAGGTTGATTTTCAGGACAAATACAACCAATACTTGTCCATAAGTTTTTGGAATAAACGACCAGCAGGAATACAACTCAGGAATTCTTATAAAACCCCCCACATCCGGGATGAAATCCGGGCATCCTGATGATGCACATGTTACGGTTCTGTTTTTCGGATCCTGATACAAACTTACTTTTGCAACCACATCCCTGTCGTTTACGGGCCAGGGAGCTTCATTCTGCCCGTAAAACATCCATGAGAAATTGTCGATCGGTTCAATGATTTTTGCTTCCATATTGCCATAAACCCAGTTGGGCTGATCCTTAACATCGATAATCAATGCTGTAAGCGCTGATAATGTTGTATTCATGAGCATTTCAACTTTTATTTCGTTGATGGGTGTACCGGCTACTCTTTTTGTAAAAACCCTGATGCCATGATCTTCCCTAACATATTTCCAGGAACTATCGTCCTGCGAAAAAACACAGAGATTCCCTATATAAATAAATAATACCCAAATGAAAATTCTCCTGACCATCATACCCGATAAAACCGATTTTGATTGAAACAGGCCAAATGTAGTCTTTCTGAGTGGATTGCAGGAGATTTTATAATTCCAAACCTCATTGACTTTTTTAGAAGTTAAACTTTTCGAATTATGATGAATACTCAACCTGATTTTATTAATTTTGAAGCACGAAATCATTATCTCTCAAATCATAACAGGCTCATCTTTTGTAATTGATCAATGCTTACATATAACATCCTAAAATCAGATACCCATGGAAGATCAACAAAAACTGGTAAAAACCCTAAAAATGCTGTTAACACTTGCCAATGGAATAAAGCATTCAAAAGCTCAGCTCAGCGAACATTTCGGGATTTCCGAGCGAACTTTTCACAGGTATATTTCGACTTTTCGGGATGTGGGTTTTGCTGTGGAGTTAAAAGATGGATATTATTGGATTAACAAGGTTGAATCGCCTTTTAAGGAATTACACGATTTACTGTTTTTCACCGAAGAAGAAGCCCTCATCATCAAACGGGCAATTCATAGTATCGAAGAAACCAACGTTTTAAAGAATAATCTGGTCGAAAAGCTATATTCCTTATACAACTATGGAAAAGTCTCCAAAACAATAATAAAACGCGAACATTCGGAAACTATCCACAAATTAGCAACTGCCATTAATCAGAAACGACAGGTTTTGCTCCGTGATTATCACTCGGCACATGGAAACATGATTCGCGACAGGCTTGTAGAACCTTTCGATTTTTCGTCAGGATATATTTCGGTTTGGGCATTCGATCCCGAAAGCCGTACCAACAAACAGTTTAAAACAGCCCGGATTCAATCGGTGGAAGTCACCAATAAACCTTTTTTGTTTGAACACGAACACCAAAAACTGGAGATGGATGTTTTCCGCATCAGCACCAACGAAAAAATTCCGGTTAAAATTCGGCTTAGCCTGAGAGCATACAGCCTTTTGATCGAAGAATATCCGGTAGCAGAAGACTTTTTAGTGACGGAAAATGACAATTCATGGATTTTTGAAGGCTGGGTCTGTAGTTTCGATGGGATCGGACGGTTTGTGATGGGCCTGTGCGAAGATGTTGAAATCCTCTCCCCACAAAGGCTGAAAGACTATGTTAAAGAAAAAGCCGGTTTTTTATTTAAATAATTTTTGGACTGACGGTAATTGGCAATGGCATGGCGTAGTTTTGCTACATTCATTTCTGATTAAGATACAATTATTTGATCAGCTTTAAAATTACAATGAAGCGTCTTGAATTTTTAAGAGGAATATTTACAGGGAGCCTTGGGATAATTATTCCCGGATTTGCCTCAGGTGTCAGCCAAAACGTAACCATTCAAACCGGAACAGTCAGCATCTGCAATGGCTCACTTAATGACCCTGAACGAAGGCTTACTTTATTGGAAACACAAGTAGCAGGCTATCAATATTATCAGGGTAAACTTGTGGAGCCAGGTTTAAAAGCAGGGATGCCACTTGGTTTGATACGTGAACCCAACAACAGTTACGACAGCAATGCAATTGCGGTTTATTATGGACAAACCAAAATTGGCTTTATCCCAAGAGCTGAAAATGCAGTTTTGGCAAACATACTCGACCAGGGAATGCTCTTAAATGCGACTTTAAAAGCATTTAATCCTAACATGCCTGCCTGGGGAAGAGTAGAGTTGGAGGTATTTATGACAATATAAAAAAATAGCGATAAGCCTATAAGAGATGCAGGAGGATATGGCAGTGATAAGCGGTGAATCGAATTTTATAAACATTTTATGAACAAATGTAAATACGGGGCATTAATATCGTACTTTTAGCTTTCTTTTCATTTACGGTAAAGAACCTTAAAACACAACCAAATGAGACTAAAAATCGGGTTCAAACTCAGTGGCAAACGTCAGGTACTCCCTTTAAACTACCAATATCCGCTTAGTGCATGGATTTATAAAGTGCTTGCCCATGGCGACAAACAGTTTTCCAAATTTCTTCATGAAGAAGGATTTCGTATGGAAAACCAAAAAACCTTTAAGCTTTTTACCTTCTCTAACCTTAAGTTTCCGTCCAATACTTACAAAATTATTAAAGGTACCGACAGGATGGAAATTATTGCTCATCAGGCCTGGTTGGTCCTGGCATTTCAAATTCCGGTAACTGCCGAGAAGTTTGTAACAGGTTTGTTCAGCGACCAACAAGCAGAAATCGGCGATCGTCTCAGTAAAATTGAAATGGAGGTGAGTACCATCGAAATGCTGAAAGAACCCGAATTGGCCGGAAAAATGGTCATTACAACTTTGTCGCCGCTGGTGGTCACCAAAAAAACGGAAAGCGATAAACAAGAACAATACCTGAAACCTGGTGATCAGGATTATGAAAAGTTGTTTTTCAGGAACCTGACTGATAAACACAATGCCTACAGGCTGCAAATACAAGGGGAGGAATCGCTGATTGACCCGGCAAACCTGAATTTTAGATGCCTTACCGAAAATCCAAAATCACAGTTGCAAATAATAAAAGCCTTTACTTATGCCGAAGTAAAAGTTCGGGGTTACCGTTTCGATTTTGAAATCACAGCTCCGCCGGGCCTTATAAAAACCGGACTGGAAAGCGGATTTGGAGCAATGAATGCCCTGGGGTTTGGTTGTGGGGAGGTGGTTGATTAGTTTAACCCGGCAGGATTCGTAACCTGTCTGGTCTCTTGAATTAGGTTGAGTTCTGTTTTAAAAACAAATATTATTACAAACCACTAAAATTTAATGTTATGGCAATCAAATTTAATGTTCGGACAAAAGGACAACCCGGAGTGGTTGGCGGCGGCGTTAAAAAATTTTATGCCGCAATTGTAACCGATGGCGAAGCTACTATCGACGAAATAGTGAAAGACATCGAAAAATTCAGTTCGCTGAGCGAACCCGATATCCGCGGGGTAGTGGTAGCACTTGAAAACGTAATCCAGAACAAGCTTGCCGAAGGCAAGATTGTAAGGCTTGAAAAACTCGGTTCGCTTTACCCATCGCTTAGCAGTAAAGGCGAAGGCACCGAAAAAGAAGTTACCTCAAACAGCATTAAGGAGGTACGTATCAATTACCGCCCGGGCGACAGGCTCAAAAAGGCCATTAACGAAGCCGGCTTTAAAAAAGTGTAACATTACTCTTGCCGTGTAAGCGAAAATAAGTACGCGTACTTTGTTGCAAGAGTACGTGTACTTTTTACCCAAAGTACGTGTACTTTGTTGCAAGAGTACGCATACTTTTTGTCCAAAGTATGCGTGGTTTTTGAGGGACCTAAAAAAAATTACCTGACAGGTTTTTGAAAACAGTCGGGTTTAAAACGGAACAAAAACGAAAGATATGAAACAAACCTACAAAACGATTGATTACGAATGGCTGACAAGGCTAACGGGCGACCCGTTTGCCGATGCTGGCGGTTTTGCCATTGAATATCTTTCGGAGAAATTTCCCGAAAAGGATATTCTGGAACTGATAAAATATGTAACTGTCGATAATTACATTTCAACATGGAAAGGAAAGTTACATAGCTACTATCATGGCTCAAAAATTACAAATCCTTCTATAAAGACAGATGGAGCAAAAATTGAAGGTACCATGAAAATGTTTGAATCCATTATTTCGGAAAGAGAAGAAACTGAAATTGGATTCTGCCGGATAAGTGGAAGAGAAACAAAACTCTATAGTTTAGGGAGGGAAAGTATGATGCTTTCTGGTTCTGGCGGATTTATCAATTTCCACCATTATTTCGACGATGGATTAAAAATGTCGAAAGAAATAGTGATTCGAATGTTCTTCATGCCATTGGCAACTATCCTTTTACAAGGAAAAATTGCGTTACTCTATAGTAATAATTTGGATGCCGTAAGGTTTTGGGTTCGGGAAAATTGTTCAAAAAATTTTTCTCGAATAGGAAAACCAGCACAAACTGAAGATGAAGCAGGTGCATTAAAATCAGAGTTTACCAAAATTCCTAATGCGTTATTCTCATTTGTTGACAAACTGTTATCATCAAATCCAGAAATCAAAAAAGATACTTCTTTGACTTTATATCATTGTTCGAATTTTATTACGAAATCTGAACTTCAAATTTACTTACTTCCTGCAAGAGTCTTTTTATTCTACAGAACCTGCTTGCAACCAAAATACAAAGATGATTGGTTAAAGTTTATCCGAGCTCATTATACTGATGGACAGCACAAAGGGGCTAAATACAACATTGAAACAGGAAGGTTTGAAATTATCAAATCGAAGAATATAGAGGTTATTGATCAGGAAGATTACAAACAATGGTTCAATTGGATTTATAATAAGCTATTAAATGGTGATAATATTAGACCAGAGTTGCTTCGATGGTCAAAGAAACACCCATTCAAATTTGAAATAGTATCAATTTACCAACAAAACATTATAGGTATGAAAAAAGAAACCTTAGACAAGATTAAAGAATTGGCTACATTTTTTGTAAGAGATGAAGATGCCAACAAAATTAAAAAGAGAATAAATGGATTAAATGGTGCAAAAAATGCTTCAGAATTGCGCCGTTTCCTCTTAAAAAATGCAGTAGTGCCTAATTACATTGAAGAGAAAGAAAGCCCAATTGTTTCCCTGGAAGATTATGTCAATTATTTATTTCCAGACGGATCATATTGGGCTGAGATTCGTGACCTTCTTTTGATTGCGATCTATCAGGAATTACATGAAAAGAAGCTAATGTCAAAAGATATAGTCCCAGAATTTGATAATGAAAATGAAAACGATAACGAATAAATTTTAAAAATCATGAAGAATATTAAAACTCAAGGATTCATTCTACTTGATGTAGATGTTGTAGCATTAAACAATGCAGGAAAAACAACTTCCAGCAACAATGAAAATGCAGTTGCGACTAAAACGATTAGAAAAAATGGTTGTAGTTATGTTTATGCTTCTGGTCAAGCATGGAGATATTGGTGGCGAGAAGCATTACAAAAAAATGTAGGATGGATTATGTCCCCTATTACAAATGATGGAAAAATCGCTTTTACAAATGCTGATCCTTTTAGTTATCCTGATGATGATATTTTTGGATACATGAAAGCACCTAAAGGATCGAAAGAAACTGTGACTCGTGTTTCGCCACTGAAAAATTCTGCAATCATTTCTGCAACAAGTGTTCGACCAGAAGAAAATTTTTCTAGTATGACAAGACATGAAGGAAATCCTGTACCTTTTGGAAAACAAGAATATTCGGCTATTATGAAAGGGATGTTTAGTTTAGACCTTTCTATGGTAGGAACATTCTCTGATTACGATCGAACTGGGTTTAAAAACCTTTCAAAAACTTTGCTTGAAGAAGCGGAAAAATCTGGTGCTGAAAAGATTGATGATCCTTTTGTCTTTGACAGTAAGGGAAATCATAAAAAGCTAATTCGTTTAGACAAAACAATCCGACAGAAAAGGGCAACTGATACAATTCTGGCACTCAAAACCATTTCTGGCGGTGCTATGCAAGCTAATAATATGGGTGATGTGACTCCGAAATTCATTATTCTGGCGACTACTACAACTGGAAATCATCCATTTAGTCATGTCGTTGGAAGCAAAGGGCAACGTGACGAAGAAGTGGTGTTTAATTTTGAAGGACTGGTTGAAGTGTTAAAAGATTACAAAGACACTTTTGATGGAACTGTATTTATTGGTCGCCGTAGCGGTTTTATGGATGAAATTACAAATGAACTGAAAACGCTTGAAACTATGACAGATATTCCACCCGTGAAAGTTCTGTCGGTGAATGAAGCTATTGATCAGTATTGTGAACAAATGAAATCACAGATAGAATAATGAGAGCATTCCGTATCAAAATAAACTCGTGGACTTCAAGCTTTAGGTATCCTAATTTAATGAGTGCCTTTCAACCGACACTTGAAGTGCCGCCAGTGAGTACGGTAATGGGATTGATTAATTCGGCAACCGGATTTTACTTCAATCAAAAAGAAATTCAACTTGGATACTATTTTAAATATAATTGAAAAGCCGTTGATCTGGAAACAATTTATCAAATCTCAATACACAAAACGAAGAAAGAGAAATATCCAGAAAACGCAGCAATCTCAAATGTAATCCAGCGCGAGTTTCTTTACGATTGTCAGTTGTTCCTTTATTTAACCGATGAGGAATTAGTTTCCTGTTTTCGGCAACCTGCCTACCAGCTTTTGTTGGGACGAAGTGGTGATTTAGCAGGGATTGAAAACATTAAGGAAATAGAATTGCAGGAAGTAAGCAATGCACGAATCGCCGGTCAGGTTGTTCCGTTCAATGGGAACTATTTGCCGGGACAAATTCAGGCTTTGCCCAAATATTTCAGCAACACCATCCCCCGAAAAAACCTGGGAACCGAACCGTACTCTGTAATCTCTTACAACAATCCGGTTGCTTCGCAACTAACCGGATTCAGGTCTGAATTAGAAGAATTCAACAGTGACATTTACTTTCACAAATTTGAAGTATGACAACAATAGTTCAGGAGGTTCTGGCTAAATCAGAACCTCCTGTTTCACTGAAACAGCACATCGACGAATGTCTCCGGGTGTACGAATCGCTTAAAAAATCATTTGGTCGTTTACCAATTGGCAATCCTGATCGTTTTTGGGAATTGATCCGGCTTGGGATCATTTTTCACGATTTGGGGAAATCGCATTCCGAGTTTCAAAAGATGCTTTCAGGGAAACGGGCAAATTGGTACCACCAGCGGCACGAGCTGTTTTCAACACCGTTTATCGATTCCCTTGATTTGCCGGAAGAGGGTAAGTTACTTCTGAAATTGATTGTAGCCGGTCATCACAAAGATTTCAATTTTTTGTTCGACCATATTCAACATGGATATAAATCGGGAGAAGATATGTTTTCGTTTGGTGAGGATGGGAAACTGGATTGGGATGAAGAAACCCAAAAGTTGAATCACCAATTCATCAATTCTTTTTTGAAAGAATACAATGTTTCCTTGAAACCAAGTTCGCTGTTGTTGCCCATGCAATTGGTAAAAGATTATACACGCAGCCCTATTAATTCAACCAAAATCAATTTTCAGGAATTGTTATTGGCGGCAGGAGCATTAAAACAGTGCGACCATTCCGCATCTGCCGGAGTTTTCAAAGTGAATGTTTTGGAGGAAAAGCATTTCGATTTTTTGTATAACAACCAGTGGACTCCCTATTTTCATCAAAAAAGGGCTTCTGAAATCTACGGGAACATCGTGCTTACGGCACCAACAGGTTCAGGAAAAACCGAAGCATCGCTGATGTGGTTGCACAAACAAATAAAAGAAAGCGGGCAAGGCCGGACGTTTTACATTCTGCCTTTCACCGCCTCCATAAACGCCATGTTTGAACGGCTCGATGAAAAGATGCAAGGTAATAACGAGATTGTGGGTGTTGTTCATGGCAAGCTTTCTGAGTACATTGAAAGCCGTTTCGGTGAAGAAACGTATAGTTGGCAAAATGAAAAGCTGAAATATGAACTTAAAGATAGTTTCCGGGCATTGGTTCCGCCGTTGAAAGTGGCTACTCCTTTCCAATTGTTGAAGTCGATTTTCGGATTGAAAGGTTTTGAGAAAGGTATTTTCGAAATGAGCGGCGGCTATTTCATTTTCGATGAAATTCATGCTTACGACCCCGAAGTAACTGCGCAAATCAAGGTCTTGATTGAGTTTGCAACCAAATTCCTGAATGTGAAAGTTTGTTTAATGACGGCAACGTTGCCAACATTTCTGAAAAAAGAGTTTACTGATGCCATTGGTGAATACACTGAAATTAGTGCCGATGCCGAACTTTACCAATCGTTCATTAGGCACCGCATTAAAGTTGCGAACGGATTACTTTCAAAAAACATCGGAGCTATTCAGAAACGATTGGATGCAGGCGACAAAGTTCTGGTAGTGAGCAACACAGTTAAGCAAGCCCAAGCTATCTATAATAATCTGGAAGCTTCAAAAAAAGTGTTGCTACATAGCGCTTTTAATGGCGTTGACCGGAACAAGAAAGAAGCAAAATTGATGTCGGACGATGTAAAACTATTGGTTGGGACGCAAGCCATCGAAGTCAGTTTGGATATTGATTACGATGTGATTTTTACTGAACCCGCTCCGCTTGATGCCTTGTTGCAACGTTTTGGCCGTGTTAACCGCCATCGCATAAACGGACAATATCGGCCACCGTGTGATTGTATTGTATTCTCAGAACGAAACGATGTGGATAAATATATCTATAAGAATGAAGAAGTAATCAATCGGACTTTGAATGCCTTGCGAGAAATAGAATCAAAAAATTCAGGCATTATTGCCGAGAACGAACTTCAATTCTATATCGATCAGGTTTATCCAAAGTGGTCTGAAAAAGAAAAAGAAGATTTTGATCGAGTTTACAATCATTTGAAAATGGACGTTTGGGAACACCTTGCTCCGTTTATCTATGATTCACATCGGGAAGAAGAGTTTGAAAAACAGTTTGATGGTATTAAAGTTCTTCCTTCGAAATTGAAAAAAGAATATCAGGAACTTTTGGAAGCGAATAAGTTCATCAAAGCTGAATCGCTGAAAGTATCCATTACAATACAACGGTTTGCATCATTCATTTCAAAAGACGGGATTCTTCGTGAGGTTTCTGCATTTCAACTTCTTCGTAAAGAGGAAATCAAACAGCAGACCTATTACCTCATCAACCGCCGCTACGACGATGAATTGGGATTGCAGTTGGATGTGGAAGAAAATAAAGATGAAATGATGATATTTTAAGACCTTTAAGGTTTTAAAAAACCTTAAAGGTCTTAAAAAGGAAATAAATTATGGCACACCCGAAAATAGCTTTGGAGCCAGGGAACTTCTACCACATTTATAACCGTGGCACCAACAGTTGCGCCATCTTTAAAGAAACCACCAATTACGAACATTTCCTGGCGCTGTACGACAAACACATTTCGCCGGTTGCCAATACATTTGCCTGGGTGCTGATGGGAAATCATTTTCATCTGTTGGTGCAGATATTACCTCCAAACTCTGCAGGTTTTCAAAATCTTCAGGGTCTGGAGGGTTTAAAAACAGACACCAACAAACGTATCAACCAACAATTCTCCAATCTTTTCAACGCTTATACCAAAGCCTTCAATAAACGCTACAACAGGACAGGCAGTTTATTTGAACACACTTTCAGGCGGAAAATAATCAACGATAAAACTTATTTAAAACAAGTAATTCTTTACATCCACAACAACCCGGTTCATCATGGTTTTTGCGATCATCCGGCCGAATACCCCTGGAGTTCGTACCTTAGCTGCATCTCACTAAAACCTACGCGGTTAAAACGCGACACCTTAATGGGCTGGTTCGACGATGAGGCTGATTTTAAATACTGGCACAACCAGAAAATCGACGTTAAACATATTGAAAAATGGCTCGATTTTTAAACATTAAAACTTATAACAATGTCGAAATTAACATTAAAAAAACATCTTTTATCGCTCACCAAAGAGCAGATTGTTGAACAGGTACTTGCACTGTATGATACGAGCAAAGCAGTTAAGGAATATTTCGAGTATTCACTTGACCCTGACGAGAAAGGACAGTTCGAAAAATACAAGGCTGTTATTGTTAACGAATTTTACCCCAAAGGGAAAACCGTGACACCTAAAACACGTTTTTCGGTGGCCAAAAAGGCAATCGCATCTTTCCGCAGTCTTAATCCATCACCCAAATTACT
>Ga0172371_10006779_pt1 | contig 16507 bp, 22 predicted proteins | sample Lak12m_FD_114543 | JGI IMG/M metagenome (GOLD analysis project Ga0172371, IMG submission 114543) | Freshwater microbial communities from Kabuno Bay, South-Kivu, Congo - kab_022012_12m | ecosystem: Environmental > Aquatic > Freshwater > Lake | place: Democratic Republic of the Congo: South-Kivu...
CCGCGAACTGCTTCGACGGGCACCTTGCCAGGTCGCGTAAAGCAAATGTCACGCAACCGCCCTCAACTACCGAGAAATCAAGGCCATTCACAACGTCTCATCACAAAAAGCGCAACGGCATAGCTTCTGGTCCATGTCTTTGCCTACTTGTCACAAGGGGGCTGATCACAGGCAATTTCCCGTCCGCAGCAAGGGGCGTCCCGCCCGCAACGTGGCATGCCCCTTGCGTACTCGGCCGCAACAGATCGGGAGCCCTTCACGATGACTGCCGCCCCGGTGCCGAGCAGTCGAGATACGGGACCACCGCACTTCGGACAACTCTTGGTGGGGGCGTCGCGAATGCTCTGAAACTGCTCGAATCGTTGGCCGCACTCCTCGCACTCGTACTCATAGGTCGGCATTGGGTGGTACTCCGGATACAAGGGTCTTCGAGGTGGATCAGGGCAAGTGACTCGATTCGCGGCAGGCGAGGGCGGCTACGGAACTCCGGGCAACTGGGTCGGGGACATGCAGCTCCCTTTTTCTCTGAAAAGCAACGGAAAGACAATATCGCTGGTGCACAGCACGGCACCCACACGGCGAGGAACAAGAACACGGTTAACGCCAGGTAACCCAGGATGCCGAACCCATCTCCCAAGGCCATCGTCATGTAGAACAAGGACGCCCAGGTACTCAGCAGGACATGTCCGGCGTGCGCGAGTCTAGTGCGAGGCCAGAGATATCCCAGGAGAATGCCCCCGGCCGCTAATGGGTTGACCAGCCACCACTTCTCGATGAACCCTAGATGAATCCCGCGGTTGGGCAGATCGAGCAGGGCTTCGGCCAGGTAGGGAATGATGCAGTCGCTAAGGGTAGCGATGCCTACAGAGCCGACATACCCGACGACGACTATTCCCAAGAGGGTGCGGCGGCTATGGAGCGTGAACATGGCTGTTGTGACCAGCGCGCTCAGCAGCACGTGCAATGGGTGCAGGCTCCAGAACAGGGCCGCGGATATTGTCCGTGGCACACCTGTGAGGACGAAGGCGCTCATGATGACAACGCCGGTCAGGGTGCCGAGCATCGTGAACGGAGCGTGCGCCATCAATTCGGTGGTGATGGGCGCCAGAATGGCAGCGACGCTTCCCCTAGGGACTGCGACGTCACGCCGGCATCTGTCCGGACAAGCATCGGGGTTTGAGAGCCGCGGCTTCTCTGCCGCAGGTTGGCTACTGGTTGATACGTGTTTCGTCATGACCGCATCCTCCCCCCAACTTCAGCCACTCGGACACGCAATGAGGCAGTCGTCAAGGCTGGCAAGCAATTCGTCGTCATGGAGGCTGTTCGTCTCGGCTAATGGACATAATCCGCCTCCAGCGAATAGGGAGGCTGTCCCCAAGGGTTGCGGGCGGCCTCCGGGTTCACCCGGAGCCGCCCCCCAACCCCAATCTCCGTCGACCTGTAGTCCACGGTCAAGTCGCTAACCAGCTTCACGCGAATGAGGTCCGTGGAACGGATTTGCGGCATGCAAAAGGAACAGTGCCCGAGTGTGGGAACCAGCAGGAATTCCTTGATCTTCTGCGTCCCTCGGCCTGGGTAGATAAACCCCTTGATAAACACCTTTTGGTCGAAGCTCATCGTGGGCTGGAGTTCCAGGGCATACCGGGACACGAGCTCCCCAGGGTCGGGTTGAAGGTCCTGGAAAGCGATTTCCTTATACCCATGCGGCACCTCCCGCATAACGAATCGCAGGAATACCATGCCACCAAGGCCGAACAAGACCGAGGTCACGATGCCGGCGCGGGCCAACGCGATGCCTGTCTGGGCTTCCCCGAACCGGTGAAACTGCCGTAGGGCCTTCCAGCCTGCGATGACGCCGGCCAGCGGAACGAGGAGGAAGAACGAGTCCAGCGCCGCCGTCACCGAGAGCACGCCCAACAGCAGACTGGCCACCGCCCAGAGATTCACGGCGCGGTAGTCCGACTCAGGTTCGGTCGGGGTTTCGGGGAGAAGAGACGCAAATGAGGTCATGGGGCTAGGCTCCGGCTTGAAGCGATTTTGCCACGTCGGTGCGATACGCCACCGCCGCCGGCAGGTAACCGACCACCGTGGCCAGCACGATCAAGCCCGGCACTAACAACAACTCGACGGTGCGGAACTCCAGGGCAGCAACGCCCACGCCCACTTGGCTGGAAATCATCGGTGCCAGCAGGGCGGTCAACCCGTGGCCCAGGAGCACGCCGAGCAGCCCGCCGCCCAGAGCCAATAGAATTGACTCCAGGAGAATTACGGACATCACGATCGCTCGGCTGGCACCCAAGGCTCGCATGATCGCGATGTCGTGGCGGCGGTCGTTCATCGAATTGTAGATGCTCAGTAGAATGCCCATGCCCGCCACGACCACGACAAGCGCCGAGAGCACCAGGAGCAACAACTGCACGTTGCCGATGACTCGATCGAACAGATCGGCGATAACGATTGCTGGCTTCACAGCCATCGCCTGCATCCCGGAATCCGTGTTGCGGTTGATCTCGTCGGGCAACAACATGGCTGCTATAGGGTTCTCGTCGATTCTAGTGCGCACGAGAATAGCGGATAACGGATGGTCATGGTGGTGTTCGTGGTGCGTCTCGTTTTCCGCCGATTCCTTGGGGGCGGCAGATGTTTCCTGCCGCTGTGCGTGGGCCGGACAACGGAAGAATCCCTCAAGATTGATGAAAATCGCCCCGTCATTCGGCGTGCCCGTGGGCGAAAGGATGCCGACGACCGTGAATTCCTCGTGTCCTTTGTCACCGTGCTTGGTCCTTTCCAGGCCGGTGGCGACCGGCCGGAACTTGGAGCCAAGTTTGAGGTCGGCCCTTTGCGCCGCGGTCGCGCCCACCACGGCACCGAACGGCTGATCGTCGCGGAAGTTCGTGCCCGCAGCGAATTCGTATTTCTGGTCGTTGCCGTACCTCAGCCGATCGAACATGTCGTGGTTTGTGGCGACGACCGCGCAGTTTTTGTATTCATGGCCCATGCACACGGGCACGGCGAGTTCCACAGCGCTGGCCAACGGGCCCGAGGTAAGCTTCTTGTACAGCTCGTAGGAAACCGGGTCCAACTGCTGGTTAAGCTGCAAGTAGAAGACGGTGCTGAGGACCAAAGGCAACTGTCCGCCCTTGGCACCCACGATAAGATCGTAGCCCTGAGCACCGCGGCGGAACGCACGATCAATTGTGCTATGGATGACCAGCACCGCCACCACCAGCGCCACACCGAGACTTATCGAAAGCGCCGTCAGGATCGAGCTAAGGGCTCGCTCCCGAACGTTTTGCCAAGCGATATTCCAGAGACTCATAGAGAAAATTGGGGTTGGAGGGTCAGAATTCAGGATTTGGGCTCAAGGGGACATCGGAGTCCGAGGCGGAATCTTCGGCATCTGAACCCACGTTTTTCGCCGCCAGATTGAAGTCAGCCAGTCGGTCCACGCGATCGAACTGCTTTGCCACCTCGGGGCTGTGGGTGACCAAGACCAGAGCCACCTTCTCCCGCCGGCACGTCTCGCGGAGCAGGTTGAGTACCTGTTGCTGGTGGCGCGAATCGACGTTGGCCGTGGGCTCGTCAGCCAAGAGCAGCTTGGGCCGATTCGCCAAAGCGCGGGCAATGGCTACTCGCTGCTGCTCGCCGACCGAAAGCATAGGCGGCCTGTGGGTCATGCGGTGCCCGAGGCCGACCTGTTCCAGCAGCCCCTTGGCCCTGGCTTTGTCCACGCGCCGGCCCGTGAACCGCATGGCCAAGAGCACGTTTTGCAGGGCGGTGAAACCGCGGAGCAAGTTGAAGGTCTGGAAGACGTAGCCGAGGTGCTGAGCACGAAAGCGGTCGCATTCGGCCTCGGACATCAACCCAATATCGAACTGGTCGATCCGCACCTTGCCCTGGTCCGGCCGGCTGATCCCGGCGATGACGTGCAAAAGCGTGGTCTTCCCACACCCGCTCGGGCCCATGAGCACCATCTGTTCGCCCGCGCCGACGTGGAACTCGGGAATATCCAGGATCGGCAGCGGGCTGCCATCCGGCTGGCTGAATGTTTTCTTGACGTCCTTCAGAAGCAACATGACTACGTGACCTCGCATTCGTGGAGTCTGCACACCTTGCGGCCCTTGCGGCTCTCGGCCTTGCTTTGGGCTTTGGTGGACGAGAGCCTCGTCATGAGTCCTTCCCTTCGCTGCTTTTTCGTTGACGAAGGTCTCGGGGAACCGGTGGCGGGTCTGTCTCGTCGGCGCCGTGAGCGCTGAACTCGTCCAGGAGGATTTGCGCAGTCCATTCTGCCGCGAGTCCCACCACTTCTGGACAGTCTCGCTTCGCCTTTTCTCGCACGTCCTTGCACAGCACGCTCCCGTAACGCTCTTCGTACTGCTTGTAGAGCTTGCGAATCAACTTGTGAGACTGTTTCGTTGTGCCTTCGAACTTGCCGTTTCGTCGTCTTCCGCACAGATAGCCGATGGCCATTGCCGCGCCGGTAAACGCACCGCAGTTTTGCAGCCCGGTCGGTGTGGCCCCTCCGTCCAAACAACTCGCTCCGCGGAACAGCCCTTTGTCTGCCGCCAGAAAAGGAACGGCATCCTGAAGGGCTGCCAGCGTGCATTGCGCACAGCCGCCATACTGTTTTTCATACTGGTGACCCAATCGGTATGCCTCCCCGATAATCTTCTGCTCCTGGCCGCCAACGTCGAACGGCGGCCCCTTTCCGCCAGGATCGCAGATCTGCGCGGAGCGGGTCGCCCTGCGCCTCCGAGGCAGGACGACCAGCCCCGCCCCCGCCGCCATCAGGCCGAGGATTTCACGCCGGGTCGACTCTGTTTCGCAACTGTCGCTGTTAGCAGACTTGGTCATGGGATTGTCCTTAAGATCGATGATCCCTGGCTTGCCTCGTCCGATAGTGATGCTGCAGGTTCCGCATTAACCCGTTCCCCGGCCGATGGTTGCAGTACCATCCTGCCAAGAGGACAGCCGATGTCCCGGGCGATGACGGAGCACTTGACCCGCAGCAGGAAATAGATTCGCTTGGATGATTCCCTTAAGGTTTCGTAATTGCCCTGACCTTTGGCGATGACCAGGTCGGCATCAGCGAAATGCCGCTGAAACGCCTCGCTACAGTCGTGAAGGAGTGTCCCGGGCGCGTCGGAGCCGTTGTCGATCACTTGAACCAGCCGGGTAAGGCCCGCCTGCTCTGCGTCCTCCAGGGTTGCGTCGTTGATGACCGGTGATCCTCTGACGGCAACCGTCACCTTCTCGCGCGGCATTTGCTCGATAAGCAAACGATCGAAAACGATCTCGCCGGCATTGTCCGTCAAGTAGAGAATGCGCCGCGCCTCTCGCACAGATGCCGCAAACTCTGCGGTGCTGCCGTCGAGGGGTTCGTTTAGGGACTGATCGATGGAGTCCTGGATTTGGGCGTCGCTCAAGCCGCCCTTGACGGCCAAGTCCATCACGTTGCCGGCAATTGCCAGCCGCACGGCCGCGTCCCAGGGGTCAATAGCCCCCTCCAACCGGTCTCGGAAGGCCGGCAGAAGGTCCAGAGCCAGCCGGTTGAACTGAGCCTTGCTTGCGCGGTAGGGGTCTCCGTTCTGGCAGAGTTCACGGATGCGCCTGTGTACCACCTGGGACATGGCAGGCGGCGGCTGGCGCAGGTCAATCCGGCTGGCTGCCTGCAAGACTTCACGAAGCACCTGCTCGTGAACACGCTCATCGGGTGTCGCCAGACGCACTGAGGCGAGGGACTGCCGAATCAAGCAGGGAATACAGTCAAGAAACGTTTTCATGTCTTGTTGAGCCGAGGCCAATGTTCTTCGGCGTTGGCGCCAGACAATTCCACAAGTGTGCCGTTTTGGAAGGAGTCGATTGCCTCAGCGACAGTCCCCGCTGGTGCATGGAAGACTCGTACACCAGCGGCCTTGAAGGTGGTGAACGCCTTGGGGCCGATATGCCCGACAATCGCCGCCTGAATCCCTCGGCTGATCAGCGCACCGGCAGCTTGTGTGCCGGCCAGGTGCGCCGTCTGCCGGAGACCCGTGTTGTTGCAGACGGAGAGTGCATCGTGGTCGATATCGACGACGAGAAAGCAGCGTGCGCGGGCGAAATGAGGATCGACCCGTGAATTGCGATCCTCGCCCTGCGCCGTCACGGCAACCTTCATCTTCTGCACTCCCTCTCCGAGTGATCGCTGCCCATGGTCAACTACTCCCGCGATATGGCAATCGATACGTCGCCTGGCAAAGCCAGACCAGCCTCGACCTCGATCGCCTTCAGGATGCCCACCGGGACCGGGCAGGCCGCGTGCAGGCGGTGCTTGGCCGCCAACTGCCCGATCCGCGGGGGACCATCCTGCAAGAACACCTCACACACTGGGTCCGCCTCCACCAGTTCCTCCGCGAGGCTCTGCACCAACCTGCAACCGCTGTCGATCGCTATTGCGCAGCGAGATCCCTGCGCGCGTGCGGTGACAGTCGTCTGCAATCCACATATGCCCGCCGAAATGCAAGCTTTTGTCGTCATGGTGTTCACACGAGCCATAAGACCATTACCGCCACATGTCCGGCCGCAGAGCCTTTGGGAAACCACTGTCGATCACTTGTTCTGCGGTGCGGCGCCCTTCTCCGGAACCGGCTTCAAGCTGGCCCCACTTGGCGAGGGAGCGGCGGGAGCGCACGAGGGGCAGCCCGACACGCCTTGGCTCGGAACAACGCGGTAGTACCGGCAGGTCGGGTAGCTGTAGTAGCAGCATGACCAGCCACAGCAGGGATCACAGCAGGTCCAAGAGCAAGTCGGCATGTAGCAGTAGCAGGGGCTGGCAACGTAGTAGCACGGGCGCGCGGCCCACCATCCGCCACAGCCCTGCGCGGCGTTTGCTTCGAGCAGGGAGAGGATTGCCAGAAGGCCGAACACCAGGAGACTCTTTCGCATCATAACTGGGCTCCTATTGTAGAGGGTGCAAAAAGGTCGAACTCGACCTGAGTTCCCACATGACACGGGACGCACCGACCAGGCAGCGCATCCCACAAGGCCGCCGTAGCGGCGCGGCCCGTACAGTGCGCGGGCCCCAAGCGATGAATGTTCATCTCGCGTAATTCGTCGATCGTCCTCTTCAGACGTTGTGCCGACGCGCCACCCAGATGCATGCCCCCTAGCACGGCGTGGATTGGCCGCTCGTCGGTCAGTTGGCGCACGTAACGCAGGGTGTTGATCACGCCCGCGTGAGCACAGCCCAGCAAAACGGCCGTGCCCTCCGTAGAATCAAAAAAGACTGCCTGATCGTCGACGAGCGGGTCGGGCTTCGCGCATTGCGCATCGAGGAAGAACGGGCCGCCCGTGTCTTCGAAGTCGGTTACGCGCGGCACCGGGCCGGTCACCATCAAGCCGCTTGAGATGGACGTCGGCTTCTCGGTCAGGACCAATTGGTCGCGGCGGCGCTCGACGGCCTGCTCGCAAAAACAGGGGATGCCGATCTCCCGGGAGGTGCGGTCTTTGTTCCGCGCGAACTTGGGTTTCATTGCGCCCGGGTGGGCGTAGATGGCGTTTGGCCGGTTGCCTCTCAGGGCATCGGCCAGCCCGCCCGTATGGTCGTAGTGTCCGTGGCTGAGCACAACAGCGTCGACTCGGCTCAGGGAAATTCCCAGCCGATAGGCATTGATTACCAGCACGCCGCCTTGGCCCGTGTCGAACAGGATACACTGCGATCCGACCTCGATCCAATAGGCTAGGCCATGCTCGGCCAAGAGCCCCGGGCTCTCCGCCGTGTTCTCGACAAGGATCGTGATTCGAACCTTCTTGGTCATGTCGCCCTCTTCCGAAACCACGACATTGCCTGCTTTTCGATGAACCTGGCTGTCGCCGTCGCCGCCACTTGACCGCCCTGCAACACCTCTGCCGCAAGCCGGTGAAGCGGCGATTCTTTCGATTCAAGCCACGCCCGCACTACGGCCGGGCGGTTCACTGCCACCGGCTCACGAAAGCGAACGTTCATATCCACGGTGACCGCAACCAGCCCGTGGGCAAACAGGCAGTTCGTCATGGCTCCGTCCAACAGCAGGCAGATCATCCCGCCGTGGAGCATTCCCGGGTAGCTGGCAAATGCAGGCTGACAGGGGAAGGTAGCTTCCACCGCTCCATCCTCAGCCACGCGGAACTCCAGACCAAGGCCGTGACCATTGGCGGGAGCGCAAACGTAGCAATCCGGGTGGCTCTGCCGGCGGAGGACAGAGAGAGTCAGGTCGCTATCGAGATGATGCACGGGAGTGCTCAGTGGTCGCAGAGGTTCTTGCCCGATACGATGGTGCCGTCCAGGAAAGCTTTCACAACAGTCTCGGGCGTGTCTGACGGTACGCCATACACCACCCGGATTCCCTTCTCCGCGAAGAGCTGCTGCGCACGCTGTCCCATGCCGCCGGCAATGATGACTTCGGCGCCCTGCTCGTGCAGCCATCGCGGCAGCAGTCCAGGTTCGTGGGGCGGCGCGGCCAGGACTGCTGTACCGCGATGTTGTCGGGTTGCCTCATCGACGTCGACCAACGCGAACTGTTCACAATGGCCGAAATGCATGGCCAGCCGGCCATCGGCGAGTGGGATGGCGATTTTCACCGCTTCTCTCCTTCGGTTAGGGATGGTTCTGTTTGTACTGACTGCGAGGTGGCGATTACTCGGTCAACTACCTGGGCAAATGCGCGTGCAGCGGGGCTATCGGCAAAACGGTGGATATAGGGTATGCCGCCGTCGCCGCAGGTAACGATCTGAGGGTCGATGGGGATGCGGCCCAGGAGTGGAACGCCCATCTCACGGGCCAGCGCCTCGCCGCCACCGATCTTGAACAGGTTGATCTGGCCGCCGCAGTGCGGGCAGACCAGCCCGCTCATGTTCTCGATGATGCCGACCACGGGCATCGACACCTTCTCGCAGAAGGAAACCGATCGGCGGACGTCGGCGATCGCCAGGTCTTGCGGCGTGGTGACCAGGATAGCACCGGCCGGTTGACCGACCAGTTGGGCGACTGACAGAGGCTCGTCACCGGTGCCGGGCGGGGCGTCGATCACGAGATAGTCGAGTGATCCCCACGCCACGTCCTTGAGTAACTGCTTGATGACACCGTATTTCATCGGTCCGCGCCAGATGACCGCGTCGCGGTTGCTGGGCAAGAAGAAGGCGATCGAGATGACCTTCAGGTTGTCACCGATCTCCAACGGCACCAATTCGCCGTCATGGGTCACGACGCGCGCGTCATCGAGCCCCATGAGCTTGGGAATGCTCGGCCCATGGATGTCGACGTCGAGCAGCCCCACTCGTTTTCCAGCCAACGCCAGCGAAATCGCCAGGTTGGCTGCCACCGTGCTCTTCCCTACGCCTCCCTTGCCGGACATCACCAGAAGCTTGTGGCCGATCTGGCACATCCGCTGGGCCAGCGCCTGGCGGTCGCGGAAGTCCTGTTCCGACTCCTCCGGCCCGCGCTGCTTCGAGGAACACTCGGCCTTGGAGCACTCGCCGCATTGCTGGGCGGTTTGTCGCCGCTGTTGGCAATCGCGAATGGCCGCCTTGAGCGTGTTCGCCGCCAATAGCGCACAGTGTTCCGAGTCCTTGGGCAACCCTCGTAGGGCTTGCAACACGTCTGTTTGCTCGATCTGGAGTGCTTCCTTGACGAGCCTGCCCGTGGCCAGTTCGGTCGCCATGCTCCCAGCAGCCCGCGACGGCCCGCAGCCGTCCGTGGTAAAGGTGGCTTGAACGATCCGGCGATCCGAGATCTTCAGCCAGAACTCCATCGTATCGCCGCAAGGCCCGGTGATGCGGGCGTGGCCGTCCCACTGGTCCAGCGGGCCGTAGTTGCGAGGGCGTTGGAATCGCTCCAGCGCTTCTGGAGAGACTGCTTGCTCGGTACTCATATTCCGTACTCCTACTCCTGAGCGGCCAATTGGACTAAGCCCCCGACGGCCGCCGGAAGGCTGAGGTGAAGACGCTCTTGCGTCTTGGCCCACAGGCTGCGGATTGCCTGGGCCGCAGGGCCGTCGGACGCCTCGACCACCGTCTTGCGGGCGATCTGCGCCCGGGTCACTGCCGGGTCGTAGGGAATTCGCCCGACGACGGCAATCCCCCGCTGCCCTGCCAATTCCTCAAGGTCCCTGGTTACCTCTCCATTCAGATCCGCCTTGTTGACTGCCATGGCGCCGGGCACTCCCAACTGCATGGTCAACTGGGCCACGCGGAGAAAGTCGTGCTGTCCCGAAGCAGTCGGCTCGACCACGAACAGGGCCAGGCTCGCTCCGGTCAGCGAGGCGATGACCGGGCAGCCGATCCCCGGCGATCCGTCGCAAAGGATCAAGTCCCGCTTCTGCTGGGCGGCCACCTGCTGGGCGGTGCGGCGCAACTGCGTGACGAGCTTGCCGGAGTTCTCCGCGGCCACACCCAGCCGGGCATGAACCATCGGTCCGCACCGCGTCTGGGACACAAACCACTGCCCACAGACGGCCGGTGCGAAGTCGATCGCCTTCTCCGCGCAGAAATCAAAGCACACGCCGCACCCCTCGCAGGCGATCGTATCCACGCGGAACGTTTTCGGCACCTTGCCGTTGCCTGGCCCATCGAAGTAGACCGCGTCGAAACGGCACAACTCCTCGCACTTGCCGCAGGCCGTACAGTGGCCCGGCTTGATCCGCGCCTTGCTGCCGGCCGTGAAATCCTCGCGGCGCAGAGTCCGCGGCTGCAGCACCAAGTGCAAGTCGGCCGCGTCCACGTCGCAATCGACCAGCACCGCTTTCTCCGCCAGAGAAGCAAACGACGCGACGACCGATGTCTTACCCGTGCCGCCCTTGCCGCTGATGACCACGAGTTCCTTCATACACGCGCTCCTGACTGAAGGGTCTCCAGCAGCCCGCGAATTCGTTCGGCAACATGGGGGACGCAACTTGCTGCCAACTCGCCTCGTGAATACGCTTCGGCCACGGCCCGGTCGTCGGGGATCTCGGCCAGGATGGCGATTCGCTGACGCTGGCAGTAGTCCCACACCTCGCGGTCCCCCGCATCAGCGCGGTTGACCACCACGCCGAACTTCAAGCCCAGTGCCCGGGCCATTTCCACGGCCAGTTTCAGGTCGTGAAGGCCAAAGGGCGTGGGCTCAGTGACCAGTAGCAGCAGGTCGCAGCCTCGCACGCTCTCGATGACCGGACAGGAGGTGCCCGGCGGGCAGTCCAGTACGGTCAGTTCCACGTCCGGCGCGGAGCCTTTCACTGCCCGAATAGCCGGCGGGCTCATCGCCTCGCCCACATTCAGCACGCCCTCGACAAACTGAACCGGCCCGCTGGCGCCTGTTCGCAGCCGACCAATCGGCTTGGGCACTTCGCGAATCGCCCCCTCAGGGCAGACCAACAGGCAGCCACCGCAGGCGTGGCAGAGTTCCGTGAAGATCAACGTCTGTCGTCCCACGCAGGCAATCGCCCCATAGACGTGCCCTTCCGGCCCGACCAGACTGGCGGCAGCCAACGAGAATCCGCCGCGACCGCAGCCGAAATCCAAGACCGCCATTCCAGGTCGCACCCCTGACTCCTGGAGTATCCTGGTTGGCGGGCGCAGCCAATCGCGGACGCAGAACATCAGCGACATCAAGCGGAAGCCGAGATTGCTCTGGGAGAGTGGTTCTGTCATGGACTGGAACGCCCTCCTGCTTCCTCGATGTGCAGCATCCGCGCCTTCCTTGCCCAAGTGGCCTCTTCATTCAGTTTGTCCTGGCAACCGGCGGGAATGGTCATTTTTGCTGCGGTGTCGTGCCCTCCAGTTCGCTGATCCGCTGGCGGATGTTTTTCAGCACGTTGGCCGCCTGGTCTGCCTGCTGCTTGAGTACGTCGAGTTCTTGCTCGCGTGTCATGCCGCGCAGTGCGCCGGCGGCCAACGCAGCGCCGGCCACCCCCAAGCCCACCCGCGCCCAGCCGGGCAAGCCTGTTGCGTAGAACATGTTCCGCCAGCCCCGTCCACCTCCTCGACCGCGGCCGAAGAAGCCGCCGCCGAACATACGGTTGACAAAGCCGGGAGCAGCGAAGCCGGCACAATAGCCCGCCCCGCGGCCGGTCATCGCCCCATTCCCATCGGTCCAGTCCCATCTCCACCTGGCATGGTTGTTTCTCCTTTTACAGTTGTGAGGTTTACAAAAACGGAGTGATTTCGTTCAATCGGGTGTCTTGTTTTCGTTGCAGAATGGCTAGACGTATCAGACCCAGTGCCCCTCGACATTCGCCTTTGCGGCGGGCGGAATGCGGCCGGAGCGCCACTCGTCCAACGCTTGCCGGACCGTGCCTGTGGCTCCGGGATGGATCGCCACCTGTCCGGCCTGCAAGGTGGCGAAAGCCTTGGGGCCGACATTGCCCGTCAGCACGGCTTCGGCCCCCAACTGGACGACCGTTTGAGCGGCCTGGATTCCGGCGCCCTGCGGTGCGTTGAGGTTCTGCACGTTGTCATGTGCAGTAAACTCGCCGGTTGCGGTGTCGATCAGCAGAAAATACCTGGCGCGCCCAAACCGCGGATCGACGAGGCTGTCCAGGTCACGACCTTGAGCAGTAACAGCTACTTTCATGGGGTCTCCTCAACGATTGATCCACCGCCCCCGCGGCGGCGGCGATTGCGGGCGTGCCGCCTTTTTCGGCAGCAGCCCGGCATGGCAAACCGTTCATTCTCCAGTGTCCCATCACAAAACGCCCGTACAACCTCCTCCACCTTCCCGCACACCAGCGGGATGACTCGAATCCCGCTGGCGGCCAGGAGGGCCTCCAACGGCCACGAAATCGCGCCACACACCAGCACGTTGACCCCCAGTTCCGCAAGCCTTTGCGCCCGGTCGTGTGGTGCCGTGGTCCCGAGGCTCTCCATACGCCGGCTGCCGTCATCCTCGCGGTCGAGGTCGACCAGCAGGACCTGCTCAGCAACGTCGAACACCGGAGAAACCCGGCCTTGCCAATCTGGTACGGCGACTTTCATGGCTGCACCACGGAACCGTTTTCTACCGTCGGGCTGCTCGCATCGGTCCGTCCATGCCCAACGAGTTGCTGTTCCAGGAAATCCGTCAACTTCCCGAGGTCTGCTTTCAGTGACTCGCGGGCTTGCTCGCTCAACTCCCCATGCCAGAAGACAACCAGGTGAGGACTGAGCGGCATCTGTTCGGGTTGCGAGGGCAGGGGTTGCCCATAACCGGCCAAATAGTGTCGTCGGCGACCAAAGGCATGCGTGACATAAACCTGGGCCAGCCCCAGCCTGTCACACAAGTCTTTGCATCGCTGTTCGAGCAACCGCTTTATCGGGCTTGAAAGCATCCGCGATCGGCTCCTTCAAAAGTGCAAATCCCGCTGCTTCTGTTCTCGCATGCGGCTGAGATGCGCACGCACTTTGCCGGCCAAGGGCGGGACGTTCTGTTCCAGCCACCGCACGTAGTGCGGGATTACGGTCTGCTGGCCTATTTGCCGAACCGGGGACGAGGCGTAGTCCTGCAGGTACTCCTCAAAGGACAGGATGCCGTTTGCGATGCAGAAGTTCTTTACCGTCGCATGTTTCGCCAAGGGCATGAAGTTGGCCCCGGTCCTGCCCTCCCGATAGCCAGCCGTGCAAAATGACGGCAGGTAGCCGTCTTGGCACAGGTCGCCAATGAAATCGTCTAAGCTGCGTGTGTCGGACAGGAGAAACTGCTGCCGGTCTGGCAGGTGTTCTTCGTGCATCCGGCTGTATCCGCCCACGGCAATCCGCGAGCCGGCGTCCATTTGCGAGACGCCACCCTTGCGAATCACCTCGCTGCGGAGTCTCGGTGGTTCGCGGGCAGTGAGGATTGAACCGGTGTACGGGCACATCAGGCGGATGATCGCCACGATCTTGCAGAAATCCTCATCCCGGACCAACCAGGGAGACTGGGTGGCCAGCGGGGTGTTCTTTGCCGGTTCCAGACGCGGATAGGAGATTGTGTGCGGCCCTACGCCAAATTCCCGCTCCAAGGCCATCGCGTGGTGCAGCAGTCCCAGCAACTCGAAGCGCCAGTCGTATAGCCCGAAGAGGACGCCGATCGCCACGTCGTCGATTCCCGCTTCCTGGGCGCGATGGAGGCTGAAAAGTCGCCAATCGTATTCGCCCTTGAGTGTTCCTTCCGGGTGGACTTGTTGATACGTCGGCCGGTGGTAGGTCTCCTGGAAAACCTGATACGTCCCGATGCCAACCGTCTTTACGGCTCGGTACTCGTCTACCAGCAGCGGCGGGGCGTTGACATTGGCACGGCGAATCTCGCCGGCCCCCTCCTTCACCCCATAGGCGCCGGACACCGTCTCGCAGATGTAACGGTAATCGTTGTCAGGGCTCTCTCCATAGACCATGATGAGCCGTTTGTGCCCGGTGTTGACCAGCACCTTTACCTCCTGCTGCAATTCCGAAACTGCTAGCGTGCGTCTGGTCACTGCGGCATTAGTGGTTCGGAATCCGCAATACGCGCAGTTGTTCACACACGTGCTGGACACATAGAGGGGTGCGAACAGGACGATCCGGTTGCCGTACACCGTCTGTTTGATCCAATCGGCGGTGTCGAAGATCGCTTGCCACAGATCGGGATCGCTCACGTGCGCCAGCGCTGCAACGTCCGACGGCGCTAGTAGTTCACCTGTGGTCGCGTTATCGCGGGCTTTCTGGACGATGTCGACAACAGCCCGCTTCGACGGGCGGCGATTCTCCGTCAATACCTGATGAATGGCGGCTTCGTCGATGAAGTCCGCGTACCGGCAGGCGTTTTGCCATTGGCGGATTTCTTTAAGACGCTCGTCGCGCCACAAGAGAGCGGTTGATACCATGATGTACTAATCACCACCTATCCCGGCGTACCTTAGTCGTTCATGCGTGCTCTTGTGTCGACTCGCCTAGACGAGTTTGTCTCGGTTCTCAAAGACCTTCAGGACGGCATTCGCAATGTCGTTCATGTCTCCCTTGGTCCCTAAGAGCACATTTTGGGAGAACCACACCGCCTCTTCGCAGAGTCGGTCGTTCTGCGGCAGGTTCAGTTCGTCCCAGTATTGCTTCAGCCGCTGCGCCGAAAATGCCCGCCGGAAATTCTTTGACTCCAGCGCCATCTTCAGCCCCTCATATCGGTACTGCGGTCCGTACCCGCCGCTGGCCGGCACTCCCTCTGCAGCCAATGCCTTCAAGAACCTCTCTCGTGGCACGTTATTGAAATGCTCCTTCTTGTACCGCAACGGGTAGAGGTGATATGCCGCCCGCGTCACCTGCGGATACAGCTTGTGCGGGATGATCCCCGGAATGTCTTTGAGCCTCGACGTCAGATACCGCGCGTTCTCGTTGCGCCGCTCTGTATCTGCTTCCAGGCGCTTCATTTGCGAAAGCAAGATCGCCGCTTGAATCTCCGTGAGCCGCCGGTTCGTTCCCAGGATCGGGTAGGGTGTCTTGCCCTGCACCGTTCCGTAAGGGCGACCGCAGTTGTGGTACGAAAACACTCGATCCATCAACGCCTCGTCGTTGCCAACCACCGCGCCGCCTTCCCCGCACGTCACATGCTTCGAATTCTGAAAACTGAAGCAGCCCAAATCCCCAAGCCCGCCGCACTTCTTGCCCTGCCACTCGGCCAGCCATGCTTGACACGCATCCTCAATCACCACCAGCTTGTGCTTCTTCGCAATCGCGTTGACCTGATCCATATCCGCCGGCAACCCCAAGATATGCACGGGCAGGATCGCCCGGGTGTTCTCGGTGATCCGCGTTTCAATGGTCTTCGGATCGAGCTGGAACGTTTCCGGGTCCGTATCCGCAAACACGGGCAGCGCGCACGACCCCAGGATCACGTTGTACGTCGCAATAAACGTGTACGGCGACGTGATGACCTCGTCCCCCACCCCTACGTCTAACACGTGCAGCGCGGTCAACAGCGCATTGGTCCCGTTCACTGTGCATACGCACCGCTTCACTCCCAGAAGCTCGGCATATTTCTGCTCGAACGTCGAAACCGTTTTCCCACCCAACCGGCACCACGTGCCGCTACGCACCACCGCGAGCACTTTGTCCTCGTCACTCGGATCCCACACCGGCCAGCGCTGCCAGCCGCCTTTATGCACCGGGTCGCCGCCCAAGATCGCCAGCTTGCCCGCCTTTTTGGTGACGGCTCCGTAGGCGCCCATGCCGCTCGCGGCCACCGCCGCCCCCGATGCTGCCAAGAATCGCCGCCGGGTGACTTCGTTCTTCTTCATCTTGCTGTCCCCCTTCTGCTTGGAGACTGTTTGGGAATCGATTCTCTATCGCGTCGGCCATGCACCCGCACTGGCCATCATCTGCGAGTCACCGATTACGCTGGCCAAGCCGGGCGCTGGATACTTGCCTCGTCAAGCCTTCTTTAGCGCAATTGCCCCCTGAGGGCATTCGGCAACGCATTGTCCGCAAGCGGTGCATCTGCCGACATCAATCGTCGCCATAGCGTTGACGGTAATCGCCCCTGCGGGGCAGACCTGGATACAAAGCCCGCAACCGGTGCATTGGTCAGCATCGA
>Ga0172371_10006780_pt1 | contig 16503 bp, 25 predicted proteins | sample Lak12m_FD_114543 | JGI IMG/M metagenome (GOLD analysis project Ga0172371, IMG submission 114543) | Freshwater microbial communities from Kabuno Bay, South-Kivu, Congo - kab_022012_12m | ecosystem: Environmental > Aquatic > Freshwater > Lake | place: Democratic Republic of the Congo: South-Kivu...
AAGATACTGATAAATACAAAACTAATCTCTTGAAAATCGGCCCCTATGGCGATACCCAGATCCAGAATAGGATGAAATATCCAGTGCTATTCCAACAGCTATAAGTATCCATTCAAGTCCACCAATACCTGGACTTAAATACCAGGATATCATATAGAAAATCATGGTACATGGAGCAAAAAGTGCAAATATAAGCGGCCATATCCATATTCCAAATGCTGCATTAAATAAGCCGGGGCTAATTAACCACCAAATAAACAGCGCAAGCCTTGGACCAAAAAGTATAAAAATTGTAACTGCACAACACATTTTATTTTTACCTCACTATTGCAAAAATAACCATTACTATAAGCCAAGCTATAAATATCCAAAACAGTACCCTAAGTATTGTCCATCCTACTGCACCTGCTCTTCTAAAACCAAAAACACCTGATAAAATTATAAGCACAAGAGCCACAATTGCTAAAATCCAAAAGATACTCATTACTTCCTTCTTTCTTTTTAGATAATTTTATATTAAGAATAGTTTGATATTTTTATTTTTTGAAATGATTCTTTAGTAGTTTTTCTAATTTATCTATTACGGCTTCCTTTTCTTTTTCCAATTCATTCCAAAAATTCATACATTCATCACAAACATCAGAATCAGTTTTATACATTGTCTTTATTCTCCATAAACTTTTGTTTTCCTCTGCCATCTGTGCAATTAGGTCATATACATGATTTTTTAACACTCAAGCCTCCTAAATATTTTTTATTAATTCTTATTTTTGCTCAATAGGTATTTTGGCCGTTTTTATCTTTCTTCTATAAAACTCAAAGATAAGAAGAATTAATGAAACAGCAATAACTAAAAATAGTACAAGTGCCAAAACAATTTGATTTAGACTTGTTATAAAACCTGCAAACCTCTCAGATAGGGTTGTCAGTATTTTCCAGTCAAACACATCAATAAATAGATTTGCCGCTGCCACTGCTGAGATAGCCAATAAACCCAGCAATAAAATAATCATTATGACCCTGTTAAATACATTCATCTTTTTCTCCTTTCAAAAACATTTTTTTATAAAACATTATTTATAATGCTTTAATCCTTGTGGCAACTAAAAGTAGTACCGATGAAGCGACCGCCAGCCAGAATCCGGATATAACAGGAATTCTTATAATCCCAAAACTTGTAATAAGAGCTAATGCAACCAGCGCCAGTGCTATCCACCAGGTTATGTTGTATACCGGGTAAGTTCTTTTTTTCATTTTCACTCCTTTCAATAATTAATTATTAATTTTTAGTAAGCATTAAAATATTGAAAACTTTATCATCTATATTTTGACTAAACAGAGGCAAAAAGTTTAAAGACCATAGCTAGCCTCTTTTTATTTAAATTTTTATTATTATGTGCCAGAGTTAATTATTGTTTATATAAAGTTTGTAAGACTTAAAATATAAAGGATTAAAAATACTAGAAAAAGCACTATGAAAATAGCAAATAATATCTTACCGCCGGTATTTTCCTTATCTTTTCTAAAACCCAAAATGGCTGAAACAAGCGCAATTACAAATGACGCAAGAGTAATTATTAAAAATATTATTTCTGCTTTGGAGCCTATATTTACACTGGCCTGGGGAACGCTTGCCTGCTCTGTTGTTTGGGCGGTAGTAGTCTCTGACTCTGTTATTTGATCTGTTTCTAAAGTTATCCCGATTTGGTCAGGAATTTCCAAAGTACATTGCTGGGCAGTAAGAAAAACTGAGGCCAAAAATAATAAAATAATTAAAATAATCGCTTTTTCATTTTATTTTGCTCCCTTTATTATTATTGGCCTTTATTATGTCCTTCTTCTTTATGATGTTTTAATACTGTTCGGGCAGCGACTTCTTTTAGCCTTTTACCGTACCGGCCTGATTTTTCTGCAGACTCTACAATATGCTCATATTGCCTTTGCTCTTTTTGACTTACACCATGGAGATGTTTTTTATCTGGCATAATCTTTCACTTCCTTTAAAAATTTATTATTTCACTAAATTTGTCAATCCTTCAATTTTCTTTTTTCCCGCTTCTACGAATTCTTTTGTTTTTTCTACTGCCTCTGAGACAGTTTCCCTGCCTGTTTCTATTAATTTCTCACTTTTATCTTTTATATCATTTCTTAGCTGTTTTCCTGATTTAGGGGCAAATAAGATCCCAAGGACCGCTCCAATAACTAAACCGCTAAAGAATGATATCACCCAGTCAGTCTTACCTTTAACATAATTCATTTTTTACCTCACTTTATTTATATTTCTGCAAATTTTTTATAACATGCCCAACTAAAAACTGCGGCAATAATTACAATACCTGCAAATATTAGACCCAGTATTAATAATGTAGGCATAACTTGCACCATCCTTATAATTTGACAATTAACTTGTAATCTTTCTATATTTTTGTTACTGGGTATTGCTATATATTTGCTTTCAGTATTTATGTTTTAAGTATAACCTTGCCGCTAAATTATAGTAACGGTAATATGGCTAGTTTTACCCTGGTAATTGGGATAGTTTTTTATATTAAGAGTTGGAAGATTCAATAAAAGTACTGTAGAATTTTTTGAATTAAGATGAAGGTGTTTTTATTTTTTAAAGATTTAGATAAGTTTTAAAAACTTTATTTCCTTGTGCCATTTTTACTGATGTTAATCAATAAAGAAGCTTCCAACAAATTAGGCAATCCTCTTGGTGGCAATCATATTTCTGATATTAACCAATTTTCTTATTAATTCCGAAGAGCGTTACTGCAAAGAAAAATACGGAGATACCTATAAAGAATATCTAAACAGAACTCCCAGGTGGATAGGAATACCAAAGTCATAAATTGCTTCAGGTGGCTACACTGCTTCTCTTAATATTAGGCAAAAAAGTTACACTCTTATTGCTTATATAAGTCTGAGAAGTTATTGTTTTATTACATAAAATTTCAGTAATTGCATTATTCAAGTTTTTGCCTAATTTTCATTGCAACAACAGACAAGATAAGACTTGCAATACCTAGTCCAGTAGCAAAATATGCTTCTGTCATTGTGATCTGACCAACAAGTGGCATTACAATACCATCAAGTACTACTAAGATTAAGCCTAAAATAAACAAAAACCATATTATTATTGATGCAATACCTTTAAAAATACGTTGCATTCTCCACCTCCTTTCTTATTACTAATAACACTTCTAAAAATCTATAAAACTTTCTTGTTAAATTTTCATCTACTTGACCCAAAGCACTATAAGATGTGATAGTTATAAAGATAGGTAATGTAGTAAATTGTTGAAAGTATGTATGGTTTATTTTTTTCATTTTTCCCTCTATTTAAAATGTGGAAATAAATGAAGGAATTATAAATAATAAAATTATACTACTTTTAGATATGCAAATAAATTTTAATAAGATAACTCCATTACTCAAAAAAATATTCTTGTAATTTATTTCTCTTATTAAAATCTATTCGTGATAAATTCACGCTAGAAGATTAGTGGTCTTATTTGACTAACCTGATACTATATTTACGATTTTACCTTTTTTGCTGTTTGCCAGGAATTCAACAACTCCGTCAGCTTTTGCAAAAAGAGTATGATCTCTGCCTATACCGACATTTACGCCAGGTCTGAATTTTGTGCCTCTTTGTCTTATTATTATATTTCCGGCAATTACTTTTTGGCCGCCAGCCATTTTGACACCAAGGAATTTGGGTTTGCTGTCTCGTCCGTTTTTACTGCTTCCAACACCTTTTTTACTTGACATGGATAAACCTCCGCTACTTTGTACTTATCTTTTCCAGATGAAGGAGAGTTAATAGCTGTCTGTGCCCGACTTTTCTTTTATATCTTTTCTTTGCTTTAAACTTGAATGCTATTACCTTATCACCTTTAAACTGTTTTTTAATTGTCGCTTCAACAATAGCCTTTGTAATATTCGGAGAACCAACTTCAATTTTATCACCATCACTTACCATATTAACTTCAGGTAATTTAATCTTATCTCCTTCTTTGCCTTCTATCCTTTCGACAACTATGTCTTTATTTTCCTCTACTTTATACTGTTTTCCACCAGTTGTAATTACAGCGTAAATTTTGGGCCTCCTTAAATTCCGATAAATCTATTGATTTAAAATCAAACTATTATTTTCTTTTAAAATCGCAAGTGGCAATACTATCATAATTTCAACAAATATGTCAAGACTATCTAACCGTTAAGTCTGATCGTTATTGTTTGATTATCGTTTCACCGTATCTCTTTTTCCTTATCTGTTTGTCCATTTTGTTATTTTATCACTGCCACGGCGCTTGTTTTAGAAATAGACTTTATTTCAACCTTAACGCGGGTTCCTATATATTTCCTTCCGTCAATTATTTGAACAACATATCCTTCAACCCTGGAAAGCGCATCATTTTTATTATGCGAATATTGTTCTTCTACTTCCAGATCTAATACGTCTCCGATTCTGAAAGGTTTCGCGGCTTCTTTGATATCATTTGCCAAACCTTCCGACATAACCTCAAATGCATCAAGAGGAAGATTCTCATCACTTTTTATAGCAATGTATTTTTTTGTTACAAACTCAAGATTGGCTAAATTCTTACCACCTTTACCGATAACTAAAGATGCTATGCTTGGATTTAACTTTATCAGGAAAGCTTTTGAATTACTCTCCTTGGCAAGATTTCTGATTCTTCTTTCGATTTCGAGTCTTACGGTTTCTTCTGACTTTATATAACCCATACCACCGCAGCAAGGGCAGGTTTTGCATAAGGTGCCCAGAATTCCATCGGAAACATTTTTTCTGGTCATTTCAAGCAATCCCAGTTTCGAAAATGTAAGTACTTCTGTTTTGGTCCTATCTTTTTCAAGGCATTGCTTAAATCTGGAAAGAACTTTATACCTGTCTTCTTCGCTGCTCATGTCAATGAAATCTATAACTATTATCCCACCGATATCTCTCAGTCTCAGTTGATTTGTAATTGCTTCCGCAGCCTCAAGGTTCGTTCTAAGTATTGTTTGCGTTGAGCTCTTGCTGGATGTAAACTTTCCGGTATTGACATCTATTGTTGTGAGTGCCTCGCCATAGTCAATTACAATAAAACCGCCGGATTTGAGCCAAACCTTTCTCTCAAGCGCGCTTTCTATTACTTCATTTACATTAAATTCTTCAAAAAGTTCATTTGTACCATGATGAAGAATAATATTGTTGAAATTTACTCCTATGCTGCGAAAATAATGAATAATTTCTTTTTTTATTATTTTTTTATCAACATATATTGTATCGAAATCTTCGGAAAATATATCTCTAAGCAGCCTTATTACGATTGAATATTCCTGAAATATAAGGACAGGTACTTTTGAAATTGCAGCTTTTTTTCGTATAATGCTCCAGAACTTAATCAGCTGCTTTGCTTCTTTTTTGAGTTTCGCTTTTGTTGATTCCTTTGCTGCGGTCCTTATAATTAAACCACAATCTCTTGGCTTTATTTCCTCTGCTGCCAATTTGAGTTCTTCCCGTTCCCTGCCTTCCAATTTTCTGGAAACTCCAATACCTTCATTAAAAGGTGCAAGCACGAGATATCTTCCAGGAAGAGAAATATAAGTTGTCAGCCTGGCACCCTTTCCTTTCATAGGGTCCTTTGTGACCTGCACCAAAATCATTTGATTGGGCTTAAGGATATGCTGTATTTTGCGGGATATTTCTTCCCCTTCTTCAAGTTCTACATCATAAGCAACCTCATTTATATAAAGAAAAGCATTTTTTTCTTCTCCTATATCTACAAATGCTGCATCAAGACTTGAAAGTACATTTTCAATTTTACCAAGGTATATATTTCCTACGAGAGATTTGCTTTTTTTTCTGTCAAAATAAAGCTGAACTACCTGTTTTGATTCCAGGATCGCAACTCTGGTCTCATTCTTATCGGAACTTACCAACATTTCAATTCCCAAATTTTATCTCTCCTAATAATCCTTTATTCTTTCAAGGGGGTTTTCTAAAAAACTATTCTGCAGGATATACATCTCCTGTTTTATAACTTCATCTAAAACAAAATCATATTCTTTTAAAATTTCTGAAAAAAAACTTAAGAAATTATTAAATTTAAAGATAAAATTATTTACCTCTTTTAAGATTTTAGCATAACCGAAAATTTTAAGGAAAAGAATATTTTTATTTGTGCATTCTTGATCAATCTTAAAAATTGATTTCGAAAAACCGTTTTCACATTCGATTCTTTCTTTTAATTTAACGGCATTTTCATTTACTGATATAGAATTACCGTAAAATTTACTCCCTGCCGTGCTTATTTTAAAAATATAAAGTACCAGGTCTATGTCAGCCATCAGGCTTGGCACTTTGTAAGGCACCTTTTTTGCTGAAATTATTTTCATTTGTTCGGGCAGCACAATATTGATTTTACCGGTAAAATCATTTGCGCTGGTATCATCTTCCAATATCAGATCGCAATATTCTGCCAAACTTTCAACCCCAAGCGGTGTCGGATTGCTGAAACTGATTTCAGGTTTGGGATTGAAACCCTTGTCGTATTTAACAATAGTATTTGATCTTGCCAACGCTCTTGTCATCAACCTTATTATGTCAAGATGCGATAAATATTTATATTCTGCCCTTTTATGGAATTTAAATCTTATTATATTTTCAGTTATCATATTTAACATATCTGATTATAATTTCTTTGCCATTCCGTATTCTTTCAATAAGTATTCTTTTTTCACTCCAACATCAATCATGTCCCATGGAAGAACTTCATCTGGTGGAATTTCTCTCGTGGTATAAAAATCTATGTCATGTCCTTCCTCTTCAAATGCTTTCATCCAGAGAATAAAATTAAAATAATCGGTCCAGTTATCAAACTTTGCACCTTTTTTCCATGCATTTTCGATAACGTCTCCCAAAAAAATATTCCCTCTTGCAAGGGCGCATTCTATTTTGCTTTTTTCAGGGCTTGTCCAGTTTAGCTTGACAAATCTTCTTGGAATTTTTTTCGAAATATAATTGAATTTGTCTTTAAGCTTTGTGATATCGTCCTGGGGGGCCCATTGGAACGGTGTAAATGGTTTTGGGCAGAAAGCATTTATGCTTACATTTATCTGAAGACGTCCCATTTTCTTTCCAGGAATTATTTTAGCGGCTTTATCAATTACCTTGTTGATAAGTATTATTATTGCTTCTATATCTTCCTGTTCCTCGAAAGGCAGGCCGATCATGAAATATAACTTTACCTTATCCCACCCTCTGCTGAAAGCTATTTCCATACAATTAAGCAAATCTTCCTGGCTTATATCTTTTTTTATTATATCTCTTAATCTTTGACTGCCTGCTTCAGGAGCAAATGTCAGGCCGGTTTTTCGGCCTTTCAGTATAAGCTCAGCCAGCTCAAAATTGAAGCTATCAAGCCGAAGCGAAGGCAAAGAAATTGAAAGCGAGCCGGAACATTTGAAATTTGAAATATTTGTAATAAGATATTCTAACTGGCTGTAATCCGCACTTGAAAGAGAAGTAAAAGAAATTTCATCATAACCTGTATTTTTCAATCCTTTAATGCATTGATTTATCAGAATTTTCGCATTTCTCTGTCTGACGGGTCTGCTTACAAAGCCTGCCTGACAAAACCTGCATCCTCTTGCGCAACCTCTCATTATTTCAACTGAAAACCTGTCATGAACGATCTGGATATTAGGTACAACAGGATCCATAACAATTTCATAATTATTCAGGTCTTTGATTAAAGCTTTTTTTACTTTTATGTCAGGTTTGATTTCTTTTATACTGCTGTCTGTGTTGAAATATACTTTAAAAAAAGCGGGCACATAAACCCCGTCAATTTTACCAATTTCTTTTAGCAGTAATTCTTTACCGGCAATTTTGACTTTTCCATTACCTGACATCTTCTTAAAATATCCTATCTTTTCAAGCAAAGATACAATCGTCTCTTCGCCATCACCCACTACAAAAAAATCCATGAATTTTGAAAGGGGTTGTGGGTTCACCGTAGCAGAACCGCCGGCACATACCAGAGGAAAAATATTTTTTCTGTCTTTCGAACTGACCGCGATACCGCCGAGATTCAGCATGTTAAGGATATTTGTATATAGCATTTCATGTGCAGCGTTAAAACCAATAAAATCAAAACAATCAAGAAAGATTCTGTTTTCAAGAGAAAATAATTTTACTTTTTCTTTCCTCAGTCTTGCTTCAAAATCCATCCATGGCGCATATACTCTTTCTGCGCTGAATCCTGAATGTTTATTTATTATCTGATATAAAATTTGAATTCCTGAATTAGGCATTCCGACTTCATATACGTCAGGGAACGCAAGTACGCTCAAAACAATGTCAGGATGCTGTTCTATAAAATCTTTATTCTTACTTTTTATTCCTGATTCATGATTTATATACCTTCCCGGTTTTTCTATTCCGGTCAGAAGCTTCTCCAATTCTTTAAATTCTAAATTCATTAATCAAACTCCTGATAAGCAATTTCATGACTTTTTCTTAAATCTCTTCTGAGATAAATATTTTCAACTAATCCTATCCCGACAAATATACTCAAAAGGCTGGAATTGCCATAACTTAAAAACGGCAGAGGTATCCCGATTATCGGCATTATTCCTATAGTCATTCCAATATTTATTACAACCTGGGTCAAAATTATGAAGCCAATTCCTGATGCTATCAAAGATCCAAAGTCACTTCTTGCCTTTGACGCAATATAGAAACAGCGCCAGATAATAAGAGCCAGAACCAGAATAATAAAAACGGCACCAAAGAAACCGATTTCTTCACCAATTACTGAAAAAATAAAGTCCGTTTGGTGCTCGGGGACATAGCTTAGATTTGTCTGTTTTCCAAGAAACAGGCCCTTGCCCCATAATCCTCCGGAACCAATGGCCAGCTTTGACTGAAAAAGATTATAACCTATACCTTCTTTCTGGATATCCGGTTTTAAAAAAACTAGGATCCTGTCAAGCTGGTACTGTTTTATCAAACCAATTTTTATTGCCGCAAAAAATCCTCCAGCAGTGGCCGCAAGTATACCGATAAAATAGAAAAAATTTGCACCTGAAATAAAAAGCATCCCCAGGTAAGTTGTAAAAAATATCAGTGCTGTTCCATAATCAGGCTGAAGAAGAACCAATAACATGCTCACAACTGCTGCAAGAAGAGAAAAGGCGACTTTCTTGAACCCGACTTTATTCTCCTTTTCTCTTGGCCATTTGGAAAGTAAGGCCGCGACAGATATAACCATTAATACCTTGGCCAATTCGGAAGGCTGCGCCGGAAAAAGTCTTAAATCTATCCAGCTTTTAGAACCATGAACTTCGTATCCAAAAATAAGTACGGCACCCAGGATCGCAATATTACCCAGGAAAAATATCCACCATAATTTTTGAATAAACTTATAATTAAAAAATTGAATAACCACAAATACTACCACAGCAGCTATTAATCCGTAGCTTTGCCTTTTAAGATAATACATCGGGTCTGTAACGCCACCCGGCATGCTGAATTTTGTAGAGCTGTAAATTACAAGAAGACCAAAACCGGAAAGTAAAAACACTGATATCGGAAGAATAAAATCAAACATAACCTTTCCCTTTTTTTCATCTTCGGCGATTTCAATGTCCAAATCTAAATTTTGCTTCTTTTTTGTAAATGGTTCTCTCATTTTGAATTAATATTGAATAAATATTCGTAAATCTTTTCAGCAATAGGAGCCACTGAATTCGAACCGTAGCCTGCCTGCTCTAACATTCCTACTATGACATACTCAGGATTTCCTATGGGGGCATAAGTTGCAAACCATCCGTAGTCTTGTTTACCGGCAACTTCTGCGGTACCCGTTTTTCCTGCCACCGGTATATCTTTTAACGGAAAGCCCATAAAAGTATATGCTGCTGTTCCTTCTGAGGTAACAAGGCCCAAACCTTTTTCTATCAATTCAAGATAATCTTTATTTAAATTCAAATCTTCGTAGCTTATATTCCCGGAGTCAAGAAAAATATTACCTTCTGTATCTTTAACTTCTTTTATAAAATGAGGCATATATTTTAAACCCCTGTTGACTATAATTGAATATGCCTGTGCCATTTGCAGCGGTGTGACCAGTACATCTCCCTGACCAATGGCCATATTAACTGTGTCTCCGGGAAACCAGATTGAATTATCTTTCTGGTCTTTAAAAAATTCTTTTTTCCATTTTGTATCAGGAATTAATCCGCTATCTTCGTAAGGAAGGTCCACTCCGGTTTTACTTCCAAAACCAAACATTTCTGCATATTTTTGTAACAGTTCGTCAGTGTTATTATTTTTTACAAAAAGACCATAACCTACATTGTAGAAAAAAATATCACACGAATACTTTATTGCATTCATGACGTTTAAACTGCCGTGACCGCTTTTTGAGGCACAATATTTGGGAAAATCCCTTCCAAGACCATACCAAACTCCGCTGCAATTAAACACGCTGTTTTCACTGATGACATCTTCGGAAAGTCCGCCATATGCTGTTATTATTTTAAAAACGGAGCCTGATGCAAAGGACATTACGGCTCTGTTATTTAATGGAAAATCATTTTTCGGGTCATTCAAGTGATCCCAGTCAGATACAGAAATTCCACCCGTAAAGACAGACGGATCATAAGTCGGGTAACTCGCCATTGCAAGTATCTCTCCTGTCTTTGCGCTCAGTACAACAATTGCACCTCCGGGAACCTTAAAATACTCTTCAGAGTCTTTAACTTTTTTCTCTCTAAGAGCAATAATTGAGTTTGCAAGCAGCTCTTCAACAACTTTCTGCAGATCTATATCAATAGTAAGATAAATGTCATTTCCTGCTACATAAGGGACTTCTTCGACTATACTTATTGGTTTCCCAAGTGGATCAACCTCATACGTAACCCTGCCTTTGGTCCCTTTGAGAATTTCTTCATAAACTTCTTCTATACCGGTAAGACCGATCTGGTCCCCTCCTTCATATCCAACACTATATTTTTCCGTCTTTAATTTTTCTTCATCGATTTCACCGATATATCCGAGCACATGGGAAGCCAGTGAATCGTATTCGTAATCCCTGTAAAATATGTCAACAATCTCTACTCCGGGCAATGAATTAGAATTTTCTTTAAGATATATCATTGTTTCATAGTCAATGTTCTGTTTCAAAATAACTCTTTCAAGATAGGAAATATTACTTCTGTTAACCTTTCTGACTATTTCATCATATGGGATATTTAATTTTTCACTAAGTGTTTCGAGTACTTCCTTGTTGGCGGCAACAATTCTGGGATCTACCGCAACTGCAGGAGAAGGGATGCTTTTTACCAGCAGCTTGCCATTCCTGTCAAAAATATTCCCTCTGGGAGCAGGTATCAACTGGGTACGCAGAATGCTTTGTGAAGCTTCTTGTGCATATACTGATCCGCTGATTACCTGAAGAAAATAAAGACGTATAATAAGACCTGCAATAAGAGCCAGCATGAAATAAACTATTATCCTAAATCTCATCTTTGTGTAAAAATCCAAACTCATCCTTTCTTTCTCTACCGGCCCGAAGAAGCGGAAATAATATAAACATTAATAAAATATTACATATGGGATTTATTACCATCTCAAGACCAAGACTGCCAAGACTTGCCCTGAAATTAAACAAATAATAAATACCGGTAAAAGACAATAAGTTGATCTCAGCTATAAAAAAAATCGCTAAAATATAAATAAAGATTTTCTTCTTTAACTCAATCCTAATGATTTTGCTGACAATATAACCATTCAGAGCATATATCAATGCACTTAGCCCTATAACATTTCCCACCATTAAATCAAGAATCATTCCGGTTATAAAACCGTAAACAACACCATATATCATACCATCAAAAATAGTAATACCTGCTATGGCGATCATGACGAGGTCAATGTTTATATAATATAGTTTCAGACGTTCGACTATCGTTAACTGAAGTACCAGACATATTATGAGAATTATAAAATGTAGTATTTTCTGTATGGCCTTCATTATTTTTTAAATTTTTTCATTATCCTTTAATTACAAGGACATTTTCCAATTTTTTAAAATCTACAAAAGGTTCGATTTCAATCTGCTTATACGGATTGTCCTGAACTATTGAAACCTTTTTTATTCTACCGATAAGTATCTCGGGTGGAATATACTCGCCAAACTCTGAAGTAATCAGGATATCTCCTTTAAAAATTTCTTCATTTGTAGCAATATAGTTCAGATAAATCTTTTTATCCAGACCACCTTCGGTAATTCCAAGCTTTCTTGATGAAAGTATTCTGGACCCGATACTGCTTTGAGGATCGTTTAAAAGCCTTACTTCTGAAGTATTGTTTGCGCTCAGAACAACAACACCAACAAGACCTTCCTCAGTAATGACTGCCATTCCCTCCAATATGCCATTTGATTTACCGACATTTAATACTATCTGGGATTGCCATTTATTTTCATAAAAACCAATTACCTTTGCAGGTAAAGTTTTGTATTCTTCCCTGATTTGCAACCCAAGAATTTTCCTCAATGATTCATTTTCAATCTTTAGGTTTATATTTTCACTATAATCTTTTTGAAGCATGTTATTTTCATCCTTTAAAGCAAGCATCTTCTCCCTCAGGTTAAAGTAATCCTCGATATTATTAAAGAATCTTGAAATTGGTTGAAATAAGAGGAAAGTTTTTTCCTGAATTGGTTCAAAAAAGTCCAAAGTTATAGATTTTGCTTTTTTTAAAAGATTTGCATCTTTAAAGCTTATCGTAATAACAATTATACAAAGAATTATTATTACAGCTAAAATAATAATACTCTTTAGATTTTTTTTTGAAGGTGCCATTAAAATATATTAAATACATGGTTTTTAAAACCCTATTGTTTTGAATATCTCAAGTACCTCTTAAGTGATGAAAAATCTTCAATACATTTACCGGCTCCCAATGCTACGGAAGCCAGCGGATCCGGGGCAAGATAGACTGGGCAATGCGTTTCTCTGCTAATCCTTTCTGACAGTCCTTTGAGTAACGCTCCTCCACCACTTAATACTATACCTCTTTTCATAATATCCGAAGCAAGCTCGGGAGGGGTTTCGTCAAGAACTTCAACTATGGCATTTATTATATCACTCAGTGTTTTTTCAAGTGCGGCTCTTACCTGCTGGCTCGTTATTATTATGGTCTTGGGCAAACCCGTTACAAGATCCCTTCCGTTTACTTCCATTTTTTCTTCGTTTTCAAGAGGAAAAGCTGAACCTATCTCCATTTTCATTTTTTCAGCGGTACTCTCACCAACCAGTAAATTATTTTCCTTTTTCAAATAATAAATGATGGCTTCATCCATTTCGTCCCCGCCTATTCGCAAAGACTGGTATGCAACTATACCGCCAAGAGAAATTACGGCAACTTCTGAGGTCCCTCCGCCAATATCCACTACCATGCTGCCCGTTGGTTCGTCAATAGGCAGGTCCGAACCTATGGCTGCTGCCAGAGGTTCCTCGATAATATATGCTGCTCTTGCACCAGCCTGTTCAGTTGCTTCAACAACCGCTTTTTTTTCAACAGCAGTAATTCCGGAAGGGACACATATGACTATTCTCGGACGTGCAATGGCCATATTTTTATGAACTTTCTGAATGAAATACCTGAGCATTCTTTCCGTGGTATCAAAGTCTGCAATAACGCCGTCTTTTAATGGTCTTATTGCCACAATATTTCCAGGTGTCCTTCCTACCATCTTTTTTGCTTCCATCCCCACAGCAAGAATTTTCTTGTTATCTTTGTCAATGGCAACAATTGATGGTTCATTCAATACGATGCCCTTATTTTTTACAAATACCAGCGTATTTGCGGTACCCAGATCTATGCCCATATCCCTGCCAATTAAATTTAAAAAGAAATCAAACATCTATTATCTCCTTAATTCCTATAAAAATTGTCATAAAATTTTGTAATTAAATTTTTTTATTAAGCTTATAAACTTGTTTACGGGTAATCCCGCAACATTGTAAAAACACCCATTTATTTTCTCTACCAATATACTGCCGAAACCTGAAATATCATATGCTCCTGCTTTATCCAGAACATACTCGATTTCCAGGTATTTTTCAATCTCCCTCTTATCAAACTTTCTGAATTTTACTATGGTAATGTCACTATCTGAAAGATACTTGCCTGAATTAAAATCCAGAACGGAAACACCACTTACAACACGGTGATTCTTCCCTGAAAGACTGGTTAAAAAATCCATTGCCATATTTATATCATCAGGCTTACCGAAAAATCTGCCGCACCAATATACTATGGTATCAAAACCAACAATTAATGTATTCTTATAATTTAAACCATTAATTATAGCATGATTATAAACATTTTTGACTTTGGCCAAACTGTTATAAGAAACAGTCTTGTAAGGATTTTTAAAAAGCTTTTCTTCTGATTCCTTAGGTTCAATTACTTCATAATCCAGATGAAGCTGCTCAAGTATCTTTTTTCTTCTCGGAGAACTTGACGCAAGTATTATTCTTTTATTGTCTTCTTCTTCTTCCAATATCTGCAATTAAAAATGCTATTAATATCCCTATTATGGCACAAAGAGTAATATTTATATGGATACTGAAACTGACATCTATAAGATATAAATTCAGGCTCAGCTGGTCCGTTCCAACCTTTAAACCTTTATCAAGAATAGGTATTGTGTCGCTAAGCACATGTCCGAGAATCGCGCCCAGCACGCCTCCTACAAGTACAATAAAAAAAGTAACGATTCCTCTTCTTTTACCCATTAATCACCTGCTTTAACTAATTTACTGCTGAATTTACTGCTTATAATAATCATAAGGTTAAGTATTAATAATAATTTTTAAAAAACAGCCTGATTTCCCTTTCGGCGCTTTCCGCCGAATCGGAACCATGCACCACATTTATAGTGATATCCGTACCGAAATCAGATCTGATTGTTCCGTTAAGTGCTTTCACCGGGTCCGTGTTCCCCATAATATTTCTAACCTTATTAACTGCATCTTCTCCTTCCAGAACCATCACAACAGAATAGTCTGCAGTTATATAATTAATTAACCTTTCAAAGTAAGGTTTCCCTTTATGGTCGCAGTAATGCATGCATGCCAGTTCCCTGTCAATATGTATCATTTTTAATCTGCTTATGTATAAGTTCTCATTTTCGAACCTTGAAATGATTTCTCCGACTATTTTTTTACCAATACCATCCGGTTTGATTATAACAAGACTTTTTTTCATAAATATGACCACACTTCATTATTGCTCTGTTTTACAGAAAGGGCATACTTTCCAGTCCAAATTCAATGGTTTTTCGCATTGAATACATAATTTTTTCAATTTTTTCCTGCAATTAGGGCAAAGGATAAATTCATCTTTTATCATTTTCCCGCAAGTGGGACACTTTAAAATATTAGAATCAAAAATCGCTTCCATTCTTCTGATCTCAAGGGATCTTTCCACAACATCCTCGATAAATTCGGGCGGGCGCAAAATCAGATAAATAATCAATCCTAAAAAGTTAAATATGAGCACTATTGCTGCCCAGAATATGGCATTCGTGTTTCTGAGTTTTGCGTCCCTGTATGTCCAGTATACAAACGCGAGCCAGATTATCACAATTATAAAAATAATTCCATAGATTAAATTTCTCCAAATGGGAAGCTTAAAGAAATCCATAATCGTAGTAAAATACTTTAGTATGTCCATCAATCCTCCACCAGCTAAAAATTTATATGTTCCAAATTGGTTATTGAACCCGTAATGCATATAATATCATTACTTTTAGAAATATTTAAAGCAAAATTTAAAGAATTTCCGATATTGTCAATTTTATAAATCTGTTCAGGGACCTTATTTGCCTTATTTTTTTTCAATTTTTCTGTCAAACAGGCAACTTCAGACTCAAGAATCTCCATATCAAGACTTCGCCCGGTCTGGCTTGAAGTCATAATAAGAATATCACTGGCAGAGACAATATCTGTAATCATCTCCCTATAATTTTTATCCTTCAGTACGGCAAATATAATTATTTTTCTTAAATCTGAAAAATTTTCATTAAGGTTATTTATAAGGTTTTTAATTCCTTCAGGATTATGCGAAGTATCAGCAATTACAAGCGGATTTCTTTGTATTACCTGGAATCTTCCGGGGATGCTTAATCCTGATAATGCTTTTTTAACAAGATTTTCATCTACCTTTTTACTTATCTTTTTAAAATAAAGCTCAACAAGAGCCAATGCCAGTGAGAGGTTTGAGGGCTGATAATTGCCGATCAGCGGAATTTTTAAGGTCCTGTATTCTGAATTTATTCCCTTAAGATCTACTTTCCAGCCGCTTAAATCTATTTTTTCTTTTTTTAAAATAAAAAAATCCCTTCCAAGCACAAATAATTCCGAGCCTGTTTTTTCTGTTTTTTTTCTTAAAACCTCCAGCACCGTTTCATTATT
>Ga0172371_10006781_pt1 | contig 16502 bp, 15 predicted proteins | sample Lak12m_FD_114543 | JGI IMG/M metagenome (GOLD analysis project Ga0172371, IMG submission 114543) | Freshwater microbial communities from Kabuno Bay, South-Kivu, Congo - kab_022012_12m | ecosystem: Environmental > Aquatic > Freshwater > Lake | place: Democratic Republic of the Congo: South-Kivu...
TCGGCCGGCAAAGCAGTCGCTCGGGATTCTTTTCCTCCTCCGCCTTTCGGCTTCGGAGGTTTTGTCCGCCTCCGCTTCGGGACGTCCGACGTCCCTTCGCTCCGGCGGATTTACCCCTTTTCCATTTTGGGGAATCGGTTTTTTACAATATGTTGGTATTACCTATGTTAAAATATAATAAATATGAAAATTAATACCAGCTATGAAAGTATAAAAAATAAAAAAATTTTTCAAATATTTACCGAACCAGAGGACTTACAAAAAAAGATAGTAATAATGAGTCACGGATTTCGAGGTTCTTCAATCGGACCAGCAAGAACTTTTGTTAATTTTGAAAAATTATTGCTCGAAAAAGATTATTCAGTACTTCGTTTTGATCAGCCAAACTGTGGAAATTCTGAAGGAGATTTTGTTAATTCATCTTTCAAAGAATGGGTTGATACTACAACTTATTTTGCCAAAAAATATATAGACAAAGGTTATAAAGTTTGCTTGCTTGGTCAAAGTATGGGAGCAACAACTACTATGGCAGTTACGTCGCAGAGTGAAGTTAAAAATAAAATACCTTGTATCATTTTGTGGGTTCCTGACCCGGAATCAACGTTTGATAAAGATCCAAATTCAATTAACGAGGAAGAAGGACAAAAATACAAAGAATCTTTTTGGAAAGAAGCATTTGAAACAAACTTTTTTAGGAATTTAAAAGAATATGAAGGAGGTATCCACTTAGTTTATGGTGAAAATGACAAATATGTAAGCCAAGAACTTAGAGACCAAACAGTCAAACATGTTCAGGATAAAAACCAATCTGTAATGATTTTAAAAGGGCAAGGACATAGTCCTTGGGAATATGATATTTGTAATGAAGTGTACAACGAGGAACTTAAGTTTTTAGAAAGATATATTCGATAGTGTTGGCTCTGCATACTTTACTCCTTAAATTTGTTAAAAAATTGATTTTAAAACACAGTTGGAGTATACTGTCTTGATAAGTCGTAATTTTAGTTTGAACTAAAATCTTTATGATAAAAAATAAAGTTAATACACCTCAAGACTCAGTAAAAAATCTTCTTACTTATTTTGGCGAAGATATCAATCGTAGCGGATTAAAAGAGACCCCAGATAGAATTGTAAAGATGTACGCTGAGCTACTCGGAGGTTACAAAAAAGATATAAAAAGCATTTTCAAAAAATTTGACAGCAACGGATATCATCATTTAGTGACTGCTTCAAACATTAATTTTTATAGTTTGTGTGAACATCACATGATTCCATTTTATGGTAAAGTCCACATCGGATATATTCCGAATAGCAAGATTTTGGGACTTTCTAAATTTTTAAGACTTGTTGATGCTTTTTCACACAGACTTCAAACTCAAGAAAATCTAACAAAGCAAATATTTGATTCAATTAAAGAAAATATGCACCCAAAAGGACTTATTGTCAGGATAGAATCGGAACATTTATGCGTGTCCATGAGAGGAATTAAAAAGAAGGGTTTTATTGCTAAGACAACAATTTCCGATGGCTTGATGAAAAAACGAAAAGATTTAACACACCAGTTTTATGAAGATATAAAAAATAATAATTAATATGATTATATCCAAAAAAATTGAATGGGATATGGGTCACAGAGTGACCAATCATAAATCCAAATGTCGAAATCTTCATGGGCATAGATATGTGGCAGAAATTTACCTACAAGGGAAACTAGTAAATATTAAAGATGATTCAAGCGAAGGAATGGTTATAGATTTCGCAGATATTAAAAAAATAATTGTTGAACATGTTCATAATATTTTAGATCATGGTTTTATGATCTGGAAAAAAGATAAAATATTAGTTAATTTTTTTATAGAAAATCCTGATCAAAAACAAATAATAGTTCCTTTTGTGCCTACTTGCGAAAATATTGCCGCTTGGATTTTTATTCAAATAGATAAACATATAAAAGATAGATATAAAACTAACCTTAAAATTTTTTCAGTCAAACTTTGGGAAACGCCAAGTAGCATGGCTGAATGCACAAGAAAGGACATAAAAAAATGATTGACAATATTAGATATAGACCATCACCACAGGATATTGAGAGGATTAAACCACAGGCAAATATGCTGAAGGTTAGTGGCGATGGGGTTTTTGCAACTTTGCAAGGAGAAGGAATTACTGCAGGATCTCCGTCCGTGTTTTTAAGACTTCATTATTGTAATCTTGCTTGTGGTCATAATGGAGGTTGGAAATGTGATACGGGTTATACGTGGGATAAAACAAAACCAGAATTTTGGCAGGAACCTGAAAATTGGGGATATCCAGAAACCGCTAAAAGAATTGAAACTGCATGGAGCGATAAGTTTGCAAATAATGAAGAAGGGAAAAGAATAGTCATAACAGGTGGCGAACCTCTTTTACAACAAAAAAAAATTGTTGAGTTTCTTAAAATTATGCCAAACTGGCAAGTAGAAATTGAAACAAATGGAACGATAGCTCCCTTACCCGAGCTATATAACTGCCAGATAAATTGTTCTCCAAAATTAGAAAATAGCGGAAATCCAAGTTTAAAGAGATATATACTTGAAGCGCTAAAAATTATTAATTCATTGCCAAATTCTTGGTTTAAATTTGTTGTTTCCGATCCAAAAGACTTTGAAGAAATTGATGCAATTGTAAGAGATTGTAATTTAGATCCAAACAAAATTCTGATAATGCCTGAAGGACACACATCAGAAACAACACAAGCTCATTTATCACTTGTCAAAGCAGAAATAGAAACAAGAGGTTGGAAAGTTGCCAACAGAAACCAATTAGACTGGTATGGCCCAAAAAGGAGAACATAAATGATTATTGAAACAAATTTAAAAAGACGTGTGGAGACTTTAAACCGCAGAAAAGCGGTTTGTACCGTTAGTGGCGGATTAGATAGCGCTGTCTCTGCAGCTGTTATGCAACATTTGGGTTTAGAAACCAGTTTTATTTTTTTTGACTGGGGACAAAAGACTTTAGAAAAAGAGTTGGAATGCGCTACGGCATTATCAAGATTTTATAAATCTGAACTAAAAATAGTCGAAGTACCAATTCTTAAAACATTGCCACAAATTTCTTTAACAGAGGCAGAAACCTTAACCACGGCAATTAACGAATACGTACCAAATAGAAACGCGATATTAGAATCTCAAGCAGTAGCTTTTGCAGAAACTTTAAGGGCTGGGGTAGTTTGTGTCGGATCAACAGGAGGAGATCATATTTGTCCAGATAATAGCCCTCAATTTATAGATATGATGCAACAATTAGTAGATCAAGGAACAATGCTTAAGCCACCTATTCATATACTTGCACCATTAATGAGCACAGATAAAACAGGAGCGGTTCGACTAGGGTTAGAATTAGGCGTGCCATTTGATCTCACTTGGTCATGTCATAATAATAATCATGCAGCTTGTGGGCAATGTAGTAACTGTGAGGCTAGAATTGAAGCCTTTCAGCTTAACGGAATAGACGACCCGATCCCATATGAAAAAGGGATACTAGAAAATTATGCAAAAAAATTTAAAAACTTAAAATAATATGAAAGCAGAAATATTAGACTACAAAAGATTACAACAAGGACTAGTTGAAGCAGCCGAAATTCAAAATGCATATGATTTAAATACAACAAATTTAATAGCCCCTGCTAGCCCAACTAGATTACGTTACATTAACATTCCATTAAAGTACGCTGATATAGCTGAAGGACTTTTGGGAAATCGACCTTATGCGGGAGCAGAGGGATTCAACCGGATAGAAAAAATCGCAGCAGATGTAGCTTGTGATTTGTTTGGCGCAGAACATGCTAATGTTCAACCCCATTCTGTTAGTCAAGCTAATCAAGCGGTTTATCAAGGACTTTTAGAAAATGGCGATAACGTTTTAGGAATGAAATTTGAAGACGGAGGACACTTAACCCATGGTATGAAGAAAAATTTTTCAGGTAGATTTTTTAACTTTAACTTTTATGGGGTTGGCAATGATGGTTTAATAGATTACGATTCTCTAGAAAAACAAGCAATGGAATTTAAGCCAAAAATGATTGTTTGTGGAGCATCTTCGTACCCTAGAGCTATAGATTTTGAAAGACTCTCAGATATTTCTAAAAAATCAGGAGCATACCTTATGGCAGATTTATCACATCCTGCAGGATTAATCGTTGGTGGAAAATTTCCCCAACCATTTCCATGTTGTGATATTGTGACACTAACCCTCGATAAGACTATGCTTGGCCCTCATGGAGGAATTATTTTAAGCAAAGACTTTTTAAAAGAAAGAATTGATAAAGCGGTTCATCCGGGCGTTCAATCGAGTATTCCATTGAGACGAATATATGAAATGGCTCAATGTCTAATAGATTCAAAAGGTCCTTGGTTTCAAGATTATATTGGAAGAGTTATAGACAATATAAAAATCTTTGAAAGTGTTTTTGGTAAATATCCAGGATTAATGGTGACTGGAGGAAGTGATACACATTTAATGGTTTTAAATACGTTGGAAACATTGGGAATTACTGGAAAAGCAGCCGAAGAACTTTTAGAGGATATGGGAATTTTAACTAATAGACAAGTTGTGCCTGGCGAAACACAAAAGCCTTATGTTGCAAGTGGAATACGACTTGGAACTTCGTGGATTACAGCTAGAGGTTATAATCGGGAAGAAGCTAAAGCTGTAGCTGAAATCATACTCACCAATCTTGAGAATCCTAATGACGAAAATATAAAAGAAAAATCTAAGGAAGTATTAACGGGACTGTTAAAAATTGAAAGAGAGAACGACGTCTGGAATGAATAAAGAAATTTACATTGCTGGAGAAGGTTTAAAGGAGGCTAATTTTAGATTTAGTAAGCCGAATACGTTACTTTTTATCACTGGTGTTCCTCTATCTGGAAAATCAACAATTGCTCCACTAATAACGCCTTTGATCGACGGATGCTCACTACAAAACATGGACATAATCAGATTAGTGGCAGGACAAATGGAAGATTTAAAACCTGAAGTTGAAAGAAATCCTTTTTTAAATTTGGGTTCATGTGATGCATATACAATCGTTGGTGATGGTACTTTTACACAAGAACATTTAGTAACTGGATTTAATGCATATTCTAAGGCAGTGTGCTCCGTTTTAGACAATATTCTTCCAAAGTTAGAAGTTCAAGGAGCTAAAGATGTAATTTTTGAAGGAGTTCAATTAACGCCATCTTTGGTTGCGCCACACTTAAAAGGAAATAACAAACTAATAATAGTGACTTCTACTGATCAAAAATTACGGGCCAATGCAAGTAAACTTTTTGGGAATGAAACATGGTTATTAGAAAGGTATTCTCCAGATAAATTACTTTTACTTCAAGATGAGATCCTTAGACAGGCTCAAGAAATTCCCGAAAATCAATTGTTAATTGTTGATAATTCTGAAGCTTATTTAGACTCTGCTAAAAATATCATGCAATTTTTAGCAAATTCAGAAACTATTATTAATAAATAGAACTAAAAATGTGTGTGAAAATAAAAGGTCAATTAGAAAAATAAAGCCACCTAATATTATTTTAAAAAGACCATTGGATTTGAGTGTTGTTATTAGATGCGGAAGAGATGAGATGGGATTAAAACGCACGATCTCAAGTATTGACGAAAAAGTTGAAGTCGTTGTAAGCGCCGCTGAAGACGCACCTTTCATAAAAAATTTTAAAAGGGAAGGGTACAATATTGCACCACACACATACGGAAATTGGAGTGTCGCTGCTCAATCAGGAATTGATAAGGCTACAAATAATGACGTGATAATGATGGATGCAGATTCAGTATTTGGAAATGGTGCAATAAAAACAATAGCAAAAGCTTTAAGAAAAGGACATTTATTTGTACAACCTCAAGTCATTTACACAAATACAGGAAACTTCATTGGTAAACTTATTTCAAATTCCCGAACATATGAAAATCAAAGAGAACCAAAGGCATATTCACCTGGTCTTGGCTTAAAAGTTCAAGAATTAACAAAAAAAATTGGAGTTCAAGGTAATGTATATAATTTATCGGTTGCGTATGGAGATGACGGAGATTTGAATCAAAGACGAAAAGAAGCAAAAATAGATGTTTATGTTGCAAGAAATGCTTTGATTTACCATGATCCTATTACGCTTGAACATGAGTTAAAAACTATTTATCGTTTTGGAGTAGGTAAGCGTCAAGCTCAAAACGGCAAAGAAGAACCAAAGTTGTTAAACGACATAATAAAAAAAGAATTTGTATCAGATCGAGCAAGAGAATATTATTCTAAGCTTTTAAATCAATTCGGACTATCAACTCTTATGTTTGCAATGTTTTGTAGACTTACTTATGTTGCCGGATTTATTATTGAAGATAAAAAGTATTAACTAATAATTGTTTGATTTAAATATTTTATGTATAACAAAATATGAAAGACTATTGTACTTTATATATTGTTCGTCATGGAGAAACCGAATGGAATGTAAAAAAAATAATTCAAGGTCATGAAGATATTCCATTAAATAAAAAGGGGGAAACCCAGGCGATAGAATTAGCAAAAAAACTACGTCATATTAAATTTGATGCTGTTTTTTCTTCAGATCTGATTCGAGCCAAAAGAACCGCAGAGATTATTACACTAGAAAAAAAATTGGCAGTACAAACGACAAAGATGTTGAAAGAAAGATATTTTGGAAAGTATCAAGGAAAATCGTTTGCTGATAATAATGAGATGTCAAAATTGATTAATAATCTAAAAACTGTTACTGGGCCTGGGGTAAGAGAGGTTGAAAACGATCAAAAAATAATCTCTCGAATGATAACATTTTTAAGAGAAATAGCACTTATTTACGTTGAAAAAACGATATTAGTAGTTTCTCACGGAGGTCCAATGAGAACTTTATTGATTTATCTTGGTTTTGCCACATATGACAATTTTACTGAAGGACAAATTAATAATTTAGCCTACATTAAATTAAAGAGTGACGGAATAGATTTCCTAATTGAAAAGACAGATGGAATTCTCATACAATAATCATCGTGATATATAATTTTAATCATATTCTAAACTGCAGGAAAAGTGCTAAAATATTAATTGTTCACAAATACTATGAAGAAAGAGGCAAAGGCAAGAATCAAACTGAATAAACTACTTGAAGAAACAGGCTGGAAATTTTTTGACGACGAAAAAGGAAAGGCAAATATCTCTCTTGAAAATAATGTCAAAATATCGCAAAAAGTACTTGATGAATATGGCATGGATTTTGACAAAATAAAAAATGGATTTATTGATTTTTTACTTTCAGATAAAAATGGATTTCCTTTGGTTGTGCTTGAGGCAAAATCTGAGGATAAAGACCCTCTTGACGGTAAAGAACAAGCTCGACGTTATGCTCAATCACAGAATGTTCGTTTTGTCATTCTTTCCAATGGAAACCTTCACTATTTTTGGGATTTAAAATATGGCAATCCGACTATTATTACCACACTTCCAACTCAAGAGTCATTAACTTCTTTTCACACATTTCAGCCAAGCCCCGAAAAATTATCAAACGAAAATATCGAATCTGACTACATTGTCAAAACACAAAGCAGTAATTATCAAACTGATCCACGATGGAATTCTCTGAAAGATAGAAAGTTATTAATAGATGAACAAGGATTAAAATTTCTTCGCGAATATCAAATCCGAGCAATCAAATCTCTCCAAGATTCTGCTAAGAAAGGTAATAATCGTTATCTATTTGAAATGGCAACCGGAACTGGAAAAACATTAGTTTCAGCTGGAGTCATTAAATTGTTTTTAAAAACTGGAAATGCAAAGCGAATTTTATTTTTAGTTGATAGGCTTGAACTTGAAGATCAAGCTTGGAAAAATTTTGTTAGATATTTAAAGAATGATTATCGATGCGTAATTTATAAAGAAAATAAGGATGATTGGAAATCAGCAGAGATTGTTGTTTCCACAGTTCAAAGCCTAATGTTTAACAATAAATATAAGCAACTATTTTCACCAACTGATTTTGAACTTATTATTTCAGACGAATCTCATCGTTCAATTAGTGGCAATGCGAGAGCAGTCTTTGAATATTTTGTTGGTTATAAACTTGGGTTAACCGCAACACCACGAGATTATCTTAAGCGAATAGACATTAATAAACTTTCACAGACTGATCCACGAGCATGGGAGCGAAGACAACTACTAGATACCTATAAAACTTTTGGTTGTGAAACTGGTGAGCCAACTTTTCGATATAGTTTGGTTGACGGAGTAAAAGAGGGATTTTTAGTCAATCCAATTGTGGTTGATGCTAGAACAGAAATAACTACACAACTTCTATCTGATAAAGGTTACGCAATCACAGTTGAAAATGACGAAGGGGTTGAGGAAGAAAAAAACTTTAGTCAACGAGACTATGAAAAAAAGTTTTTCTCTGAAAAAACTAATCAAATTTTTTGTAAAACTTTTTTTGAAAATGCTTTGAGAGATCCGTTAAGCGGAGAAATTGGAAAAACGATCATTTATTGTGTCAGTCAAAAACATGCTTCAAAAATCACACAAATATTAAATGAAATGGCTAGCAAATTATACCCTGGAAAATACAACTCTGATTTTGCTATTCAAGTAACTTCAAATATCGTCGACTCTCAACAGTTTGCTATAAATTTTGCTAATAATAATTTAAGCGGTCACTCTATTTTTCTTGACGGATATAAAAGTAGCAAAGCACGAGTCTGCGTTACTGTTTCAATGATGACAACCGGTTATGATTGTCAAGATATTTTAAATCTTGGATTAATGAGACCGATATTTTCCCCGACAGATTTTATTCAAATCAAAGGGAGAGGAACAAGAAAATATACTTTCGTTTATAAAAATAAAGAAGAGGACCATATGGAAATTACCGAAAAAGAAAAGGATCGATTTAAGCTTTTTGATTTCTTTGCAAACTGTGAATATTTTGAGGAAAAATTTAATTACGATGAAATAATAAAGCTTCCACATTATGGAGGCGGAAGTGGAGGTACAGACGGACCACCTCCACCACCAAGTGATGACACAACTATATTCAATCCTGATCCATTAAAAACATTGAAAGAAACAGCGATTGGCATTGAAGGAATGAAAGTCGATCGAAAATTATTTGAAAAATTTGAAGAAAAGATTAAACAAGATGCTTATGTAAAAGAACAATACGAAAAAGGAAACTTTACTGCTCTTGAAGGATATGTCAAAGAAAAAATATTTGATAAGCCAGAAGATTATTTTAATTTAGACAGTTTAAGAAAATCAGTCAAAGTTGATAGACGAATAAGCTTCCGAGAAATTATTGAAAAGATTTTTGGTGGAATTTCAAAGTTTAAATCAAAGAATGAATTACTTGAGGAAGAGTTTGATAAATTTATTTCTGTTAACCAACTTGAAAATAAATACGTAATACCAGCGAAAAATTATTTTAAAGCATATATAACGGATGATGAATTTAGACAGCATATTGAAAAGGAAGATTTTCAATATTTATATACTTATCCTGGATTTTCGATGGATGAATTTAAGTCGTTGAATGGTTATAGACAAAAGATTCCCGAATACGTTAAAGATTATATTCCATTAAATACTTTTTCATAAATTCATATGTTAAATCAAGAAACAAAAAGACGAATTGATTCTTCAAGAGATATTTTAGTTGGTAAAGTACCAGATCCAAAAGCTCAAGTGGAACAAATAACAACTGCGATGATCTATAAATTTATGGATGATATGGATAAGGAAGCTCAAGAAGTCGGGGGGAAAGCAAAATTTTTTACCAATGGTTATGAAAAATATAGCTGGACAAATATTTTAGATCCAAAACTCGGCGGACAAGAAAGACTAAATTTGTACGGAGAGGCAATTACCAAAATGCAGAACAATCCTCATATACCTCAACTATTTCGGGATATTTTTAAAGACGCATTTTTACCATACCGATCACCAGAAACTTTAAGTATGTTTTTAAAAGAAATTAATGGATTCAAATATTTACATAGTGAGGATTTAGGAGATGCTTTTGAATATTTGCTTTCTGTTTTGGGGAGTCAGGGAGATGCCGGACAATTCCGAACACCTCGACATATCATAGATTTTATAGTCGACGTTGTTGACCCAAAAAAAGAAGACACGATACTCGATCCTGCTTGTGGTACAGCTGGATTTTTAATCTCTTCATTCAAACATATTGTTGGGTCAAATAAGCCCTCCTTTGCTAAAGCTTCGGAAGGGCAAGGGAAAAACTTAAGTCCGGAAGATAAAAAAAGAATGATGAATAATATCGTAGGTTATGATATTTCACCAGACATGGTTAAACTCTCAAAAGTAAATATGTATCTTCACGGTTTTCCTACACCTCATATCTATGAGTACGATACCTTGTCATCTGAAGACAGATGGGAAGAAACCTATGACGTAATAATGGCCAATCCACCTTTTATGTCTCCAAAGGGCGGAATCAAACCACACAAAAGATTTTCCATCCAAGCTAATCGAGCCGAAGTGCTTTTTGTTGATTATATTATGGAACATTTAAATACAAATGGTCGTGCAGGTATTATTATTCCTGAAGGAATTATATTCCAAAGCGGTGGTTCATATACTGGCTTGAGAAAACAATTATTGGAAAAGGGACTTTGGGGCGTGGTTAGTCTACCTGTTGGAGTATTTAATCCTTACACAAAAACAACAAAAACTAGCATTTTATTCTTAGATAAAAATATTCAGAAAAAAACTGAAGGTGTTCTTTTTGTAAAAATAAATAATGACGGTTTCGATTTAGGCGCTGAGAGAAAACCAATCTCAGAAAATGACCTACCAAAAACATTAAAACTGTTTAAACAATACATAAATAGTTCCTTAATAAATAAAGAAACCTCTGTAATAAATAGATTCATCCACCTAAATGAAATAACAAAAAGGATAACTAATAATTTTGCGGTTTTTAATGAAGTTGAAGAACAAAAAAATACCAATTATCAAAATATTGAAGTTGGAAAAATTCTAAAACAGATTAAAAATACAGTAATAGTAAATAATGAAAAAATATATAAGCAAATTACAGTGAAAATGAATGGTAAAGGTGTAATTTTAAGGAAAGAAATAAAAGGTTCAAATATTAAAACTAAAACTCAATTTTTAGCTTCTCACAAAGATTTTATTATGTCAAAAATAGACGCAAGAAATGGAGCTTTTGGTATTGTTCCGCCGGAATTAAATAACGCAATAGTAACATCGGATTTCCCTTTATTTAGAGTTAATGAATCGGTTATGCTACCAAATTTTTTAAATATTGTAATACGATCTCCTCAGTTTATAAAAATATGCCAATTAACTAGTCTGGGAACATCTAATAGGAAAAGAATACAAGTAAATAAATTTTTGAATTCTAGGATACCACTCCCAACACTTGAAGGTCAGAAAAAAATAGTTAAAGAAATTGAAGAATATAAAAAAAATATTGAAGATAATAAAAAAATCATTTTAATTTTTGAAAAAAAGATCGAGGAAAAGCTTAATAAAGTTTGGAAATAAAAATATGAATGACCAACTTATAAAAATAAATGTTGGATCAAACTGGTGGAAATGGGATTTACATGTTCATACACCTCTTTCAATTTATCAAAATTACGGAGGAGATACGCGAGATTCCTGGGAAAAATTTATTACTGATTTAGAATCATTACCTGAAGAATTTAAAGTAATAGGAATAAATGATTATCTTTTTTTAGATGGTTATGAAAAAGTTCTGAGCTATAAAAACTCTGGAAGATTAAAAAAAATAGATTTAATATTACCTATATTAGAATTTAGACTTGGTGAATTTGCAGGGGTAGATTTTGGAGAATATAAAAGACCAAACATTCATGTGATTTTTGCAGATGAAAGCCTTCTTAAACTAAACATTATTAAAAGTCAATTTTTAGCAACTCTTGATGCTAAATATAAATTAGAAAAGGATGGAAAAATTTTTGAAAGAACCATGAATAAGGATTCACTAGTAGAATTAGGTCAACAGATTATTAATTCCGTTCCTGAGAACGAAAAATCAAAATATGGAGCACCGGAAATTGAAGGATTCAATAATCTTAATTTAAAACTCGACCAAATTGAAGAGTCATTAGCAAAGGATTGTTTTGATGGAAAATATTTTCTTGCTGTAGGTAAAACAGAATGGGATCAAATAAAATGGAGTGATTCAAGTATTGGATCAAAGAAAACGCTTATAAATTCTTGCAAAATGGTTTTTACCTCGACTGAATCAGTTGAAAAGTTTAATAAAGCAAAGAAAAAATTACATGATCAGCATGTGAACGATTTGTTACTTGACTGTTCTGATTCACATAATTTTTCTGATTCAAAAAATAATAAAGGAAACCTTGTTAAAGATAGAATAGGAAAATGTTTTACATGGATAAAAGCAGAAACAACATTTGAAGGATTGAAACAAATAGTCTATGAACAGCAAACAAGAATTTTTATTGGTGAGGAAAAACCAAAAAAACCGATAAATACCATTGATTCAATAACATTAAAACTTCCTACCGACGCAAAAGTTGGTGAGGATAAATTTTGTTTTGCTGGAAGCGGTAACACTTATAACCTGAACCCATATTTTAATTGTTTTATTGGCGGTAGAGGATCAGGGAAAAGCACTATTTTGAATTTTTTAGGCTTACATTCTAATAACCCTGATTCTCCAAAAAAGTTTTGGGATGATCTAAACCCTTCTTTTGATCCGAATGAAAATGAAGTTTTCTCTTTTGGTGGAACGGAAATTTTTGAATTTCTCGCTCAAAGCGAAATAGAAACTTTTGCAAGAGATAAATCAAAATTTACTCAAGCAATTTATGACAGAGCTAACTCTCATGCAGGCAATATTTTAGAAGAATACGAAAATAAAATTGAATCACTACAAGGAAAACTAGTTCAAGTTACTCAAGCTGTTGCAGATTTAAAAATTCTTGAAGAGCAAAAAATTACAAAAGAAAAAGAGAAAAGAACGCTCGAAATCAGTGTAAGAGTATTATCAAGTAAAGATTACACCGAGGTTATCACTGGAATTACAGAAAAGTCAAAAGAATTGCAAAAATTAGAAGAATGGAAAGGAAATATTTCTGACCTAAAAAAATCTTTATCCGAACTAATTTCAGAAACCGAATCTGAAGAGCTAAATGAAAAATTTAAAAAAACTGAATATGAAAAAGCATATGTTCTCGCAATTGCCAAAATCGGTGAAGCAATCGAATTATTGAAGGAAGAAAAATTCACTCAAGAAGCAACAAATGTAGTTGAAATTAAAAAGGTTATAATTCAGTTAGAAAATAAAGCCAAGACGTTAATTGAAAAGGCTGGTTACACTCCCGAAAGTGTTGAACAAATAAAATCAGCACCCCAAAAGATCACTAATCTTGAAAGCGAAATTAAGAATTTAAGCAGTCAAATTGAATCCAAAACAAAAATTATTGCAACGTTTGATAGCATTGTTGCTGAGTTGAAAACTGACAAACAGAATTATGAAAACAAAATCACCAAAATATTGAAACCTTTGCAGGATTTATTAAAAAAACAGTTTGAGAGAAATCAAGGAAAAGATATTAAGCAAATCTCTCTTGAATATTTTTTTAATGAAGAAGTTGCTTGGATTGCTTTAGCTAATGAATTTTATAAACATTTCCAACCTGATTATGGTAATTCAGAAAGAAGCAAGGAAGTTTGTGAATTCATAAATGAGAATAAACAAACTTTTGCTAAAAACTCATTTGACGATATTAAAAAGATTATTCAAGAATCTCAAAAAAATGATAAAAAATATACTAAATTTCTTGATGAAGTATTTAAGGATGATAAGAATTTTCAAATCTTTCAAGCAATCAGAGATAATCATTTATACGATGTAAAATTAAACAAGATAATTCAAGTCAAATATGATAACCGAGATGTTGAACAAGCTTCATTTGGGCAAAGGTGTACGGCGGTCGTTGTAATCTTGCTCCTGTTTGGAAATTACCCTTTAATCATTGATGAACCAGAGGCTCACCTCGATAGTTCTTTGATCGCAAATTATCTAGTACCTCTGTTGAAGGAAAAAAAATCAGATCGACAAATTATTTTTGCTACACACAACGCAAATTTTGTAATCAACGGAGATGCTGAAAAAATTTTTATTTTGAGGAACGAATCAGGGCAAACGAAGGTTATTGAAACAACGATAGAAGATATGAAAAACAGAGAAGAATTATTAAAACTTGAAGGTGGAAAGGAAGCATTTAAAAAAAGAGGTGAGAAATTAGATATTAAATAATAATGCTTAAATTATCGCCTAGTAAAATAGCTACCTACAAACAATGTCCTTTTAAATACAAATGCGAAATAGACACGCAGACAAGACTAGCATATAGAAAAGATACTCCTGATTTAGTTTTCGGAAATTTGATTCATGGTTGTTTAAATGATTTCTATAAAAGAACAAAAAAAGAAGACAGAAATTTTGAAACTCTTCGAAAACTATTTGAGACAAAATTTAGATATAGCTTTCAAAAACACAACAAAGTATTTAAAAATAAAGAAACAATTATTAAATATGTAGAAGAGTCTAAAAAACAATTTAAAACATTTCTTAAAAATAAACTTTCTAAAGGGGAGCCACTGGTCACTGAAGATTTTCCAAAATATCTTCTAAATCCAGAATTAGAACTAGGAGGGAAATTTGACAGGGTGGATTTGATTGATGATAAATTAGTTTTGATTGATTACAAGACCGGAAAATATAAAGAAGATGGGCAGAGTAACTATGAATTTCAACTTAATTTTTATGAATATTTACTGACTAAAAAATATCCTGAATATAAAGTGGATAAAAAAATACTATTCTATTTAAAAGAAAATAAGATTGATAAGTATGAAACGAGTGATGACTTGAACGAAGTTGAAAATGAAATTTTAGATATTGCTGAAACAATCAATAAAGATATAGAGCTTAAACCGAGAAGAAATTATTTATGTAACTATTGTGATTATAAACAGATCTGCCCTATTTTTAAAGAAAGATAAAATTACTTCTTCCAAACCCCCACTTTATTTGCTTTCGCTTCTTTCTCCGCAGACAATAATTCATCCTGATATTTAATCTTGGCTCTCTTCTCATAAAGAACAACTCGGGCAAGTCCATTTCTGACCAACTCGATATTAAGACTAACCCCACCAACAAACACATAACCTAAAGTTCTACCGAATTTATCAATCTTGTAATTCTCTTCCTGTTCAAAACTGATTTCTTTTCCTAAAACTAAATTTTGAGTAAACGCTTTTGCTTCTTCAAAATACGGTTCTTTAACTTCCGGTGCATTAACACCATAAAGTCTGAATGTTTTTCCGTCACTTAACTTCATCGTGTCCCCGTCGGTGACTTCGGTAACAGTTATTGGGATAGCATTAACTGATGAGCCAGAAGGCAAAGGGGTTTGAGTTTTAATTTTTTGTTTCTCATAGTAGCTCCCACCAAAGAAAGAAATAAAGACGAGGATAGCAACTACAATATAGGATAAGGTTTTATTTTTCATTTGTTTTTTGCGTCACGAATAATAACTCTCTTTCCTTTCTCATCCAGCTCAAACTCAAGGTTCTGGTTTTGTCTCCAGGATAAAGCTTTTAGAAATTCACGGGGGATAGTAATTACTTTTGAGTATTTACCTGACGAAGTAATCTTACGGATAATTTTCATAAGATGCTTTCATTCTACACCTTACTATTTTCTCTTTTCAACTAGACCGGTCGGACTACTAACTAGAAAGCAAAATAAACTGTAACCGACCGGAACACACGAGCGTTTAACAAACAAATCCTCCCTCTCGTCTTGCCGGAAGAAGAGAGGGAGACAGAGGAAGAGAAGATTAAAATTGGTCGATCTGATTATGCCGCTCGATTGCGGGCGAAGGATTAACTTGAGGATGAGCAAGCCCACAATGGAGCGAGTCCCGATAACTTTATTTCTACCCAACTACAGAAACAAACTACAACCGTATCTCTCTGAGTTGATTTGGATTATGATTTACCTTTCTGACAAAGATATCCAAATCAACTGAGAGAGAAAGATATAACCAAACTACTTCAAGTAATTTGACAGGTTGGTAGGATTTAGGGACGGGCATTTTCTTTCGACCAGATTCCTTTCTCCCCAGTTTCCCAAACCTTAGTTTTATAAAGAGAGTCTTTCGACAGAGAGAGGTGAACGGATCAACTCAAACATAATTGGAGTGAACCGAACGACAGAGAAAGATGACCGAAATTAAAATTAGTTGACTCTCCACTTCCTTTCTCCTGTCTTTCGATTCCCCAAAAAGGAAAAGGGGTAAATCCGCCGGAGCGAAGGGACGTCGGACGTCCCGAAGCGGAGGCGGACAAAACCTCCGAAGCCGAAAGGCGGAGGAGGAAAAGAATCCCGAGCGACTGCTTTGCCGGCCGA